>ERZ1740072.834-NODE-834-length-12120-cov-4.060588_pt1 | contig 12120 bp, 12 predicted proteins | sample MGYA00581733_ERZ1740072 | MGnify/ENA primary metagenome ERZ1740072 (study PRJEB43018, sample SAMN04849741) | marine metagenome | isolation source: floating plastic debris | place: Pacific Ocean | collected 2008-08-30 | study: EMG produced TPA metagenomics assembly...
TCCGGCCACCTGTTTGCCGCCAATGAAATGGCTCACGTCGCGCATCGCGCTCTCCATCTGAAAGATTTGACTTATTAGGCGCCGATGACGCAGACCGCAGAAAGTCCCGGCGCCCCATACACCTGGCTATAGGCAATCTGTACGTCCTCGACCTGCCGATCACCGGCGGAGCCTCGAACCTGGATGACGTTCTCATAGACCTGCCGCAAGCCTGAAGCGCCAATTGGTTCCCCACATGCGAGACAACCGCCATCTGTATTCACGGGCAGTCGTCCGTCGAGCTTCGTTTCACCATCGAGGAGCATTTGCTCCTGCTCGCCATCCTTGCAAAAACCGTTCTCAGCCATGTGCATGATTTCGGCTCCCGACTCCGTGTCCTGAAGCTGAGCGACATCAATATCATCAGGCCCCAGACCTGCCATTTCGAAAGCCGCAACAGACGCCAATTCGGTGGGCGATTGTCCGCGCTTAACACTCAAACTGGGCGCAAACACCTCAAATGAACCTTCCGGGCGCGTGCGCACAGCCGCCCCATGAATACGGCACTCGGTCCGACCCAATTCACGCGCCTTTTTCTCACTGGCCAGAATCAACGCGGCGCCGCCTTCCGCCGGAGAGCAGAACATAAACTTGCGCAAAGGATCACTGAGCATCTGAGATGACATGATCGTATCAAAGTCGACTGGTTGGCGTCGCCAGGCATGTGGCGCCGTTGCTGCATTTTCGAACGCTTTTTCCGAAACCCGCCCTAACGACTCTTCAGAGATTCCAAACTGGTCCATGTACCGCCGGATTTTCATCGCGAAGATCTGGGTTGTCATCATCATCCCGGTTTCGCCGTACCACATGGGCAAGCCATTCTCTTCGGGATCCGCGTTGAAAGCGCCGCGCGGATGCTTGTCAAAACCGGTTACGATGCCAACATCAAACTCTCCGGACTTAATCGCCCAATAACCTGAGAGGAGTGCGGAGCCGCCAGTCGCGCATCCATTATCAATGTTTATGAACTGCGTTCCCGTGAGCCCCAAACGAGGGAGCATCGCATCGGCTGCGCCGGCCGCAGATGACCCTCCGAATGCAAACTGAATACTTGGCCAATCCAAACTGGCATCCTGTAATGCTTCGCGCACGGCGAACACCCCTTGATCCAACCCAGAAAGGTCGTGTCGGCCGAACGGATGAATGCCCGCGCCGACAATATACACATCATTTTTACTCATACTGGTGTCCTTAAATCGGTTCGAACGCATAGGTGTGCAGAGGTGTGCCTTGCTCATCTTCAGCGAATGGAATTGTGGTCAGGCGCATTGCCTGACCGACCTTGAGTTTTGAAAAGTCTTCAGAGACGATGCGCGTCTCAACAATGACTTCCTTCGGCAATTCGATATAGCCAACAGCGAACGGCTCGAATGTATCAGGCGTGTTCGGTCCTAGGTAAGGTGGGTTTTTGGGGGGGAAGCGTTGTATCGTATAAGACCATAGCGCACCCTCCGATTTGAGCTTCACTTTTTCATAACGCTCGCGCTCTGCACCTTCTGGATACGGAAAGACAATTTCGCCGGTTCCTTTGGATTTGCCTCCGAAAAGGACCGGCATACCGTCTTGTACGCTTACTACATTCTCTGAAATCAATCGCATCATTCCTCCCGAAGCACGAACCGCTTTTCTTTTATAAGCGATCCATACAAAAAAGTCACGTCTGCTCTTTTTAATCTCTTCTGACTGTTTTATAAAGACCCTGACGATAAAAAAATGCACTGGGAGGATTTATGTCTACGTCCACACAAACCGATCGTTCGCTGGTTCTGGCTGACCTTGTACGTCGACAAGCGGAGACACGACCTGCCAAAATAGCGTTCATTTTCGAAGACAGTGAAATTAGCTATGAAGAGCTCAATCTCGGCGCTAACAAGGTCGCGAACGGGCTGCTTGACGGCGGCACTCAACCCTCTGAACGCGTGGTCTATTTGGGAAAAAACGCTCCGGAATATTTTGAGTTGCTCATGGGCGTCTCAAAGGCCGGCGCAGTCACTTGCCCTGTTAACTGGCGACTTGCATCGACAGAAATTGCATACATCGTGAATGACACCAGAGCGCGGTGCATGTTTGTCGGGCCCGAATTTGTGGAGCAAATTGCAGACCTGAAATCGGCACTCCCAAATGTAGAGCGTTTCTTTGTGATGACAGGGATGTTCTCTGGGTTCGAAAACTACGAAGCATGGCGCGACAGTCAATCAGACAAAGAAGTCCAGATAGACCGGAAGTTCGAAGACGACGCATTGCAACTCTACACGTCCGGCACAACAGGTCACCCCAAAGGAGCAATCCTATCCAATCGAGCCCTCATCGGCCTACGAGAGCTCATACCGAGCGAACAAAAACCTGAATGGAATCGCTGGGCGTCTGATGATGTCAGCCTGGTTGCAATGCCGTGTTTTCATATTGGTGGAACCGGTTGGGGCTTAAGCGGTCTCGCCGAAGGCGCCACCGGAATCGTGATGCGCGAGTTTGACCCCATGCAAGTGCTTGGCCTGATTGATCGGTACAAAATTTCAAAAATCTTCATGGTGCCCGCCGCGATGAAAATCGTTGTTGAACAACCAGAGGCGCTTAGCACTGACTTTTCGTCGGTTAAATATATGCTGTACGGAGCATCTCCAATTCCATTGGATCTGTTGAAAACGTGTATGGATGTTTTCCGGAGTGGCTTTGTGCAGATGTATGGCATGACGGAAACCGCCGGCACGATTGTTGCCTTGCCGCCCGAGGATCACGACCCCGCCGGGAATGCGCGCATGCGATCTGCCGGAAAGGCGATGGACGGCGTCGAGGTTGTTATTTTGGGGAAAGATGGAAAAGAGCCCCCTCGAGGTCAGGTTGGGGAGATCGCAGCGCGAACAATGGCAAACATGTCTGGCTATTGGAACTTGCCGGATGCAACCAACGAAGCGCTTGACGAAGAAGGATGGCTACGAACCGGTGATGCTGGCTTTATGGACGAAGATGGCTACATTTACATCCATGACCGCGTCAAAGACATGATCATTTCAGGGGGAGAGAACATCTACCCCGCTGAGGTCGAGAATGCCATTTTTGGCCACCCGAATGTAGCGGATGTCGCCGTCATAGGCATTCCGGATGAGAAATGGGGCGAAGCCGTCAAAGCGATCATTGTGCCGGCACCCTATGTGTCCATCGATGAAGCAGATATAATCGCGTGGGCGCGTGAAAGGATCGCAGGGTTCAAGTGCCCGAAATCGGTAGATTTCGTTGCGGTGCTCCCGCGCAATCCATCGGGTAAAATTCTCAAGAAGGAACTGCGCGCACCTTATTGGGGAGATAAAACGCGCGCGGTAAATTAAGCGGTATTTCAGGCGAAACTTACGCCTCCATTTTCAAGATCTGTTTGCCAAAATTCTGCCCTGAAAACAGACGATTCAGGGTGGTCGGGATTTTGTCGAACCCTTCCTGAATGTCTTCTTTGAAGGTTATCTTCCCCTCTCGAATCCACTGCCGCATACGCTTTTGAGCCTCGGGATACTCCGGGATATAGTCGAGGACGATGAACCCACTCATCGACGCTCGCATGAAGATCAAGTTGAAGTAATTCTCAGGCCCGGCAGGCATCTGCCCGCGCTCATATCGAGAAATCCCACCGCAAATCACAACACGTGCGTGCATGGCGAGATTGGCGAGCGCATAGTTCAGGATCTTCCCCCCAACATTGTCGTAAAAGATATCTACCTGCCCCCCGCAATGCTCCTTCAGGGCTTGCTTGATATCTTCATTCTTATAGTCAATCGCTTCATCATAACCGACCTCGTCTCTCAGCCACGCGCACTTTTCGGGCCCGCCTGCAATTCCGATGGTGCGGCATCCGGCAATTTTGGCAATTTGACCGACCATCGACCCGGTCGCGCCTGCCGCTCCGGAGACCAGAACTGTGTCCCCAGGCTGCGGACGCCCATGTTTCAGCAATCCGAAATAGGCGGTCATTCCGGTGGTTCCGAGTGCGCCGAGATTTCCAGTCAACAGCTCATCATCAGGTACTTTTTCGAGTTCCGCTCCAGGCATGGTCGCAAAGTCCTGCCACCTCAACATGCCCTGAACTTTATCGCCAGCACTGAACTTCGGATGCTTTGACTCGATAACTTCACCCACACCGGAGCCGCGCATCACTTCGCCAATTTCGGGCGGCGCGACATAGCCGCCTATATTCTCCATCCATCCTTTTTGAGCTGGATCAAATCCGAGATAGAGAACTTTCACCAGAACTTCGCCATCGGCGGGCGTTTGAATTTCCGTAACGACCTTCTTGAAATCATCTTCGACCAGCGGACGCCCGGTTGGGCGACCATTGATCAGCCATTGTCTATTTTCGGCCATTTGGCCCTCCCATTCATATTGTGGTTCAAAGTGGATTTGGCGCGGCCAGCCATCCACCATCGATGAGCAGCTCGGTGCCGGTTACCGCGCTTGCTTCGTCGGACGCCAGATACAAAGCGGCACCTGCGACTTCGTCAGACCTGATCATGCGCCCGATCGGTTGCAGGCTTGAGAACATATCGCGCATCGCGGCCGGGTCTTCGGATGCATCAAACGCGGCCTGGTTCATCGGTGTGTCAATGGTTCCCGGATGGACGGAATTGCAGCGAATGTTCTGATACGTGCGCGCGCAATGAACCGCGATAGACTTTGACAATAAGCGTACACCGCCTTTAGAGGCCGTGTAGGCAGCGCCGCTGGCCAATCCGACAAATCCGGTAATCGAAGAAATGTTGATGAGTGAACCAGCGGGACCTTCGGGATTGTCTTTCATAATGGCAATCGCTTCCCGGCACCCCAGCATGACCCCCGTCAAATTCACATCCAGAACCTGACGCCAGATCTCGAGACTCGTCTCTTCTATGGTCGCGCCTCGAAAAATCCCGGCATTGTTGACGAGCACATCGAGGCGACCATGGTCTGACTTAATGGATGCGAACGCGCCTTTCCACTCATCCTCGCGCGACACATCTTGACGCAAGTAAGTCGCGCCAATGTCCTTGGCGAGCGCCTGACCAAGCTCGTCCTGAACGTCAGAAACGATGACCGTTGCACCCTCATCCTTGAACCGGCGTGCGGTCGCTGCGCCGATCCCCGACGCGCCGCCCGTCACCAGGCAGATCTTGCCGGCGAGTCGATCAGGCATAGTCTACCGCGCTCTTCGCTGCGGCGATGATGCGGCTCGCATTGGGAAGAAACTCATCTTCCAGAGACGGTGCAAACGGGACTGGCGTATGTGGGCAAGTCACCTTCTTGACCGGCGCTTTGAGAGATTTGAATCCCTTATCCGCAACAATCGAAGCGATGTCCGACGCCAAGGAGCAGCGCGGTGGACTCTCATCGACAATCACCAGCCGTCCGGTATTCTCGACGCTTTCCAAGATCGTTTCTTCGTCCAAAGGAGACGTCGTTCTTGGATCGACGATCTCACACTCAATTCCATCTTGAGCTAACGCCTCAGCAGCGGCCTTTGCGTGCAAAATGGACCCGCCCATCGCGACCAAAGTAACGTCATCGCCTTCGCGCACATATTCAGCTTCGCCAAATGGAATTGTATAGGCCTCATCCGGAACATCCGCTTCTTGTTCGTAGAGTGTTTTTGACTCCAGAAAGATGACCGGATCATCGTCCCGGATCGCCTCGATGAGGAGTCCCTTGGCGTCATACGCATTGGTCGGCATGACGACTTTCAAGCCGGGTATCATTGTAAAGAGTGGATGTAGCGTCTGACTATGTTGAGCGCCCGCGCGCATCCCCGCTCCGATCATGGAACGAAGCACCCAAGGGGTCTTGGCTTTGCCGCCAAACATGTATCGAAACTTTGCAGCCTGGTTGTACACCTGGTCCATGCAGACGCCGATAAAATCCACGAACATAATCTCAGCGACTGGGCGCATTCCGGTGAGTGCGGCGCCGTTTGCGGTGCCAATAATGGCGCTTTCGGAGATGGGCGTATCTATGACCCGCTCGCCACCGAAGCGATCGTAAAGTCCGGCTGTGACGCCGAACACACCGCCGACGCTTCCAGGGCCGTTCGACGACCCCTGCCCGCCGGCAACGTCCTCCCCCAACACGATGACATTTGGATCTCGTTCCATTTCTTGTGCGATGGCTTCGTTGATGGCGGTTCGAACCGATTTCATAGGCATCTTTCGGTCTCCTAGTATGCTGAGGCGTAAACGTCGGCTTCTAGCGCCGAGACATCGGGTTGCGGAGCGGCGATGCCGGTTTCGACTGCGGTCTCGACTTCGGCGGCGATCTCCTGATCGACTTGATCAAGATCTTCATCACTCAATAGTCCGGCGTCAGTGACACGCGCTCTAAAATTCACCAAACCATCCCGCGCGCGGGCTTCGGCAATCTCTTGCTCCGATCGATAGGGCTGAGGGTCGCCAACAAAGTGTCCGAGATAGCGCGGACACTCTGTGACGATCGTATATGGACCTTCTGCAGAGCGACCTCGCTCCAGGGCACGTAACATCGCGTCACGAACCGCGAAAAAATCTGTGCCATCCACGGTCTCCGCCGGCATGCCAAAACTTGCGGCGCGCTCCGCAATTGAAGGGGCGCCAACAGCATAGCTTGCAGCGGTATGTTCCCCATAACCATTGTCTTCGATCACAAAGATCGCGGGCACTTCGAGAACGACGGCCATATTCATGGCCTCAAACGTCGTTCCCTGGTTAGAGGCACCGTCGCCAGAAAACGCAACGGATACGTTTCCGGTCTTTTTGAGCTTTTGAGTCAGCGCAGCCCCTACAGCAATGGGTGGGGAGCCCCCAACAATGGCGTTCGCGCCGAGCATGCCCTTGTCAAAATCCGCAATGTGCATGGATCCACCCTTGCCATTACAGAGCCCCCCTTCCTTACCCATGATCTCGAGCATCATAGGTCCGATCTCGCACCCTTTTGCGAGACAATGGCCGTGTCCTCGGTGGGTTGAACCGATCCAGTCATCATCCGTCAATTCATGGCATATGCCGACACCTGAAGCTTCTTGACCAAGATATACGTGTGCGAACCCGGGGATGTTTCCGAGCGCGAATTCTTTTTCAACGCGCTCTTCGAATTGGCGGATGGCTGTCATCCGGCGATAAGCGCGAATCAGATCGTCCCGACTCATTTGCAACTGCATGGGCTATTTCCTGTTTGTTAGTGCCATCGTCCTGTGATTGAGAGGAAACACTGGACGCTTGTGCGCTGTTTGATTGAGGCTCGAGGACCGGATAAGCGCTCGGATGGCTGGCTGTGGGTAACGGACCGACCCAACCAGTGTTCGCATTGAAGCCACCAAGAATTATCAATTTTATCCTCCCGGGAGCGGATTATCGGTCCGCCCTCTTGGGACGACTTTATCGGTCTCCGTCCGAAAAAGTCAACTGTGCTTGTTTTAAACCGTATTATTTGTTTTAATGCGGAAAATGAACAAACGGGAGGAGAGTCGCTGCGATGGGGAATGAACGATTATCGGGCAAAACAGCCATTATTAGTGGCGGTGCGAGCGGCATCGGTGCTGCGAGCGCCAAACGTTTTGTCGAAGAAGGCGCGCGCGTGGTGATCGGTGACATTGATCTCGCAAAGAGCGAAGCGCTCGCCGCCGAACTGGGACCGAACGCTTTAGCCGCAGAACTGGATGTCCGCGAGCCTGAGCACTGGCAATCCGCCTTTGAGCGCGCCTCGGCTTTAGGCGACGTCACTACACTGGTCAATTCCGCAGGCGTTTCAATTCCCGGCTCTATTGAAGACATTGATCTGGATCAGTTTCGCGCCACGCTCAGCATCAATCTGGACGGCGTTTTTCTTGGCTGCAAACACGCCGTTGCAGCGATGAAAGCCGCGTCGGGCGGTTCCATTATCAATGTTGGCTCGACTTTAGGTGTCCGCTCCGGCGCAATATTTCCAGCATACTCATCCTCAAAAGGCGCGGTTCGAATGCTGTCACGTTCAATCGCGCTTCATTGCGCGGCGCAAGGTTATGATATTCGCGTCAATACGCTGCTCCCCGGGGCAATCCATACAGAAATGGTCGAAGGGTACATTGCCGCCGGCAAGCAAGCCGGTCAGAGCCGCGATCAGGTCATTCAAGGATTTGCGAGCGTTCACCCAATGAACCGATTGGGGACAGCAACGGAAACCGCCAACGCCATCGTTTTTCTCGCTTCTGACGAATCCTCATTCACCACCGGCGCCGACTTGCCTGTCGACGGCGGCTATCTGGCTTAATCCAAGGGAGACGCACCTATGGCAGACACAGCCACTCAACTTGATCCAATGACCTGTCCGATCCACGAAGTTGACACTTTCGATGCCGGGTTTCTGCAGGATCCATATCCGTTCTATGAGCGCACGCGCAATGAAGCGCCCGTGTATCGCCACCCGGAAACGAATGTTGTGTTTGTCGCAACTTATGATCTGGTCAAACACGTAAACACCAAGCCGCGTATCTTTTCGAATAAGTTCGCCGAGCAGTTGCGGTCCGGCAGTACGTCGTCGGTGTCACAAGAAGAGATGGAGATTCTATCTCAAGGCTGGATCGTCGCAGATACGATGCTGACCGCAGATCCACCTGAACATTCACGCTATCGCAAGCTTGCCATGAAAGCTTTCACCTATAAGCGCGTCCTGCAAATGACAGAGTATGTCGATGAACTGGTGCATGATTTGATTGACGCAATGCCGGACGACGGCTGCGAATTCAAAACCGCATTCGCGAACAAGCTGCCAATGTATGTCATATCCGATGCTCTGGGGGTTCCGCGCGAAAAGTTTGATGAGTTTGAAACCTGGTCCAACGCATTCGTTTTAATGCTTTCCGGCGTTGCGGATAAGGACATGCGACTTTGGGGGGCGCAAAAGATTGTCGAGTTCCAGAAGTATTTTGTCGGCGTCATAGAAGAGAAACGCGCGCGTCCGACCGACGACGTGATTTCCGACCTGGTTCATGCCGACCTCGCCGATGAAGGCGATCCTCGAAAGATGACTTACGAGGAGCTGCTTTCAATTCTCCAGCAACTCCTGGTCGCCGGCAATGAGACGACGGCGCACACGCTGACAGCAGGCATCAAATTCCTGCTTGAAAACCCCGAGCAGATGGCACGTCTGAAAACCGATCCGACTTTGACTCCGAACATGGTCGAAGAGGTTCTGCGATATCTATCGCCAACGAACAATATGTGGCGCGTGGTAACGGCGGAAGATCAAATTGGCGACGTCTCTGTCACGCCAGGAGATCTTGTCTTGTTGAGGTATGGTTCCGCAAACCGCGATGTCTGCAAGTTCGCAGACCCGGATGCGTTTGATATCGAACGAAAGAACGCCAAGGAGCATCTCGCCTTCGGCGCTGGTATTCATACCTGCCTGGGCTCGCAACTGGCACGAAAAGAGATGATAACCGCATTTCCCATCATTCTGGACCGACTGTCAGACTTGCAGCTCGATCGGTCTAGAGGTGAGTTCACTTATTTGCCCAGCGTCTTGTTGCGTGGCGTGACAAATCTCAACGTCACCTACTCCAAGAAGGTCCGGGGATGAATAACGTTCGTCTGACGCTCGAATTTATCAATCACTGGAACAGGGGTGATATCGAAGCCATCGTGGACGCGATAGACGAAGGAATTGTTTATCACAATATTCCGATGGACGTCGTGAGTGGGAAAGATGCTTTTCGAGCGGCGATTTCTCCGCTGCTCCAAATGGCAGAGGACGTAAACTGGGAAACGCCCTTGATCGCAGAAACCAGTTCCGGAGAGGTGCTTACAGAACGGATCGACACATTTATGCTGTCGTCTGGAGATCGCATCACCGTCCGCGTGATGGGTGTGTTTGAGTGGACACCGTCAGGCAAACTGGCCAAATGGCGGGATTATTTCGATCTTGCAGAATTTCAGGCTCAAATGCCTGGCTAGGCGTCCAATTCAAATCTTGAACGCCGAGCGCATCATGCTACGAAAGGTTCGTTCTGGCAGCACGGCCTGCAGTCTCGGGAACCAGGCCCCTGCCCCACCGACGCGATAGCGAACACGGGGTTTTGGACTGTCAATCGCCTTCGTTACCACGCGTGCGATCCGATCTGGCGGCAAGCCCTTGGCCAGTGAAGCCTTGAAGCTGGCCTCGGCATTTTCCGTCCTCTTGGCATAGGCGCTATCTTTACACTCACTCGCCCTCATGGCCTGTCCGGCATTTGTTTGTATCGGCCCGGCTTCGATATAGCTCGCATGAATTCCAAATGGTTCGAGCTCGTATTGAAGCGCTTCTGTCCAACGTCCCAGCGCGCCTTTTGAAGCAGAGTAAGCCGCGTGAAAGGGTATGGAGACCGTGCCGGCGGTCGAACTCATGAAAACCAGTCGACCGGACTGTTGCGCCCGCAAGTGCGGTAAGACCGACCGGGCGCACTCCACCGCCGCAAAAAAGTACGCGTGCATTTGCTCATGCAACTGACCCATCGGGGTGTCTTCGACAGCGCCAGCAATATAGAAACCTGCGCTATAGACCAGCGCATCAATCCGCCCCTGCTCAGAGGTGATCGTATCCACAGCTTTTGCAATTGCGCCATCATCAAAGACGTCAAGCGACAAGGCATTTACGCCGCTCAATTTTACCCGGCTGGCATCACGGCTTGTCCCATAGACAATATGGTCCTTGGCAATGAGTCGTTTGGCGATGGCCGCTCCAATCCCGGACGACGCGCCGACGACGAGCACAACCTGTTGATCCCTCATTCCGCTACCGCAGTTTCCCGCGCTTTTGTCAGTGCCGGGTCGCTAGCCCAGGCGATGCCGCGGCGGAGAATCTTGTAGAAGACTGGCAATTCCCAGGAGCAACGTTCGACCTCGGGGTAATAGTCCGTGATACCGACCATATCATAGTGTCCTCGGCAATGACCGAGGGTAAAATATAGAATTTTGCCTTCTCCAACAGTCTGCAGGTATAGAATGGGGTGTTTTTGTTTGGGCCACTTGTCTTCGACGAACCCAGGTGCCTCCCCTTCAAACTCTGTGTAGAGCAGCACCTCGAGATCGCCATGTGTTTCGAGCAAATAAAGCTCGTCAGTCGTCTCGAATGGTTCGATGTCAGTTACCAGGGGATGATCGGGCTGTCCAACTTCAACTTTATAGGGCCCGATCGGTGGATGCGCGATGAACTGGCTGCCCAAAGTTTCCATCATCAGCGGTGCCCAGCGCGGCGCATCAACGAGGAGACTGCCATAATCGGCGCCTTCCGGAGACAAGAACCGAACAAAAGAGTTGGTTCCATGTAGTGCGAACCAGCGCCCGCCTTGCTCGACGAACGTTCTTAATACTTGTTGCGTTTCCAGGCTGGCGACCACGTTCGACGTGAACGTCACAAGGAAATCGGCATCGCTCAAGGCTGCATGAGCGTTGTCATAATTCTCGAAGACTCTGGTGCGTATGCGCTCATCTTCTGCCAGCAGTTTCAGAAGCTCTGAGCGGGCAAAATCAATATCGTGCCATTCGCCTCCACAAATCAGCACGACATCTATGCGGGTATTCAACGTGTCGGTCATGGTCGCACCTCAATATTGAATACGCTTGGTCACACCGCCATCAATCACGATATTGGTTCCAGTCATAAACGGGACGGCCCCCGATGCGGCGAAGACGATCGCATTCGCAATTTCTTCGGCGTTGCCAAATCGTCCTATTGGAATGGCAGCAAGGGTCGCGTCATAGAAGGGCTTCATATTGTCTTTGACGAAATTCCAGGATCCGCCTTCAATATAGACCGGCCCGGGTGAGACCGTATTCACCCGAATGCCTTTTGGCGCGAATGCCTGGGACAGCGCCGCGGCGTGCGCGATCACAGCCGCCTTCATGGCGTTATAGGCCTGCGCACCAGCGAACTCTTCCAGCGCTGCGGTGGTTGCCACACAGACGATCGCGCCGGAGTCTGATGCTTCCAGAAATGGTGCGGCTGCTTCAATTCCACGGAAAACACTCATCAGGTCGATATCGAACGCCGCCTTCCAGGTTTCTTCCGAGGCCGGACCGCCGCCCGCCGATGCCATTGGGATGAAAACGTCGCATCCGCCGATTTCATTTGCAGCTTTGGTTACCC
>ERZ1740072.835-NODE-835-length-12113-cov-4.127716_pt1 | contig 12113 bp, 10 predicted proteins | sample MGYA00581733_ERZ1740072 | MGnify/ENA primary metagenome ERZ1740072 (study PRJEB43018, sample SAMN04849741) | marine metagenome | isolation source: floating plastic debris | place: Pacific Ocean | collected 2008-08-30 | study: EMG produced TPA metagenomics assembly...
GCTCTACCGCTTCGATACAGGGGTCGCCCGTGGGCGCTGTAGCAAAGCCCAAGCCGCCCGTCGCATTTCCCGCACTGCAGTAAGACACCTGCCGCACCGGGGATTGAGCCAACTGCTTGGGGGCGATCGCCATAGGGGCATCTGGCTCACCCCAGCCCGTCCCGCCGGAGCGGCCCCGTTCCACCCGTAGGCCGTTTTCGCAACCGCGACTCTCGTTACCTGCTAGGCCCCAGCCAATCAGGTAGTCGCCCCCCTGCACCTGACAGGGAAAGTAATAAATCGAAGCTTCAGGATGGGGATTCGTTTGAACGTAAAAGTTGAGGTCGGTGCCATCAGCGGCCAAAAACCGCAGTAGCGCCCGCGCATTGTTGGGCGGCACTGTAATCAGGGCGTCGCGCACCTGCTGCAAAATCGATCCGGTTTGAATCGATTCGGGCCGTCCACTTCGCCGAATGCGCAGTTCACTAGAGTTGCCCAAAATGTCATCAACGCGGGTCTGTTCGGGCACGTCGGCAAATGCGGGCGCACTGACTAACAGGGCAGCGGTGCCCAAAACGATCGCACGGGCCTTGGGAGCCAAGGCCGGGTATCGACTCTCTCGACGATGTTGATATGGAGGCATAGGGATGAGTTACAACTGAACCGGGGAGATTGATGCCACCCCAGCACCGCAAACTTACTGAATTAATTGGTGCTAAAGATCTCTACCCGACCGAGGGGAGTCTTTACTAAAGCTCGAAAAAATTTCTTTGGCTAGTTCCCGTTAATGCACCTTAATTCCGCTGTTGAGCCGGGGTGCCGGCGATCGCTCCCCATCATGGGTCAAGTCTCTGTTATGGCGACCTTGCTGGTGTTGGTGGGAAGCAAGGTCGCCGCTCAGGCTGACGATGCCGCCTCATTTCTCGAACTCTGTGAGGGCCGCGATCGCCAGTCTCTCGCCACCCAGCAAACTCTAGATGCTCTGCTCACCAGTCTCAAAACAGCGGATTGCGCGATCGCAAATGATACTTTGCTCGCCGCTGACTATTTGACGTTGAATGGGCTCAATCTTGAAGACCTGAGCGTTTTGGCTACGCTGCCCCATCTAACAGAACTGTATTTGGGCAGCAATCAAATTACCGACTTGGCCCCCCTCAGCCAGCTCACCCAGCTCAGAGTGCTCTCGCTGGAAAATAATGCGATCGCTAACCTGACACCGCTGGCGGCACTCAACACATTAGAAAGCTTGTATCTGAATCAAAATCGCCTGCAAGACCTGAGCCCGCTAGCCACCTTGACCAACCTGGTGGAGCTGGAAGCAAGCCGCAATCAGATTGTTGATCTACAGCCGCTAGCGGCCCTGTCTGAGCTGCAAATTCTTGATCTATCTGACAACGCCATCAGTGATCTCGCGCCTCTCTCGTCCTTAGAAAAGTTGGCCGTTTTGCGTCTGGATAGCAATGCTGTGGAGCAGCTAGCGCCGTTGCAAAGGCTGGATAATTTGACCGACCTCAGCCTCGACTCCAATCAAGTTAGTGACCTGACGCCGCTGCTCGACCTGGCCCAGCTCACTGATTTGGATATCGACAACAATCCGTTCCCTGAGGGCGATCGCCGCCAGGTCGAGACCCCGATCAGCTTGCGCCGGTTGCGGCTGCAAAATACCTGCTTCGGCTGCGATTTGGCGGGGGTCGATTTTAGCGGCGCTGACCTGATTGGCGTCTATTTAGCAGAAGCCAACCTCGCCGCCGCCAACCTGCAAAATGCGGACTTGGTCGGTGCCAACTTAGAAAATGCCGACCTGAGCGATGCCGACCTGAGGAATGCCGACCTGACAGACACGATTTTGACCGGGGCGAACTTGGCTGGAGCCCAGTTGACGGGGGCAAATCTGTGCCGAACGCGGCTGCCCGATGACACCTTAGGACGGTGCGCCCCATGAAAAGCAACCGATGGGCGATCGCGGTGCTGGCCTGTTTAGCTTGGTTGTTGGCTCTGAGCCCAGCTCTGTTAGCGAACGAGGCAACACCGTCCGAGTCGTTTGTCACCTGGTGTGAACGGTCAGCGGATCTGACTCCTGAAACGCGCCAAACCGTTGACGCCCTGCTTGCCGTCAGCGGCGGTGCTGACTGCCAGACCGCCCAAGATTTTCTCACCACGACAACCGAATTGGATCTGACCGCGCGGCAGATTACCAATTTGAGTCCACTGGCAACGTTGCCGCAGCTAACGACTCTCTATGCCGGTCAAAACCAGATTGCCGATCTGACGCCCTTGTCTGACCTGAACCAGCTCACCACCCTCTATCTGCTGGACAACCAGATTACTGACCTGCGCCCGATCGCTTCACTAAATCGTCTCACCACCCTTTCTATTGATCAGAATCAGGTGAGCGATCTCAGCCCGCTGGCAGAACTCCCCTCGCTCACCGTGCTTTTTGCCAATAGCAATCAGGTGCGATCGCTCGCCCCCTTAGCCAAACTGACAACGTTGACCGAACTCTACCTGGCCGACAATCAGCTTGCGGATTTACAGCCCCTGGCAGAGCTATCCCAACTGGCTTACGTGAACCTGGGCAATAACCAGATCATCACGGTGGAGGCCTTGGCCAAGCTGGACGCCCTGATTGATCTCGATCTAAGTGAAAATCGCCTAGTGCAGCTGCAGGCGCTCGCCAATTTGGCCAACCTGAACCAGCTGGATCTGCGCAATAATCCCCTCGCGACTAAAGCCTGTCCGGTGTTTCCGGCCACGATCTGTGTGTTTAGTGACGATGCCGCCGAACTGTATCAAATGGGGACAGCACAGCTCAATCAGGGAGAATTCACCGCCGCGCTGGCAACGTTTGAGACCGCATTACCGATTTACCAAACTGGCGGCGATCGCCTGCGCGAAACCGATGTGCTAGATCGCCTGGGCAACGCCTACGACGGCCTTGGCCAATATGCCAATTCGCTTAATCGCTATCAGCAAGCAGCCGCGATTCGAGCGCAGGTGGGTGATCGCCAGGGCGAAAGCGATACGCTCACCAACCTGGGCATCACCTATATTCGCCTTGGCCAAACCGAAAAAGCGGTCACCGCTCTGGAAGCGGCATTGGCGATCACCACCGAGTTAATCCCGCGCGATCGCAGTTGGTTGCGACCGGCCCCGCGCGAAGGCGACATCCTCAGCGGCCTAGCCTTAGCCTATGACCAGCTCGGCGAGGATGCCCCGGCCCTACGCTATGCCAAGCAGAGTCTGGCCAGCTATCGGCGGGGGAATGACCGCACGGGTGAGGTGATCGCCTTAGTGCGGGTTGGCACGGCCTATCTCAACTTGGGCGATCGCGACAAAGCTCGCACCTATCTCGATAAAGCCCTAGAGCTGAGCGAACGATTGGGCGATCGCGCCAGCCAGGCCCGCAGTCTGGAGGCCCTCGGTGATTTTTCCGCGCAGGCGGGTGCGGTTGACACGGCGCGTGACCGCTACGAACAAGCCCTCGCCCTCCACCGCGAGATCGACAACGCGCCCGGTGCGGGGTCAACGCTGAACGCGATGGGCACGCTGCTGCTCGAAGCCGATCAGCCTCAGGCTGCCGCTGAGGCATTGTCGGAAACAGTGGCGCTGTGGGAATCTTTGCGCCCCGGCCTCACCGATGAAAACAAAATTTCCATTGCCGAAATCCAGGCCGAAACCTATCGGCTCTGGCAGCGATCGCTGATTGCCTTGGATGACCCCGAGGCGAGTTTAGAAGCATCCGAGCGGGGCCGGGGCCGCGCCTTTATCGAACTCTTGGCGCATCGCCTGACGCTGCAGGGCCAAGCTTTACCCACCGAGCAGTTGGCCCCGCCCACCATGGCCCAAATTCGCCAGTTAGCTCAAACGCAAGCTGTCACCCTGGTGGAATATGCCGTAGTCGGCGCGGATCTCTACAGCTGGGTGGTGCAGCCAGACGGCACCCTGCACTTTGTCAGTCAATCGCTCGAAGGGCAGGCGATCGCCACTTGGGTCGAAGACAACCGACAGGCGCTGAACATTCCCCGACGCGGCCTCGGGGTGCAGCCCGTCATCGCGGGACAAACGCCGGAAATTGCTCCCGCTCAAGCCAACCTCAGTCGGCTGTATGAGCTGTTGGTTGAACCGATCACGCCCTTTTTGCCCACTGACCCTGAGGCGACGGTCGTCATTGTGCCCCAGGGTGAACTGTTTTTGGTGCCTTTTGCCGCACTGGTCGAGCGCACCGGCACCGCGCTGTTAGAACAGCACGCCTTGGCCTTTGCGCCCGCCCTGAGTTTGCTGACGATCGCCTCCGCCCAAACCGAGGCGTTAACCATTGGCAGCGGCTCAGCAGTGGTGGTCGGTAACCCCACCATGCCCGCCGACCCCAACACGGGCCGACCGCTGCAGCCGCTGTTTGGCGCTGAGACTGAAGCTTTAGCAGTGGCCGCGACGCTCAACACGCAGCCGCTGATTGGCGATGCGGCGACCAAGTCGGCCGTCATGGCCGCGATCGAACAGGTGGACATTATTCACCTGGCCACCCACGGCCTGCTTGATGATTTTGGGACGGGCATTCCCGGCGTGCTGGCGCTGGCTCCAACACCGAACGATTCTGGCTATTTGACCGCCGCTGAAATTTTAGACCTGTCGTTGACCGCGCAGCTGGCCGTTTTGAGTGCCTGTAACACTGGGCAGGGCAGCATTACGGGCGATGGCGTGGTGGGTCTGTCGCGATCGCTGCTCACTGCCGGGGTGGACAACGTGATGGTAACGCTGTGGTCGATTCCCGATGAGCCCACCGCTGTGATGATGACCGCGTTTTACGATGCCCTCAAGACGGAACCGAACCGGGCGATCGCCCTGCGGCAAGCCATGCTCGCCACCCGTGAACAGTTTGAGCATCCCACCAACTGGGCCGCCTTTACCCTCTATGGACTTAGCTAGGCGACCCGCATCTGGTTGAATGATCCCCTTTTTGGGAAATACTTTGAGCACAGGACGATAGGTTGAAATTATGAGCAGGCACCCGAGCCACTCGATAGCTGCCCTGACATCGATTGCAGCGGACGAGCTGATTAGACACCTGCTCTCACGAACTCACTACGTTCTATGGCACTAGCGTTGCGCTCACCAGCTGTTGCGTGTAGGGATGCTGTGGGTCATCGAGCACCTGATCGGTGAGGCCCGCTTCGACGACCTGACCGTTTTGCATCACCATTAGCCGATGGGCCAGCAACCGCACCACGCCAATATCGTGGGTCACTAGAATGACGCTCAGGTGCAGCGTGCGCACCAGCGATCGCATCAAATCCAAAAGTTTGGCCTGCACCGAGACATCTAATCCACCCGTGGGCTCATCCATCAGCACCAGACGCGGGCGCGTCACCAAAATGCGGGCCAGCTGCAGCCGCTGCTGCATCCCTCCCGAAAACGTACTCGGCAAATCATCCATCCGCTGATCCGGAATTTCGACTTCATTCAGCCACTGCAGCGCCTCCGTGCGAATGTTGCCGTAATGACGCTCCCCCACATCCAGCAGGCGCTCGCCGATGTTGGCCCCCGCCGTCACGCCTAGTCGCAACCCATCGCGGGGATTTTGCCGCACAAAGCCCCATTCCGTTTTCATCAGCTTGCGGCGCTGGGGTTCTGGCAAAGTGCAGAGGTCTAGTAGAGACTCGCTGCGATCACAATAGGTCATCGCACCGTCATCAATCGGCAGCTCACCGGCAATACAGTTCAGCAGGGTGCTTTTGCCCGAGCCCGACTCACCGATAATGCCCAGCACCTGACCGGGGTAGAGCGCAAACGAAATGCGATCGCAGGCGGCGATCGAGCCGTAGGTTTTACTCAGGTTTTGAACGGTTAACAGCGGCTCCATATCCCTTCCTGTCCTCTGATAAAACTTGAGTCCTGGCAATACCAACGTCACTAGCTACTGTTCGCTTCTTGCCTCAGGTTTTGCGCATCTAAATAAAGCTGAGCCCACTCGCCGGTGACTTGCTTCGGCTTCAGGTTAGTTGATTGAGCGATTTCGTCGAAGGTTTGCCCTGCCTTGAGACTCTGCAGAATTTTCCGCTGCAGCGGATTGCAGGCCGCTTGAAACTCTTCCCACTGTTCGGGAATTAGGCCCAAATTGTGCTCTTTTAACGAGGTTTGTAGCCAGCCCAAGACCAAATCAGGCTGCTCTTTGAGGGTAAACACACGAATGGCGTGGTAGCGAATCTTTTCGCGCAGGCGGTAGGCTTCCTTCGTGGATAAATCGAGCCGCTGAGAAATCATCTCTTGGGTAAACCCCTGCAGGTGCAGCTCTAGCCACTGCACAGCGGTGGCATCGAGGGTGTCATGCAGATAGGTGGCAAACCCCGTTTTGACCTGCTCTCGCATAGCCTGGGCTTCTTCGACCTGGGTTTGCGATTCATACTTCGAGACGGCTTCGACATCCAACAAACTCATTGAGGAGTCGGGATCATCAGTGCCAATTTCTTCTGAAATCAGGCGAATCATTTCCCCAGAGGGAATGTTGGTCATGCCGCCGCGCTGCGATCGCCGCAGATAGTTGACAAAGCGATAGACCAACAGCGGCTGGTTACGAATGGGCCGCAGACAATATTCTTCAATCGTGGCCAGCATCAGCAGATTGCGCACTTGCGATCGCGGCGAGCATTCGCCAATCCAGCGCACCTGCTCCTTTAAGTAGCGATCGCTCTGCAGCATTTCTTGAATCACTTCCTGCAGCACATCCGTCACGGTGCGGCGGCGATCGCGGCTGAGGGCAATCCAAGTGCGTACTTTGCTCCGCACCAAAAAGAGGCTGCTCAATCGTTTGATCAGGTTGCGATAGGCGCGGTCAGGGCCAATGTTCCAATAGCGCTGCCGCAAAATTTGATAGCGATATTCCAGCGCTTGAGCCAATACCTTCTGCTTGGTTGCTTCAACAGCGTCATCAAACCGCTCAGGATTTGGCCCTAACAGCCACACCAAAATGCTTTGCCGGGAATTATCGCTCTCTTCGGCAAGCTCAGTCGCCAACTTAGTTGACCATCTCTGAGTAATGTCATCTACCGCCGTCATGCTACCGGTACCTAGTCCAGCTCATAGCTGATTGTAGGGTGGATCGGAAAACCCTGCTGCTACTCACGAAAAAGACGCCAACAAATCTAGCAAAAATGCTCTAATCACGGCCCATCTAGGCGCTGTCTGCGGCTGCCAGGGATATTTCAATACTATTGATATTGATCAATGCCGTGACTGAAAAGTTACGACCAAGACTTGATAAATCCTATCAAACTCCGTATCCCCGGCGGTTGAATCATGGCACTCGCGATCGCCCCAACCCCCGTTCTAAACAGCTGCACTGAGTCGATGCGATCGAGTGTTAGCACCCTCACCCCACCGCTGCTCTTAGTCGGTATGCTGGGCATGATTTTTACGGTGAAAAAGATGTTGACGGTTCGTGAAGCGAACAAAAATGATGACGGAGTAATTGCTGAGCATCTGCGCTTGATTGCCCTGGAACTCGGTTTCTCGAGTGACACGATTCGACATGATTGGCTCGAAACCACCGTTCACTTTATTGAGCGGGCTCGCCAAGAGCTGGGTTACAAAGGGTTCATTGCCGAAGCTCAGGGCAAAATTATTGGCTCCGCTAGCGGTCAAATCTTAGAACTGTATCCCATGGTCAGCAAGGCCTATCAGAAGGGCTATATCTGGGGCGTCTATGTCGATACAGCCTACCGAAGACAAGGAGTCGCGACCCAACTCATACAGCAGACAACGCACTACTTAAAGAAGATTGGCTGCACCAAAATCGTTCTCCATGCCTCAGATACGGGCAAAAAGCTCTATACCAGCCTGGGTTATGAAGAGAGCAATGAGATGATCTTCAGTCTCAGTTGATGTTCTCGTGTTGACACTGAGGTCGCCCAGGAGCGCCCCTTCTAGCTGAGTAGCCAGTACGGCCTGTAGATATGGATGGCTGCTAAACCGAGATGTTGTAGGGCATCGCATACGCCGAAGCTGTCATTCGCAGGTGGTGCCGATGAGCGGTAACGCTCTAACGTCGCACTGCATAGCCTTGCCGAGTCGAGCCTTCAGGCATTTTCGGCGATCGCACACCACAAAAAAATGGAGCGGCCCATTGGCTGCTCCATCACTTATGACAGTTTTTAAGCTCGTGCTTTATAACCGGTAGTCAAACGCAAGTCTTAGTGGCAATCAATCAGCCGCACGCCGCGATCGCGGCGATTCTTCAAAGGACTGAACGATCGCCCAAAATACCCGAATCGTTAGCACCGACAACGCCACGATGGCCAGTAGCGTGAGCGTTGCGTGGGGAGCCAATACCGTTATGAGCAAACCACTCACAATCAAGAGAAGCAACAGGGTCCTATCCATATCGCCCTCCCGGGCATCACCTGACCTACCCCTCTATCGTAGACATTCAATAGGTATCATTGGGAGTCTCTTAGAATTACTTGAAGATCACCTCACTATCCGCAATGTTTTGTTGCAAATTATCAATTTCGTAGTGATCTCTTGGGCCGCCCATCCGCTCTAGCCAGCCATCGTTTGGGCGAAAATCGATCATCGGGAAAATCAGGCCGCGATCGCAAATAGCCGCATTTCTCCGATGAAATCGTTGATCCTCTGAAAATTGTGACGCGCTCACGCCAAACTCGAATCACGATAGGCCTATCTAGCTGAGCTCAATTACGCTGTTCATCGCGATGCATTGTAACGACGGCTACAAAACTGTGATCCCGATTTTTGGTCGAGTTTAAGGTGTCGAAAAACCGTTCAAAATAAATTTCAAAGCAGCGGAACCGCCCTGCACCCCGGCAAACAGAATCACAGCCACTAAGCTGCCCCCCAACGCGCAGATCGACAAACCCACCAAACTGATAAAGCCGTCATCATCTAACAGCCCCAACCCCGTCATGAAAATGCCGATCGCCGGTATGGTATTTGTCCCCGGAATCGGCACCATCATGCACATGGCCATCAGTGCGATCGCGCAGCCTAAAATAGCTCGACCGGTATAGCTGGTGCAGACAGTGGTGAGGCGAGGCCGTGAAAGCACTTCCACTAGTTTGAGCCAGGGCACACCCGTGCTGACGATATTTTGTATCTGTTTGAGGTTAAATCCTTTATTTTTCCAACTATCGGGGAGCCAGGGCCGCTGCCGTCCACCGATGAGCTGCACCGCCAGCAAAAACATCACAATGCCGAAGGGGATAGAGTAGCCCGGTGCTGGTACGGGTAATGCCGACGGAAACGCCAGCAGCACAAACAAAAAGCCAAAGGTGCGCTCGCCCGCCAACGTGAGAATATCGGCCAGCGTCACCTGCTCATTGCGCGATTCATCAAAAAAGAACGTTTCGAGTTCAGCCGACAGACGGGCCATAGATCAACACTCACAACCACAGTGCTTTTATTATTGACGAGAGCCGGGGGAAGAATAACACTCTGGCTGCAGGCTCTTAATTTTAGAGAGCAAAGGGTTGAGGGAGTGAGGGAGCGGCGGTGCAAGGGGAGCAAGAGGCTGGGCGAGGTGTCTTTATCAACCTGAGTTCGGGATAAGACGCTGCCATCAAAGCGGCTTCGCTGACACTGGTGCGACTCCCCATCGGTAGCAAGTACTCCGCGTGAAAGTAACCTTCCTGCTCCCTAGCGTCCCGGCCCCCCCAGCGCTATTATGTTGCAGACTTAAATACTCGTCTCGGCTCTCATGCATCAAAGCTGCAGCTAAAAGCTTGGTTGCAGGTAGCCCACAAAGTACACCACCAGGTAAAGCCCATTAAATAGCAGAATGAGGCTGCGGCTCCAGCGCGATCGCAGGCGTCGCCACAGCACGATGCTCGCCAATGCCACTAAGCACAGTTCAGCCAGCGCCCCATAGCGGCCAAAATGATCGCTATCCCAATAGGAGACGGGGCTGATGAAGCGATAATCGCTCAGGGGCCAAAAATGGCGATGGGCATCGTCATGATGCAGGGGCAGATCTTCAAGGTGGTGCAGCAGCATACTGGCGCAGACCGCCGTGAATTGTGGGCGCTTTAAAGCTATGCAGAGCACTAACCCCAACAGCGCCAGGGGAATCGAGTTGCCGATCGCAAAAATGTCTTGCCAGAGAGGGGCGTAATAGGTCTCGCGCCAGATCTGCGCTTCGGGAATGTTGGACCACCGGGCCCAAGCGTAGAAGACAAACAGCGCCGCATCGGGTAGCCAGCTGCCGATCAAAATGGGCCAGGTCAACTCTGGTCGCTGTGCTCGACCGAGAATCGCTAAATTGAGAAGACTATGACCGGGGGTATTCATTCGGCAAAGCCATGACGAAACAAAAGCGACCCATTTATTTAGACTGCCATGCCACGACCCCCGTCGATCCGCAGGTGATGGCGGCGATGCTACCCTTTTTTACCGAGCAGTTTGGTAATCCGGCCAGTTCGGCCCATGCGTACGGGTGGGAAGCTGAAGCTGCCGTGCAGCGATCGCGGGAAATTTTAGCCGCCGGCATCAACGCCACCCCTGAAGAAATTGTGTTCACTAGCGGCGCTACGGAGGCTAACAACCTGGCCATCAAAGGCGTCGCCGAAGCTTACTTTAGCCGTGGTCGCCACATCGTGACCGTGCAAACTGAACATAGCGCCGTGCTCGACCCCTGCCGCTATTTAGAGACGCTGGGCTTTGAGGTGACGTACTTGCCCGTGCAGCCCGATGGCCTGATTGATTTGGCGGAACTGGAGCGATCGCTGCGAGCCGACACCGTTTTAGTCTCCGTCATGGCCGCTAATAACGAAATCGGCGTGCTGCAGCCGCTAGCGGCGATTGGTCGCCGCTGCCGCGATCTCGGCATTTTGTTTCACACCGATGCGGCCCAGGCGATCGGCAAGATTGAGTTAGATGTGCAGGCCCAGTGCATCGACCTGATGTCAGTCACGGCTCACAAGGTCTACGGCCCTAAGGGCATCGGTGCGCTCTATGTGCGGCGGCGGCATCCGCGCGTCAACCTGGCCCCGCAGCTGCACGGCGGCGGTCACGAGCGCGGTCGCCGTTCGGGAACGCTGTATACCCCGCAAATTGTCGGATTCGGTGAAGCGTTGCGTCTGGCCTGGGCCAACCAGGAGAGCGAACAGTTGCGTCTACAAGGCTTGCGCGATCGCCTCTGGCAGTCTTTACAAACTCTGCCGGGCGTTGAGCTTAACGGCCACGCTACTCAGCGCCTGGCCCACAATCTCAATGTCAGCATTGCTGAAGTCGATGGCCAGGCCCTGCTGCTGGCCTTGAGAACCGTGGTGGCCCTGTCGTCAGGGGCCGCCTGTAGCTCTGTCAGTACCGCCCCCTCCCATGTACTCAAGGCCCTAGGTCGAAACGATGATTTGGCCTACGCCTCGCTGCGGTTTGGCTTAGGCCGCTTCACCACTGTCGAGGAAATTGACCAGGTTGCTCACCACTGCCGCGAAACGATTTTGGCGCTGCGGCAATCGGGACGCCCAGTGACAACTGTTCACTAAGGGGAATGGCAAGAGTCATGGCTGCAGAGATATCTGAAAGCCCTCATCACCGCAAGGAAGACTTTCGCTTTTACCGATCAGTCCTCAGCAATAAACTGCCAGGTCTCATCTAACTTGAAATGGCTCCACAGATTGAACCGCAAATCATCAGGACTCGATCGCACAAAGCCAGAATTGCCATGGGGGTGAATGCCAGTCCACAAACGCAGTCCGTGGTCATCAATCTCATTGGCGGCAGGGCCGGGAGCCTCAATACGTTGAACCCGGAACCAGCCAATGCGGCGGGGCGTTGTGAGGGTTTCTCCTGCCATTACCTGTTCGGCGACTTGGTCAAAAGCTGGACGCGAGAACGCGTAGGCGACCCTCAGCGGCCAATTGAACACGATGATCGAAACCACCAGGACCAGTGATACCGCCGCCTGTCGTTGAAAGCGTTTTTGAGACCTAAGGTCAGGCACTGCCAGCAATGCCACTATCAGGACTGCCGGGAATATCACTGCTAAGCAGCCGAGCAACCGGAGCGCATTAATCTCTAGCGGTTTGAGGGAGAGCAGAATCAGCAGGGTAGGTGGCAGGGCGATCGCGCTCCAGACCAAAAATCGTTTCATCGTTTACTCCGCATTAACAGTGACGTAATTT
>ERZ1740072.836-NODE-836-length-12112-cov-8.285394_pt1 | contig 12112 bp, 5 predicted proteins | sample MGYA00581733_ERZ1740072 | MGnify/ENA primary metagenome ERZ1740072 (study PRJEB43018, sample SAMN04849741) | marine metagenome | isolation source: floating plastic debris | place: Pacific Ocean | collected 2008-08-30 | study: EMG produced TPA metagenomics assembly...
AAAGCCACGCCCACTCTGTAAGCACTGAACACAATTCAGTGCTTATGATTAGCCTTTTGATTGGCTGTAGATAGTCAGCAGATACAATTGACCAATGGTTTGGGCTTTTGCCTGCTCATCCCTCTCTCCCGGTGCTGACCACTAGCTATGACCAGGAAAGATGCGTTTCTCAAATCCATGTAAATACATGCCAATGCCCAGGACTTTAATATACCCATATTTCATCTATTATATTGCTTTCAATATTCTTTGTAACTGTCTGTGCGAACTGAATTGAAACTTGAACTCACATTTTCATGCCTTTGAATAATGTGTAAAGTCTTTTCATTATTTTCAAATATCTACCAGTAATTATTCTTGACTAAGTAGTGTGCAACCAATCAGAATTGGACTGAGGAGCATGTAAGCGTCATTGGATATTTCATGTAAATGAGAAGATAACCCCAATGTTTACATGCCCTGCTGTTAAATGCAATAATCATAGTTGATTCTATGCAAAGTTGAATACTCACAGGAGTGGGTTCGTACGGTTGTTGATGAGATCGAGATGATTTGCGCCGTCTGTTATTCCCTGTAGAAATGCTTTATTTATTAGCTTCCATATCTTGTTCACTCCTTTTCCACGTGTTTTCTTCAGTGGTAGCACAGGGGTCAATTCTATTACAGCATTCTTCTGTTTCTCCCTCAAGTTCCTGTATAAAAGAAGTTTGCAAACCCTCAATTCTTCACTATTCGAAATTGGAGATTGCTGTAACCAAGGAGCTCCCTCAAACTCCTTGCTGTAACTGCCATGGATTTTCAGACCTAATCAGTCAAATCCTCACCTTTCAGAAATTACTTCTTCTACCTCAATATCATTTATCATTTCTTACTAAATAATTTCGGAATCTGGGAGTTTGTGTTTAACGAGCCTTAGCAACCTCAATCATCCTGAAACTCACTCAGAATATGTTTTATGTGTATTAACACCGATCTTTCTCTTCAGGATCGACTGCGGTTCTCTCGGAGTGCTTTTAACCCCTACTTTGAGGAAGTCATTCCATGTGATAGTGGCCGGATCAAATATTCCATCTGCCAGGTTCTGGTTCAGCTTGTCTGGAAAACCAGCGCTATGAGAAACCTTCTTGCTATCTATAATATCAAAGATCGAACAACATCATAACATGTAGGTTAAAACATCATTTGGTATTAAGATCAAAATGGGCCTAATTTCACCAAAAAGTTTGAGTTGCATTTCAGATCAAAGCTAGACTAACCTATGATAATTGGCCGACAACACACTGATATGTAATGCGGCAGCAAATTCAGCTTGACAAAATCCCGGAACAAATATTTATAAAATTGTGTACCCTTTTCCTTGAGGGGGCAATTCTAAATGCCGTTAGCAATAGTCAGCAGCGCATGCCTGCATCTACTCATCACCAATGCTAATCTAGGGATACTAGGAGTAGGAGAATTTTTGGATTGTTCAGTTCAGGCCAACGTCTGCCCTTGCTGACAAGTAGATCACAACGAGAGACGTCTTTCAAGTTTTTCCAAATATTTCTTTCTGTCGATGTCTTGTTCTTTGTGGATGGCTACATACCAGGAATCTCCGTTCGTGGAGATAGCTGTCCAGTCATAGGGGTTGATGTCTAAATGTTTCAGGTCTCGCATTAGCAATCCGTCAGCCTAAACATAGGATGGCCTTTGGATTGTGGGATTACAAAAAAAATTTGCAAAATTATTAAACTCGGGACATTTTTACCTGGAATATTTTGTCCGATAGATGTTATACAAATTAGAGTGACTATCTATTTGGCAACAAAATGGGGCTTGCCTGCTGAGAAATGAAGAGTGAATAAAGTATTATAGTAATTGGCATCACAATGAACAAGAGATCCAGTTTTCCACTACTCCTGTTGCTATGATAGGTAGAAAGACAAGCACACAAGGAGCTAACTTTCATTCAGATCACTTTACTTCAAAGCAGTGATCAAGTGGAAACACCAGTTTCATAACTGCAACCCCGGATTGCAAAATATTGTTCAACAGAAAAATATAGAATGAGGCTTTGAGAAAGTAAAGAAATTGACAGGAAAGTGCTTACCACTGTTAAACTTGATCCTTTGCATAGGCATAACATAGCATACTATCATGTCAATTTGCTGCTTTTGAATGTGAACTTAGACAATGTGCGAACAAATGATGCCAAAATCACAGTTTATGTCTAATAACAATAACTAAGCAAACAATACCATATATCTGGGTGATATTGATGCCATCGATGCTACTATCCAAGAGAGTCAGACAGCTTCAACTTAGCACACCTTATTTCCATAATAATGTTCTGTTAATACAGCAGCATGTTCTTGAGCTCCCAAATTTTAAGGACTGATTTTCAAAAAAAATTCTGATTAAACCATAAGTGACCATCAGACCACAATATTACCCTGTAATCTGCGTTTTAGTATTGATTAAGACTCACTTTGGGTCAGATTTACCCTTGTTTGGCTGTGATCCCATAGGGTACATCGATTTTCTGTCCCCTGCAAACAGAATCAGTAAGAAATCTTTATCAAACAGCAACTGGATCAAGAAAACAGAAAAAATTCTTAATGCTTGAGTATATTGAGTCATCTATACTACATATATGGAATGACATCAGTGCTAAAATAAAGACTGCAAAACAAAAACAAAAGGTTTTCGATTTCGCTGTATATCGGTCATAACTTCTAAAAATAGACCGTTCCTAGCTATTGTGCTAAAACAGAGTTGTTTTGTTTTTGTTTCAACAGGTTTGATCTGCACCAAAAAACAAAATGGTTTTTTGCGCAGAAAGATCTTGGCACATTAGTAATGCTCCATTTGGAGTGACATGTGGGTGCAGTCAATCAGTGCTTAATTAAAATGTTGTTTGGCGGTTTCTACGCAAACAATTCACAATGCGACTCGGTCACACACATGATATGCATGAACTCATCCACAGATAGCCATGAACAATTTTGTATGCGATTTGAATACATGGCATGGCTCTCTTTCAAGTCTTGCACGGCCTGTGACTGAGTGTAAGTGTGAAAGAAAACCATAATGCATTGACTGGCTAGCCTACATTTGACTGATCTGACTATCTCACTATGCTCATCATTGAGCTTTGGCCATTCTGTGTTTATGATATTTTTATTTACTTAACCCATTTAGCTTACCTTTATCTACAGAGTGTCTCGGTGTTTTGCCTTGCTTCATCGCGGACGCTGAATTCTGTGACACGTAGGTAGCTTTCCTCTGTGCTGCTGACTGACGAGACTTCTTCAAGGTCAACAAGAGTGGTGGTCTGTTGATCAGTGATTCCCCGCTGCAAAAAAAGAGTGTATGAAGCTTGCTCAACAAGTTGGTTCTTTTGAATAAAAGCATAGACATGTATGTATGTCTATTCATAAAATATTCAAAAACACCATTCGTCATCATAAAGAATCAGGCAGTACACTTTTAGAAAACCAAGTTCACTTGGATTGCTTACCTAGTTATTTAATTAGTGATAAACCATAAACAGAAAGTTAGTCTTTGAACGGGACGATGAGTTTTCTTTGGAGTTGTAAAAACATCAGTCATGAGTGCATAACTCCAATTTTTAGTTTACTCCCTGATGGCAGTTTGTCCGTTAGAACCCAGATATCTGACACACATTATTGTGCTGTTACCTACTGTCAGCGAACATGTGTAATTTGTCCTTGAGAAACTTCAGAGCTTTGGAGCTGTTATCGGACGTACACATCAATTACACAACAAAGCCCACTTACTTACTTGCTAACATTACCACTATCTGGAAACTGATGGATGTTCTGTCTGAATCTCTTCAGAGTCTTTGCTGGAAGTGGTCCCTGTCAACATAAGAAATCCGTAATAACATTCCAATAAAACAGTCAAGTTCCAACAACCTGCTAAAACATCTGCTGGAACCTGATAAGAGGGAGGCTGTCAAAATGTAAGGCTAAGAACATATGAATTTATAGACCCAGCATGTGGAATGTTCCAAGAATAAATAATGAACATGTCATATAGAACACAACAGGACCTTTTCATGCCCGCGGAGGTTACTCCATGTTGCTTGCTTGTTGCTTGTTGCTGTTGTAAATGGTAGTCAGAAAGCCGCCTGAGGAAACCTGGCTACATAATTTCATGACCCTAATATGCCAAGTGCAAATAAATTACCCTATTATTAGATTTTTGTTAATCTTAAGATGATAGTAGCTTATGTATATGGACTTCAAAAATCGTAACATTTATTTCTGTGAATTTGATCATTCTGAACTGGGTTGCTAAACTAATTCCATGTCTAATTCCATCAGTGATGAAAACTCACAGGAGGGGATTGCTTTGGCTGTTTCATTTGCAGCATGATGTTGAGAATAGTGTTTATACATTCAAGCTTTTCTCCAAAGTTTTTCCTTTGTCTAGTCTTAGTCGCCGTCCTCCTGAAGTACAAAACTATGCATGTTGACAGCAATGAATTTTCACCACAATCAAAATAACTTTTTTAGAATTGTGGTCGGTGCAGTTGTGTTTTAGCTTAATCATAAAAATAAGGGGTAACAGTGTAGCTTGTCATGAACATACAATTTTCCGTGTTAAACGCTGTGAGACAATATGAACTTGTGAATAGGCCATATTAAAAGCGCTCCTGCATGACAGTTTTTGATAGCGAGAAATACTCAGTCATGGTCTTATAAATAATGTCATCATTTGCTGAGGGTGCCTGGTACTCCAAAACAATGCATTGTGGGATACTCTTAGTCTTAACATGCAAGATTGATGAAAATTTACTTACACTTTTCTCAACACCAGGTGTTTGAGGTGACCAAGGCGGCCGAGCTCACTAATGTCAATGTCAGAATCTGTGTTGGTTGATAGACTCCCATGTTCACCTTGCCGACCATCTTTGAAGGTTGGTCGATTCTTGTCAACAGTAGACTTCAGGTTTGTTGTGATGTTTCGCTTTTTCTTGAACATTCATAGAACAATGGTGCCAAAGGTGCACAACTAGGCATGATGTATACAGATTAAATCGAAATTCTGGCACACACAGCATAATCATTATAGTGAAAAGCCTTTTCGTTTTATTTTTCCTTCACATAATCGATTCTGGAAACTTTTGGCCACTTTTGAACATGGCCAATTGGCTTTATATTGTTTGGAGGCATGAATGTCACGGATTCATGCCTGAAGATCTACATACCCTATGACCAATCAGATAAACATGTTTATTATGCTGGTGGCGTATGGTGGGCTCCCAGGTATAAGTCATATTTGTACTTCTTAAAAGCATTTTCAAGTGACTTTAAATTATAGGAAAGTTAAGTGCTAATTCATGCTCTATTTCCTAATGTTGACATCACTTTGAAACAGGCCTCTGGACAGTAGTGACACCGGGCGATTATTTCCGATTCTGAACTTACAAATCAAGTTTTCTCTGATGGATGTCAAATAGCTGCTGCACTATAAGAATGGCAGCAGTTTTGACATTGTGCAAACTCTATGTAGGTTCATGACTAACTGGTGTGGGCTGCATTGCTAACAGCCATTCAATTTACATAGAACACAATCTATTCCAAACAGGAGGTGGCAAATAAGAAGCTCAGGAGCTTGTGCAAACTGAGTTTGGCTGCACCGGTTGACCTAAATAAACTTGATCAGCACATATCGTCGCCCCTGTTTGCTTGATCATAACCAAACTTTGCATGTGGCACCAATAGGCATTTTGGAATCCATTTAATCCAAGCTGCGTCCGTGAGGGTGATAGAAAATCTGACAACAAAGAGAACCTCACCTTACATGACTTCACATGATCCAGATAGGCCCCTCCAGCCTGTACATGAAGTAGTCTGTGTTCCGACTCGCGTAACCTCGTGTACATCTCCTCCGTCCCCTCTGACAGTGTTCTGTCCGTTTCCTTCAGCCCAGTCTTTGCCTTTGTATTAGTTGGTCCATATTTTCTTTTGGTGGACTTTCTGACATTTTTGCGCTAAAACAAACATATAATACAAGTTGATGCAGCAGGTTGTGTTATCTGTTGCAATTTGATATGTGCCAATGTTCTGAGATTCAGATAAGAAGAAGATGCTAATATTGTTGACACATGATTAGTTGGAAGTTGCAAAAATAAAAGCAGGTTTCACTCACCAGCTCCGTTTTAAATACCGACATTGGACCATTCTTCTTGGCTAGGAGGTCAAAAGTGCTCTCACCTTTCAATGTGTTTATCGTCTACAAACATGGAGCCAAGTATGAAAAAATTGACACAGTTTCCAATATGTTATACCCAAACTTCAAAGATTAGTGTATTTGGATTGGACATAATGATTGATCTTGGAGAAGTAGATAACATGCATATTGAGATATTTGCCCCCACTGGAAGGTCAGTAGTTGTTCAGCAATATTGCTAGTGGTTATAGGATCTCGTTATAATTTCTTTATATCCTTGACTCTGTATATATAAACAGCCACTAAAAAAACGGTTATTATGATTTACATACTAGCACGCCGAGAAGCTATTCTGAGTTTTTCTAAAACTACTGTTAGGTAACAATGCTAAATTTACTACCTCTTTACTGAGTGTTTCTTTGAGGGTTTTCATCGCGTTGTCCCTGGGATCAACATCGATATTGAAAGTACCGCCGAAGCCGAACCCTGGTGTCCTGAAGCACAGATTTCCTGCGTTCTTGAGTCGGGTTCCTTTGTCTCTCCGCAGGATATCCTGATGATAGTCTGGGGAGTCATCCTATTAGAATAAGCTCAAAAAGTTTATCAAAACAACTAATGCATTTGATCAAGGAGTTTTAGGGGAAACTCGATTTGATCAATATAAATATGCTGTGTCATCATCAGCACTACAACACTACAACACTACAATACTACTACACTACTACATTACTGCACTGCAATACTACTACAAATTGTTGGTATTACTACAAATTGTAGGTATTGTAGACAAACTATGCATGCAGCAATAAGCTCCCTGTGTATTTTCCTGGAGAATGAATAATATAGGCCAAATTTGAAGTTTTTTGAAGATTTGAAGATCAAGTTTTTAACTTTTGAAGAACACATATTTTGCCAATTATCTAGACCAGTTTGACCTATATTTGAGATTGAAGAGTTGGAGGCTTGACTTTTAAACTCTGGAAACTCATATTGAGCTGTCATGGCCTGTCATGTGCTGTTCTTGGAGCCCCGCAACTTATTCTACAAACCTTCTCGTCAGTGGCGTAGAGCAACTGATGTCTCACTTGTGGTGATAAAGTACGTTTCCTGACTTTTGGTTTGACTGCCTTCTCTGATATAGTGGGTAGTTTGGTCACCACGCTGTTGTGATAATCTGCCTGAAAAATGGTGATAAATTTCATGTAATTCACAAACTTGCTGAATACATAACATTCCACTTGAATCTGCCGCTTGCTTTCTTATGCTCTAGATTTTGGCTTAGCAATGGACCTCTCTTCCCTCAGGGGGGGGGGTTTAAGAATACTTTGGGTTTAAAGCAAGCAACATTGAACATGTTAGACAGCATGAGCTAACATTACCAGAAGACTTACCATAGTTGGTTTGTAGCCAAGAGATCGCAGCGGCTTTACATTTGCTGTTTGACAACCAGCATTTGGTGCGGATTGATGCTTCGTCTCAGGTGGTGGTTCAATCGTCGGTAAAAAAGATTTTGACATTCTTGTTAAAACCCTAGCTCAACAGGTTCAGACTGATGATTATTTTTGTCTTTCTCAGGTGGCAGATTTTGAGAAAGCGTTTCAATGTCTAAGCTCAGTGATTGCTCTTCACAGCAAGTTGTGACATTGGTGCTTTTGAATGCATTACGCATAACTTAGAGCAGAGGTTTACCCTACTCCCTGCAGTCAGATATAAATAGATAAAATATAAAAGTACCTTTAAACTCAGTCATTATATGATGCGTAGTTCCACAAAGCTAAATTCATCAAGTTCATCAGATATCGAAAACATCGTTAGTTGTGCATCCATGTCAAAGGGGGATACAACTCCTGCTTAAACACTCGAATGAAACCGTTGAGAAAAAAATTCAAAATTATAAAAAAAAAGAAATGTGAAGGGCTGTGTGCGAGTGAATGAGTGCAAACTTTTCATGGTTTGAATAGTTGCGCAACATCTAGAAATTCAAAAAGGTCAAGATTTCCTCTCGGAACCAATCTTGGCAGTTTAAATCAGGAGCAGACAATTTGGCAAAATTTGGCAAGCACTACAAATTGCCATTTTATAAACATTTCAAAATTGTACATAACTTCAACATGATATAGTTTGTATGTTTGTGGTCGTATGGAGTGGTATTACAGTATACTGAGTCGAATGGTGCCTGCCACATACAGCACTGAAGTTTGCAATTTTTATATCAAACATGATGCGGAAACGAATAGGAAAGACTGTGCCATTACATTCTTCACAGCAAAGTGCTGTGTCTTAACTACAATCTCAATGTATCAATGCAGCTGCTGCTCAACTGATGTAATGAGTGTTAACATTCTATACTTTTGATGGGGGGAAATGTCAGTTACTTATCAGAGAGGCGCTACGGTAATTCAGGGTCGAGCTGCTGGCTTTGTGGTGTGCTATGCTGCCCACCTCTACCATCAAGGATAGCTGCAAAGTTGGCATTCATGCCTCCTGAACCTACATATCATTTTGTCAAAGACGAGGATGATAAAGACACTTTGGTGATTAAACCAACGTGTGAGAACGGTTGTGAAGTCAAGATTGCTGATGAAATAAAACAAAGAATCAAAGTAGCTACAGAGGGTACGGACCCATGCAAAATTGCAACGATGTTAGTTCAATGCTACCCTTACAGGAAAGCCAACCATTGCTTGCTCTACAGTCCTGGTAATGCCAAGGATCTCGGAGGAAAGTTACCTGATTACCTATATTTGGGTCAAAAGTTGTCATGTGACATTTTCAGCTATGACTATCCAGGATATGGAGAGAGTTCTGGGCAGCCCTCCTCGTCACTGCTCTACAAAAGTATAGAGATTGCTTACAACGCTTTAACTACCACACATGGATATGATCCGGATCAAATTATTCTCTATGGTGAAAGTCTTGGAAGCGTACCTACCATGGACCTTGCTGTAAAATATCGAGTAGCTGGAGTTGTCTTACATGCCCCACTTCTGTCTGCAATGCGTATGATATTCAGAGCTGATCGAGAAAAATATTGCTGTGATGTTTTTGACAGCTCATCTAAGGTAGAGCTTATTCAGTCACCTATTCTTGTTATACAGGGTACGGAAGATGAAATCATTAATCATTCACATGGGCAGATAATCCATCAAAAGAGCCGGAACAAGGTAGCTCCTCTTTTTCTAGACGGGTGTAACCATAATTTCTGCCATCTTTATCCACAGTATATCCCAAGACTGAGGCAGTTCATCAATTATGAGTTAAAATCAGTTAAGATACAAACGTACTCAAGACGCTGTACAGCAGCGGAAGTTAGTTGAGCTTGCAGTGTAACATGTATAATGGAGGCAATCAAACTCAGTACGATGTTTGACTCGGCAATAGAAAATATAATCACTATACATGTATACGACATAAGCGACAAAGGAGACCACTTTTTTTCTGATATTTTGAATTAAAATCTCCATTTCCATGAGATGCTTACGCTTTCTAATGAAGAAACTATTGGAATTGAATCTCAAATTTATTATTGCTAATTAAGTTTTAGTTTTTAGTTTTGAGTGTACCAATGCGAGACAAATGCCTGCACAGGGATTAGATAGACCAATCCAGTGGTGGTCTACGCGGAGACAACTCTTTAAAAATGTAAATGAGTAGGGGTTGTCCACTTCCTGGGTATGAAGAGATAACCCTAAATATGTTGCCAACCGGTGGAGCTCTTGATCCACATGGGATGGATGGTGCCCAAGAACCGCTAATATAGCATAGGAGTTGTCCTGCATTGTGCCACTGACTTATAAGCACTGACAATGACAATTAAAAGCTGTGATATCAAGAAAATAAATTTCATGATTGGAGTATAATGTGATCAGGACAAAATCAATTCAAAACACAGTCACTATGCAATACTGGACCTGTAGCAGCTTGACAGTGGGACAGTGACATTGGAATAACAAACCCATTTTTTTCTGTCTGAAATTGTAGGGAAGTCACAACCTCTATCGGCACTTAAATAGCTGTTTTCTGCATCTCATTACGCTTATTACTAACCAATTGTATTTACAGTGGGTTGGTGCTTTCACAAGATGATCCATTTTATCTCTATTCACTCAGGTTTTTGCTGAAAAAAACATTTCAAATACATGGACTGAAAAATAAGCCATCGTCAGTCACAGATAAGACCTGAGCAAGTTGTCATCATTACAACGAAATTTAGACCGTCTCGAAATTGTTTTAAAAGCAGCAGAACATTAGGCTGCGCTACAACAAGTGGAAACTGAAAGGTAGCACCCAACTATAAGAACTATCAGTAAAGACATAGAGTACAATTGCCTAGAGGACTGTTACAATATTTCCAATGCCAGAGCAAAGACAACAAAGAGAGTTGTTAGATTCTTTGGACAAAAGCCCCTATCCAGTAAAGCTTCATATTGATGGATGTTGGAAAATTATTTCACGATAGGAAGAGCCATTGATGACTATTTTTGTACTAAAAAGGACAAAACCAAATTATTGAACAGTAACAGCATGTAATATTTTGAGGACGGAGAAGAACTTGAGTGTTCTATGGCACATTTTCACACTCATTATTATCGATAGAGTTTATTTCTTCTTCTTTTTCTTGCCTTTGCCGCCTCCCTTTTTCTTCTTGACTGTGGGTCCTGTGTAAGGGAATCCCCTCATTGTCAGTGCTTGTGGTGCGTTGTGTGATATATAGTGAAGATTGAGCATTGCTGATGGACTCAGAATATCAGTCTGCAAAGATGGAAACAGCATGGTATAACTCCTGAGTTGTCACAATCACTCGATGACCCAATCTGGCCAATCTTACTAACTAACTAACTGTAGAACTCACTCTGCTGCTTTATATCATTATACCACACTATTGCATAAATATTTTAAGAGTACTTCCAGAATAACCAGAATAAAAATGTGATTACACCATATATAAAACAATGAAAAGTCTACAAGGAAGAAACTGACTGGAAAAAGCAGACATTCAGTACTGCAGGTAAATATTAAATGAATATTGGGTAAAAATGAGTCTGAGGTCAGCAGCCCGGCCCTCTGCGGGCACTTGCTAGACATTTGGCGAGCACATGCATTTCATTTGGGACACTCAACAGTCACTGTGTTTCACTACAATTATGTGATTCACTTGTTCCTCTCCCATTAATATCTCGTCTTTCACTTGTGGGACACTTGATCAGCAAGGTGTCCAGCAAATGCTTCATAACTCACTTATCAGGACTCGGAGTCATTTTTACTGAATATTATAATGGAAATAACTTATGAAACTATGTATTTTTTGGCAATCTCTGTGGGCACTTGACAGATCAGGCGCTCAGAACATTGGTCTGATCAGTAAGCAGTTTGCTGCAACACTTGCTGGAGGACTTAAAAAGGTCATCACTGATGCCGATAACTTCAGGTGTACGTACATTCCCTCTTGATCTGTCTGTTACAACCATAGGCATACAATAATTACTATTATATGCCTATGGTTACAACTAAAAGCCTGTCTACTTGGGGCAGCCATTCTTATCGTAAGTTTGTATATCACATTAAATGGGCTGCTGGGTTTGCAAGCATGACTACCAAACTTTCAAATCAACAACCCAACTAAGTGTGATGTTTATTTGCAAGGCTGTTCATCATAACATAGTAGACAAAACCTATCTATCTATAAGTTTAAGGGTAAAACATACCACTACTTAAATTTTTCAGCACCCTAAGGTAGGGAGTCTAGAAATTAACAACGTTCTAGTAGGGTGGTAAGGATGCCTAAATACGCCTCAGGTCTGAGAAATGCTTATCACAGCTAATCTGTATTATTTGACGTTGGTTTGTCAACATAGTTGACAGTAGAAATGATATAGAAAAACTGGAAAGTTTTCAGAGCTTGTGTACAAGAATTATTTTACCTTTTATAGAC
>ERZ1740072.837-NODE-837-length-12112-cov-5.897736_pt1 | contig 12112 bp, 13 predicted proteins | sample MGYA00581733_ERZ1740072 | MGnify/ENA primary metagenome ERZ1740072 (study PRJEB43018, sample SAMN04849741) | marine metagenome | isolation source: floating plastic debris | place: Pacific Ocean | collected 2008-08-30 | study: EMG produced TPA metagenomics assembly...
GGTGGCGCGCATGGCCGAGATTCCCTGTCACATGATCCACAGCCGGTTTGATCCATCCTGTCCGTTGCGCGGCCCATGGGAATTGGCGCAGGTCTGGCCAAAGGCGCGGTTGGAAATCCTTGGAGGCACAACTCATTCTGCATTGGATGCCGAAATGACTGCCCGCATTCGCGCCGCAACTGATGCTTTGCTTGTCTGAAAGGGCAGTTGGGCGGGGTCTCACTTTGGGGACAAAACCCCGCCCTTATCTGCGCACCTGAAAGCCACGGGGATGAGACATCAGGCGCTTGATAATCCGACTCACCTGCGGATCAATACACAGGTGAGCCGGGTCCGGTCAGACCGGTCGGAAATGAGGGCCTCTGAAATCCCAGAGGATCGTTCCCGTTGCTCCCAGGCTAAAGCCACCACTCACGGAACTTCTGTAGAATGCGCTTTAACCGACGAATAACAAAGTCCGGGATTCCTTACCTAAGGGTCAAAAATTGCTTTTGACGTCGCGGCGGATGAAATTTCGTGACTTTCTGAACGTTTTGCGTGTCCGTTTATGTCAAATTCTACCAAGGGTAGAGACTTGGATGGACTTGTTTGCGCAAACAACGGAACGCATCGGGTCTAAACAGATTCGCCAGCAAGTGATTCCATAGCCTGCCATGCCCCTTTTGGCGCGCCTGTTGCCCGATCATAGGTGATGACATTGCCGCCGCCACCGGGGCCCTGATCATGGGTCCGGTTGATGGGCAGACCCGCGCGCGCGCAATACAGCAACGTGCCAATCGCGCCGTGTCCCACCACCAGCATATCCCCCGGCGGGGCCACCTCGGTTATGTCGCTCACGCATGCGCAGATTCGCGTTTGGGCATCCAGCGCGCGTTCCCAGCCTTGCACGGACGTTTCAGGCTGCGCAAAAAACGCATCTGCCAGCGCTTCGAACGCGGGGCCGGGCAAGAAACCGGTGGAGCTTCGATCATTCTCATAGCTGTTTTCGATGACGGTGCACTGGCATCCCAGCGCCTCCGCCAAAGGGCGTGCGGTTTCAAGCGCTTTACGTTCGGGGCTGGAAAAGACGGACATCGTTTCCTTCAGCGCGCCACTGCGCACAGCCGCACAAAGGGCGGCGACGCGAGCGGCCCCCACGTCGTTGAGCCCCCAGTCCGGCACGGGCACCTCCGGATCGATGATCACTTGCGGATGGCTCAGATAGCGCAGAACAGGTGCCCGCGACATTGTTCAGGCTTCGAGGATGAACATCTGGTTGGCAAAGGCAGCCTTGAGCACAGCTTGCGCCGTCGTCTCAACCGCCAACGCCTCACGCGCAAGGCGCAGGTGTTTTTCGACCGTGGCCGAGGTCAGACCCATGATAATGGCAATGTCCTGCATGGTTTTGCCGTCACCCACCCACTCCAACGCCTCGCGCTGTCGTTTTGTCAGTGACCGGTTGGGCGCCGTGTAGGGCAGGGTGAGAATCTTGAGGTGAGCGACATTGTTGAGCAGATGAATGTCTGCGCCGTGTTTTTCCCAGACCGCGTCGATCTCTGCCTGGGTCATCCCCTTGCGCGCGGTCAGGGCAATCGCGCCTTTTGAGCGGGCCGAAACGGATTTGAAGCTGATGGTGTAACCTGCTGTCACGCCCATGGAATAGTTGAACTCCAACACGCGCTGCTCTGCCGGGGTGAGGGTCTGACTGGCAAGCATCTGCCCGAGAATGCCCCAGCTGCACGCGCCCTCGTTCGCCAAGGCCCAGTTGACCATCGGTGCGTGGACATAGTGTTGTTCGCCCATAAACACGTCCGAATAGGCGCGGTCATGGTTGGTGAGGATGATAAAGTCTTCGGGATCGCCCAGCGAATTGCCGGACCGGTAGCGCGTAAAGCCGTAGATCAGCCTGTCAAAGCCATATTCTTCCATCTTGCGGGTGTGCAATTCCCACAGTTCTTCGATGGTCTGGCAGTTTGACATGCGGTGCAGAAAAGTCTTCACGTCGTCCCCCCCAAATGGCCCAACAGTGCATCCAAAGCCAATGTATACCCCGCCGGGCCAAAGCCGCAAATCATACCCACAGCCACCGGCGCAATCATGCTCTTGTGGCGAAACGGTTCGCGCGCGTGGATGTTGGACAGGTGCAATTCGACCACGGGCATCTGGGTACCCGCGATGGCGTCATGCAGGGCAATCGACGTATGGGTGTAAGCGCCTGCATTCAGAACAATACCATCAAATGTGCCACGCGCGGCGTGAATGGCATCCACCAGCGCGCCCTCGTGGTTGGATTGTCGGCAAGTGACATGATGCCCGAGCGCTTCGCCATGGGCCGTGCACATTGCCTCGACATCCGCCAGCGTGGCGTGACCATAGATTTCGGGTTGGCGCGTTCCCAACAGGTTGAGGTTGGGACCATTGAGGACAAGTATGGCAGACATGGAAATTACCTTTGAAGTGCCATGGTGTTAGCGGCATTGCTGGTGTTCTGTCCAGCCTCGGCTTTGACTCAATGGTCAAAGATCATCAAGCCTAGCCATTCTGCCACAAGGGCGGGCGTTTCCTGGCCATCGATTTCGATGCGCAAATTGGTGGTGCGCAACAGCTCAGTCGGCTTGCGGATCTGCACGTCTGTCAGTGTGAACCGCCCGCGTAACCGGTCTCCGGGACGCACCGGGGACAGGAATCGCAGCCGGTCAAACCCGTAGTTGATTCCCATGGTCTGTCCCGGCAGGTCTTCAAAACAATCGTATGCAAAGCGGCTGGCAAGGCTGAGTGTGAGAAACCCATGCGCGATGGTACCGCCAAAGGGGGTCTCTTGCGCGGCACGCGCCGGGTCGAGGTGAATCCACTGGTCATCATAGGTGGTGGTGGCAAACTGGTCGATCATTGCCTGATCCACGGTGATCCAGTTGGACAGGCCAACCTCCTGACCCAGTTGCGCGCTCAGATGGGCGTGGGCGGCGGCAATGCTCATCTGGCGGCCAAGATAGCGGACAGAAGGGGTGGTCTTGGCGTGGGTGACATGGCGTGGCTCCGCTCACAGGTTTGCGCCAGAATACCGCTGATCGCATGAACCGCCAGCCCAAGTCGCGTGCAGCGTGACGTTAGGGCAGGCGTGCACTACACATGTCAAAGCGGGCAAGATCGCCCAAAGCCATCGGCGCATGCCTCAAGAGGAGATAAAGTATGGACCCCAACACATTGTTTTCATTGACAGGTAAGGTGGCTTTGGTGACGGGCGGCGCCTCAGGCATCGGGCGTATGGCCGCCACCGGTCTGATGATGGCAGGCGCGCGCGTCATGATCGCCAGCCGCAAAGGGGACGCCTGCGTCGCTGTTGCAGAAGAGTTGAATGCCATGGGCGCGCCCGGAAGCGCCGAGGGCTTTGCAGGCGATGTTGGCTCCGAAGAGGGGATCGCGGCCCTTGTCAAAGAGGTGGAGGCGCGCACCGATACGCTCAACATCCTGATGAACAACTCAGGCGTCACGTGGGGCGCGCCCATGGGGCAGTTTCCCCACGCCGCTTGGGAAAAGGTGATGAATGTCAACGTGGCGGGGATGTTTCATCTCACCCAATGCCTGCTGCCGATCCTGATCAAATCGGCCACCGCCCAAGATCCGGCGCGCGTGGTCAATGTGGGCTCGGTCATGGGGGAGGCGGTTCTTGGCGACGGGGCGTATTCCTATGCGGCGTCCAAGGCGGCTGTACTTCACATGACCAAGATCATGGCCAAAGAACTCGCCCCGCACCACATCACGGTCAACGCACTGGCCCCGGGGCCATTTGTGAGCAAGATGACCGCCTTTGCGACAGCAGACGAAGGCACGCGTGCCAAGGTGGGCGAGGATGTGCCTTTGGGCCGCGTGGGCCGGGACGAAGACATTGCAGGCTGCATGCAGTTCTTGTGCGGAATGGGCGGGTCGTACCTCACCGGGGCTGTGTTGCCAGTGTCAGGCGGCATTCAGGTGATGAGCGGACCCAACCTGTTCCGCGCGGCTCTAGGGGGATAGGGCGCATATTCCTCTGGACGACCACGCGCTCAGCGCCCACACTTCTTTTGGCCCAAAATTCCGCCGGGTCCGGGGCAGCGCTTCGGTCCTGTCCTCTCAGATAACAAAGGACGTTTCACAAATGCGCGACGCCGTCATCGTTTCCACAGCACGCACGCCAATTGGCAAAGCCTACCGCGGGGCCTTTAACGCCACACCGCCGCAAACGCTGGCCGGGCACGCCATTCAATCAGCCGTTACGCGCGCTGGCATTGAAGGGGCCGACGTGCAGGATGTGGTGCTGGGGGCCGCGTTGCAACAAGGCCACCAAGCCAGCAACATTGCGCGGCAAGCCGCCATTCGCGCAGGCCTGCCCGTCAGTGTGGCCGGTATAAGTGTGGATCGCCAATGCGCCAGCGGCATGATGGCGATTGCGGCGGCCAGCAAGCAAGTGGTGCAGGACGGCATGGACATTGTGGTCGGCGGCGGTGTCGAATCCGTCTCCATGGTGCAAACCGCCGACATGCGCGCAAATGCCGACCCGTGGCTGAAAGCGCACAAGCCGGAGCTTTACATGAGCATGCTGGAAACGGCTGAAACCGTTGCGGCCCGCTATGGCGTCAGCCGCGAGGCGCAGGACCGGTACGCGGTGCAGTCGCAGGCGCGCACCGCAGCGGCCCAGGAGGCCGGCAAGTTCGATGACGAGATCGTCCCGCTGACCACCAGCATGAAGTTCCAGGACCGCGAGACCGGAGCCATTTCCGAACACGAAGTGACGCTGGACAAGGACGAAGGGAATCGGCCCGGCACGGCCTATGAGACGGTCGCGGGCCTCAAGCCCGTGTTCAGGGATGGCATCCACATCAAGGAAGGCGGCTACATCACCGCAGGCAACGCTTCGCAACTCAGCGACGGGGCGTCTGCGGCGGTGGTGATGGAGGCGTCACTGGCCGAAAAGAAGGGGCTGGAGCCGTTGGGCCGCTGCATGGGCGTCTGGGCTGCCGGGTGTGAGCCGGACGAGATGGGCATCGGCCCGGTCTTTGCCGTGCCGCCGCTGTTGGCGGCCCATGGGCTAGGCATGGATGACATTGGCCTGTGGGAATTGAACGAGGCCTTTGCGGTGCAGGTGATTTACAGCCGGGATCGTCTCGGCATTCCGGATGAGTTACTCAACGTCAATGGAGGTGCGATTTCCATCGGTCACCCCTATGGCATGTCCGGCGCGCGCATGGTCGGGCATGCCCTGATCGAGGGCAAGCGGCGCGGGGTGCGCTATGTCGTGTGCACCATGTGTGTCGGCGGTGGCATGGGCGCGGCTGGCCTGTTCGAAGTGCTGTGAGCGTGGCGATGGTTGCATCGGCGCGAGCCTCTAGCGGAGGTATTTCGAACCCAAAGACATCTGGAGTAGGGACGTGATGCAGGACGCGCATTTGCCAGCCGCGTTGCAGGGCCTGCGCATTCCGATGATCGCTGCGCCCCTGTTCATCATTTCAGTGCCAGAGCTGGTGATTGCCCAGTGCAAGGCGGGCATCGTGGGCTCGTTCCCGGCACTCAACGCGCGCGAAGGGGAGGGTGAGCCGCCATTGCTTGAGGCATGGCTGACCCAGATCAGCGAAGAACTGGACAGGCACAATCAGGACAACCCCGATCGCCCTGCAGCCCCCTTTGCGGTCAATCAGATCGTGCACCGCTCCAATACGCGTCTTGAGCGCGATCTGGAGATTTGTGCCCGCCATAAAGTGCCGATCTGGATCACCAGCCTAGGTGCGCGCGTCGAGGTCAACGAGGCGGCGCATTCCTGCGGTGGCATTGTGCTCCACGACATCATCAACAACACATTCGCGCGCAAGGCGATTGCCAAGGGCGCCGATGGGTTGGTCGCGGTGGCCGCCGGTGCCGGGGGGCATGCGGGCCAGCAATCGCCCTTTGCTCTGATCTCGGAAATCCGGACGTGGTTTGACGGGCCATTGGCCCTGTCCGGGGCCATCGCAACCGGGGATGCACTGTTGGCCGCACGCGCGATGGGGGCCGATTTTGGCTATGTCGGATCCCCCTTTATCGCGACGGATGAAGCCAATGCGCAAAGCGATTACAAGCGGATGATCGTGGACAGCGGAGCCGAAGACATCGTCTATTCGTCCCTGTTTACAGGGGTTTGGGGGAATTACCTGCGCGGGTCGGTCAAGAACGCAGGCATGGATCCGGACAACTTGCCCGAGGCGGATGCAAGCGCGATGAACTTTTCGGATGGGTCGTCCAAGCCTAAGGCGTGGAAGACCATCTGGGGGTCAGGTCAGGGGATTGGCGCGGTCACATCCGTTGGCCCCGCCGGTGCGATTGTGGACAGAATGGCGGATGAATACGCAGCCGCACAGGCGCGTCTGACAGGAGGCAACTATGGCTGACACGCAGACACTCGATACGGATGCCGTCAGCGCCTATTTGCGTGAACATTTGCCGGGGTTCGACGCCCCCGTTGAAGCGATCAAATTCGAGAGCGGGCAATCCAATCCGACCTTCCTGCTCAAGACCCATGCCGGGAACTACGTGCTGCGCCGCAAACCGCCTGGGCAACTGCTGAAATCCGCCCATGCCGTGGATCGTGAATTCCGGGTGCAACGCGCGTTGAAAGGCAGTGCCGTTCCGGTCGCGGACGTGCATGTGCTGTGCGAAGCTGCCAGCGTCATTGGGTCGGACTTTTACGTGATGGACCACGTTGCCGGGCGCAATTTTGACGAGCCCTTGATGGAGGGTTCCATTCCTGCCGAGCGTGCTGCAGTGATTGATGACATGAACCGCGTGCTAGCCGCTCTGCACGACGTTGATGTCGAAGCGGTTGGACTGTCTGACTATGGCCCGCCGGGGCATTACCTTGAACGGCAGGTTGCGCGGTGGTCCAAGCAATACGTGGCCGCACAAACGCAGGAACTGCCGGATATGGACCGGCTGATGGCGCGCCTTGCCGCAGAAATGCCCACCGATGACGGGCAGCGCACGCTGGTGCATGGCGACTACCGCATCGACAACATGATTTTCGAGGCTGAGGGCACGCGATGTTTGGCTGTGCTGGACGGGGAAGTGAGCACGAGCGGCCACCCGGTCGCAGACCTCGCTTCGGTCATCATGCAATGGCAACTGCCGCCCGGTGCGCAGGGCAGGGGCCTCATGGGGGTGGATCGTGCACCGCTTGGGCTGCCTTCGGATGCGGACTTCGTGGCCGCCTATTGCGACCGCCGCAACCTGCCGCCGATTGACGATTTCGGCTATTACCTTGGCTTTTGTTTTTTTCGCATGGCGTCAATCATTCAGGGCGTGCTGCGGCGCGCGCTGGATGGCAATGCTTCGACCCCGGCCAAGGCGCGACAGTTGGGTGCGCTTGTGCCAGTCTTTGCGGAACACGGGTTGAAAGCGCTGAAATGAGCCATGGGTCGATGACACTGGACCGGGCGCGGCTTGAGCGTATTCGCGACTGGGCGGAGGGGTACATTGCCGAACGCCGCTTCGCGGGCATGTCGGTGCTGATCCTGCAAGAGGGGCGCGAGGCGTTCTTTGACGCGCGCGGCTTGCGCGATGTCGAGGGCGGCAGGCCTTTTGAACGCGACACTGTCGCCCGCATCTATTCGATGACCAAACCCGTCACATCGCTGGCCCTGATGACACTGGTTGAGGAAGGGCGGCTGCATCTGGATGCGCCCGTGTCCCGGTTCTTGCCCGGATTTGATGCACCACACGCTCTGATCTCCGGGGCCGCCCATCTGGGTCAAACGGAGCCGTGCGCAGTGCCGACACTACATCAGCTTCTGACCCACTGCTCGGGCCTCAGCTATGCGTTCAACACCGGCCTGGTGCCTCAGGAAATGGCAGAACGAGAGCTGACCTTTGCGCCGCGCGCGGGCACGCTTGCGCAGACATGCCACGCCCTTGCCGAATTGCCGCTGGCCTTTGCTCCGGGCGCGCGTTGGGAATACTCGGTTGGGATCGACGTGATCGGGCGGGTGATCGAGGTGGTGACAGGCCAGTCGCTCGCGGACGTGTTTCAGGCCCGTATTTTTGACCCTCTGGGCATGACAGAGACAGGGTTTTTCGTTGCAAAAGAACAGATTGACCGCTTTTCTTCACTTTACACGCCGCTGGCAGGCGACGCGATGGATCTGAACGCTGCCGTAACAGGCGACGACAGTCTGCGTCTGGTGGACGATGCGACTGGCACGCCCTTTGCCAATCCGACCTGCCTCAGCGGGGGCGGAGGATTGGTCGGAACCATCGATGATTACGCACGTTTTGCCGAAGCGATGCGCAAAGGTGGGCAAGGAATCGTGTCGCGCAGCACCGCCCGGTTCATGATGCAAAACCACCTCGCCAGCGATATCGCCAGCCTCGGGCCGTCCAGCTTTGCCGAACAGCCCATGCGCGGTGTTGGGTTTGGCATCGGCGGTGCCGTCGTGCTGGATGCGGCGCGCAGCGGCGTGCCGGGGTCCGTGGGTGACTTCAGCTGGGGCGGCATGGCCTCGACCTTTTTCTGGATCGACCCGCTACATGCCCTGACAACCGTGCTGTTCACCCAGCTTAGCCCATCCTCCGCCACACTTGCACGCGCCGAACTCAAGGCGCTGGTACATGGGGCGTTGATGTGACAGGCACGACGCGTGACAGGAGAGCCCGAGATGAGTGATGCGCACGAAACCCTGCTGAACCTGCTTCAGGTCGAACCGCTCGAAGTTGATCTGTTTCGCGGCACCGGGCAGGGGGGCGAGACGCCCACGCGCATTTTTGGTGGGCAGGTGATCGGGCAGGCGCTGGCTGCGGCCTATCAGACGGTGGATGACCGGTTGTGCCACTCGCTGCATGCCTATTTCATCCGACCCGGTGATCCTGAAATACCTGTTATTTATCAAGTGGATCGCGCGCGAGACGGAGGTAGTTTTACGACACGTCGGGTCGTCGCGATCCAAAAGGGGCGCCAAATCCTGAACATGTCAGCGTCTTTCCACGTGGATGAAGAGGGGTGGAGCCATCAGCACGCCATGCCGGAGGTCGAACAGCCCGAAGGACTGGCGGGGCGCGAAACACTGCGCGCGGCAGTGGCAGACCGTATTCCAGAAAAATACCACGCCGAATTCCTGCGCCCGCGCCCTATCGACATCCGCGAAGTCGCCCCGCGCGACTTTTTCACGCCTGAACCGGCGGATGACGTGAACCACCTGTGGTTCCGCATGGCAGCCGCGCAAGGGATCAGCCCGGCTTTGCAGCACTGCCTGCTGGCTTACGCGTCGGACATGAACCTGCTGGGCTCTTCCCTGCGCCCGCATGGGCAAACGTGGTTCACCGGGCAGGTGATGTCGGCCAGCCTTGATCACGCGATCTGGTTTCACGGGCCTGCGCAGTTTTCGGACTGGCACCTCTACACCATGGAAAGTCCGTGGTCCGGGGGCGGGCGCGGCTTTAACCGGGGGATGATCTACAACCGGGACGGCACGCTGATCGCCTCGGTCGCTCAGGAAGGGCTGATCCGCCCGATCAAGCCGAAAGCCTAGTTCGAATAAAGCCGGTTCAATTTGCGCATGCCGCCAATCCAGCGGTCATAGTCCGCAGCCTTGTGGCGCATATACTCCAGCACGCCTTCATGGGGCAGAACCAGAAACGTCTCGGCGCGAATGGCCTCGACGCAGGCAGTCGCGATCTGGTCGGGCTCCAGCAAGCCGTCGATTGCGGCCACACCATCCTCAAACCCTTCAATCATCGCGGTGCGCACGGCCTGCGGGCACAGCACCGACACCTTGATGCCGTTATCGCCATGGGTCATCGCCAACCACTCGGACAACCCGACGGCGGCGTGTTTGGTGACGCCATACGGGGCCGAGCCGATCTGGTTTAGCAGCCCTGCGGCCGAAGCGGTGTTGAGCAAGTACCCCCCGCCACGGGCCACCATGCGCGGCATCATATGGCGCGCCGCCCAGACATGGGCCATCACGTTCACATCCCACAATCGTTGCCAGTCATCATCCGGGGCCTCGGCACCACCCGGGGCGTACACACCGGCATTGGAGCAAAACAGATCAATTGGGCCAATGCTGTCCTCAACATCGGCGATCATCGCGGTGATCTGATCTTCCTTTGTGACATCAACTATGAAAGGAAAGCCATTGATTTCATGTGCAATAGAAGCAAGCGCCGTTGCATCCCGATCTACACACACAATGGCTTTCGCACCTTGTGCTGCAAAGGCACTGCACAATGCGCGCCCGATGCCGTTGGCGGCCCCAGTCACGACGACGATCTTGTCTGCAATGTCCATGGTCCGTCCTTTATTGCGCTGCACCAGTCTATCGTCGCAAAAGGTATGCGCAAAGGATATGTCGACACGCAAATCTTTGAATGTGCAGGCCCCATAGAGCGGCCTGCCCAGAGCAGGAGAACGACCATGACCGGCCCAGCCTATGACCCTGAACGCGATGGCGCCAAAATGCATTTCAAAGGTGCGATGTCCTATGGCGATTACCTGCACCTTGAGGGTCTGTTGGACAAACAGCACCCGATCAGCACTGCTCATGACGAGTTGCTGTTCATCATCCAGCATCAGACATCAGAGTTGTGGATGAAGCTGGCCATCCACGAAATGGGCGCGGCGCGGGATGCGCTAATTGCTGGCGACATGAGCCATATGTTCAAGATGCTAGCGCGGGTGTCGCGCATCTTTGAGCAACTCAACAGCGCATGGGATGTTCTGCGCACCATGACGCCAGCGGATTACACAACCTTTCGCGAGGCTTTGGGGCCATCGTCAGGCTTTCAGTCGCATCAGTACCGGATGATCGAATACATCCTTGGCAATCGAAACCCCAACATGCTCAAACCACACGCCCATGTGCCTGCCTATCATGACCTTCTGGCGGCGGAACTGGCGCGGCCCAGCCTTTATGACGAGGTTGTGCGGCATCTGTTTGTAACCATCGACGGGCCGGGTGCAGGGGTGCCGCCCGTACAGCTTGACACGCCGCACGCAGCCAACCCCGACATTCAGGCGAAATGGAAGCTGGTCTATGAGAACGTGGACACGTATTGGACCTTGTATGAATTGGGCGAAAAGCTGGTGGACCTTGAGGATTACTTCCGCCGCTGGCGGTTCAACCACGTGACCACAGTGGAGCGGATCATCGGGTTCAAGCGCGGCACGGGGGGCACATCGGGTGTGTCCTACCTGCGCCGCATGCTTGAGGTCGAGTTGTTCCCCGAGCTGTGGCACCTGAGAGGAGAGTTGTGAAAATGGGCGTATCGCTGCCAAGAAAAGAGATGTTCGATATCCCCGAGGGGGTCATTTACCTTGATGGCAACTCATTGGGCGTGCTGCCAAAAGGGGCTGTCGCGCGCGCCAGCACCGTCATTCAGGAGGAATGGGGCGGACAGTTGATCAAGGCGTGGAACACCGCTGGCTGGATGGCCCTGCCAAGCGAAGTAGGCGACACGATTGCGGGGCTGATCGGCGCGCCTGAGGGCTCTGTCGCGACAGGCGATACACTATCCATCAAAGTCTATCAGGCGCTGGCTGCGGCCCTCAAAATGCGCCCCGACCGCCGCGTGATCCTGTCCGACAGTGGAAACTTTCCCAGTGATCTCTATATGGCCGAAGGGCTGATCAAGACCATCGACAAGGGCTATGAGCTGCGCACACCCGCGCCCGAGGACGTGACGGACGCGAGTACCGACGAGGTGGCCGTGGTTATGCTGACGCAAGTCGACTACCGCACAGGCCGCATGCACGACATGGACGCGATCACGGCCGCAGCACACGCCGCTGGGTGCGTGATGGTTTGGGATCTGGCCCACAGTGCGGGCGCGGTGCCAGTGGATGTGACTGGTTGCAACGCGGAATTCGCGGTGGGCTGTACCTACAAATACCTCAATGGGGGGCCGGGGGCGCCGGCGTTCATCTACGCACGTCCTGACATCACGCTTGAACTGGAACCGGTACTGTCCGGATGGTTGGGCCATGCAGCTCCATTTGCGATGGAGCAGGCCTATCGCCCGGCAATGTCGACCGAACGGCTGCGTGTGGGAACACCATCTGTGGAGCAATAGTCGAACCAGCAAGAAGCGCTGACAGAATGAGAGAGCGAGGATTTGGCAGACCTGCGCGCAGCCT
>ERZ1740072.838-NODE-838-length-12098-cov-7.507100_pt1 | contig 12098 bp, 8 predicted proteins | sample MGYA00581733_ERZ1740072 | MGnify/ENA primary metagenome ERZ1740072 (study PRJEB43018, sample SAMN04849741) | marine metagenome | isolation source: floating plastic debris | place: Pacific Ocean | collected 2008-08-30 | study: EMG produced TPA metagenomics assembly...
GCTAATGGACAGCTTCTAGCTTGAAATTAAAGGAGTGTAAAATGTCAAATATAATGAACCATACTAGTAAATGTAATATAATAACACCATAGATGCGAGTGTCAAATCTGACCTAATTCTAGGTCAAAATCATTAGTTGATTCAGAAGCGGGGAGCAATGAATCACTGATTCAGGCTATTATATTGGGGCAAAATGTATAACAGGTTCACCAACGGATTTGAGAGAGCATTGCATTGAATAATTCCACTAGTTACATGATGCATTCGTTTATAAGGAAAGCAGAAACCTGAATACTTGCTAACATTATAGGATAAAACACATCATATTGTGAGTGGGCAAAGTTTTTTGACATTCTGAATTAGCGTCGCATACTAACTTTCCCTGTGAAAAGTGCAAACAATCTGAAAACCTGAAATTAATTTACAATCTTTAAAGTTCAGGGAGCATTGAAATGGTCGTTTCTAGGCAAATATCCTTAGGGATGCTGAATATGATTTACATTGTTGCTTTTAAGGAGTGGTCATGCACAAAATAAGAATAGACTTAGTTCTTACATTCACCAAACGTCTGTAGGCAGACGTCCCCTTCTTTAACAGCCTCAATTTCTCCAGTCCAGGATTCACGGTCTACAGGTCGCTTAAATCTCTCCACAGGCTCAGCATACCTTACACCTGTCAGACAATAAGACCATCACAACTGTTATTACAGGATGACAGATTAAAAGGGATTTTTGTCCTAGTATTAGCTAACTTTAGAGAAGAAAACCATCCACTCAATGGAGTTCATTGATCCCCTGATCCGAATGATAAATCTGCAGCAATGTCTGATAGTTTCACCCATAAACATTCAGCTCATTTGAAACTTAAAAATGATTACGACACAGCTATTTTGATTTTAGCTAAATGGCCAGATGAGCGAAATAGAAAAAAATATAAGTGCAGCTTTTTGTGATCGTGGGTTCTTTGATAGCGGTAGCAGGGCAAAGAAACTAGTTAGAATTTAAAAGAGTTCATTCTTCAAGATTGAACCATGAGCAATAAATATAATGTAGTAGAGTTAGAATTTATTGATTGATGTGCTACATGCAATTGAGCGTGCTAGATGTATTTTGACCCGATTTTATGGCAGTTGCAGTGACAGACAAATAACCCACACTCAAACACACAAGCTTAGCAACTTAGAATTATTTAGGTTCAACGCAGGGTGTATTTAAGGGACCCTAACACTCTACTTGTAGAGTGTTGAATTTTTTACTCTTCACAGTAGGGTGCTGAATAGTTGAAGACTTTGTATGTTATGCTCCTATTTATCATCAAAATAGACATATCTGTGCTCTATTCAAAATAATTTGGCGAGAAATCCTAAGTTTCTGACTGACAATCGATTTGAACGCAAAAGTAGGCTACTCATTTGCAACATAAATATAAATACAACCCTGGTTCAACGATCTTGTTAACCAAAAGGTGAATATTATTGGGCAGAAAGTTTCCAAATCAAAAAGATGTATGGCACGGTAAATCCCTCGGAGATCACTGAGATGTCTGCCGTAACAAACTTACCCAAAAATAGATCGACATCTGTACCGTTATATGTGAATGATCTACCACGAAGTTGTCCGCCATGACTAAGAGTAACTAGAGGTCCTGTCTGGGCTTGGGTTGCTTCCAGGCAAACAAGCCACAACAGTAGAGTCGCAAATGTAGCACTTACAGAGCTCATCATAATGCTAGCTGTCACAATGAGCTCAGCACAATAACTAAGGCTATAATGACGTAAATGTTACTCTCACTAGCTGTGTGGGCAGGCCTTTCATAAAACTAGGCCTAAGAATGAAATCAAGTACCATGCATTACATAATGACTGTTGTCAATAGAATACAGGTATAATGAATAATAGAGAGATGGATTATGGAGCAGCTGAGAAGTTTGCTCGCTCCGCTCGCCACAATCTGCGGCCTCAGACTAGCTCTTTATTCCAAACATGATAAAATGTGCATACAGGGAGTAATTATTTATACGCACAATTTACATTTACAAATTATAACCGTCAGAGAATTATAGTTATCCTTAGTTTCCTTTGTGATGGCTATGCGCCTACACACTTGACACATTCCAATCCATGTTCGGTCAGTAATTAGGCCGTTGTGCTAATATTGCAGCTTTTATTCCATGCATTTGAATTGATCATAATTTATTAGGTAGTTTAAGCAAAGTACCCTCAATCGTTTTGGTGTCTGCCTCTGCACCAGCGGGTTGCGGGTCAAATCCCAATCGGTAGCAAAGGTCGTTAAGACTTTGACTGATCACACAGTCCCTTCTGATCAGGACATTGAATACTGATGAAGTCTTCTGTATGTACAACAAAATCGTATATGCAGATTAAAGAACCCTCATATGTGGTACAGTTCTGTACATGAGGATGCTGTCACCAGCCACTGCAGCCGTGTAGCAGTATGCGTCACGCTGGTATAGGTTGGCAGTGGTTGAAGAGTGGCTCTAACGACTTGGAAACCCAGCTGCCACTATAAACGCTTTCTATGCATGGGCATCTGTGCAAGTCATTGACAACACTGACAGACAATAATAATATTATTTTCAATCGAAAGGTAAACAGTTAAACAATACTGAATTTCAAACACCCTAGAGGAAAAAACTTTCCCAGGAGTTTAACTTGGGTAATTGTGAATTTTTGACTTTGAAAATGTGTCAAAATTCAAGTTTTTAGCTACACAATAGTTTTATAGCTACTTTAATTTCAGTGCGTGAAAACGCTAATACTTTCCTCCTCTTTAGTACGAGCTTCAAAAATAGGAGAATGTTTTCACTTTTGGGCCAATAAGCTTCAATATCATCATATCACCAGGCAGTTTACTCCCCAGGGAGATTACTCCCTATACTCATACCGGCATCAATTGTGCACATAGGCAACAGATATCATTATGGCCATTGTTATATGATGTCCCGCAAGTCAAATGTTGTGCCTTTGCAGTACAAATTGAAAATATGAGTGTATAAAATTCATATCCAATAAGTGTGATACAGCCATGACATCACAATGTCATGTGACCACAGCACCACTAAAACAAGGAAATAAGGAATATTTCGAGGGGCATTTTTATCTGTCTGCATCTCAAAAAGTTCTGCGCATCCATCCTTGAAACTTCCCACAGTAAATTGAGGGACCCTAAATAGAGGGATGATCATACATATAGCCACAGAGTTATAAACGAAAGCCTTGGTGTAGAAGATTGCTGGTCTTACATTAATACCACAGAGTATTTATACACATAAGCTTTTAACCATAGGAGTAGTGGCCTCATACATAAAGAGAGGACAACTCAGTGAATATTTTCCCTCTAAAAATCACATTTTTTTGTCAAAAATTTTTCATTAATTGACTGTACAAGAATTATGACTTGCTTTGGGATGACACTGTTGCTTATATTTGTACATGTATATGATCCAAAAAAACAAGTTGTAGGTAATTATACATGAGGATTGAAAAAGAAAGGTCATTAAAAAAATCAAAGCCAATCATTTGTTGTGTAGATTTACTTAGGCTACTAAATGTTGTTTAATGTGTATGCAGGTGTGAAATTTTACTCTAAGATGTTGTTGAGATGTACCTATACCTGAACTAGTAAAAATTAGAATGTTATGTGAGCAATTACAGACTGTGATGAAATCGTAGACCAATGACACTCTATCTTATAATACAGAAATCAAGTAAGTAACAGACTTGATGCTCCGGCAAACATTTAGGTGGCTGACCACCAATAATAGAAAGATTTTTGAGAGAACTATCCTCTGGTAACAGGATGTCGAAATCTCAAGTGACATGTGCATAGAATGGTATGTGAAACCTACACTGCTCCATATCACTTATCAGGAGATTGTATTAATGCTCTTTTAATGGCATAGATGGGGACCTAACTCGTAATGCATCAGAAGTCTTTGTGGGCATACTTATTGAACTACAAGAGTTATGAGAAACCATGTATTACTACAAAGGTCGGATTCATCCATTCACTCCTTTCCTTTGTTTCCGTACTTTTTGACGGTTTTGTTGCCTGTTGCTTCCAGTTCTTCTCTGCTTGTCAGCACACTTCCTTCTGCCTCCTCTGCATTTTCGCCTAGGTTGTCTGTTTCTCCGTCCTCCTGGCCGCCTACCTCCAGTCGGTGGTTGTGTGACCGGATTAATCGGAGCTGGAGGCGCGGGAGGGGCTTGAGGGGCTGGAGGGGGTGTTATCGGTGCTCTGCTTGTTCTGGGTGGAGGTGTAACTTTCTTTGTTGTAGTAGGAGCTCGCCTCGTAGTAGGCCGACCCCTAATAGTGCGCCATGGATAGAATGGAGTGGGGGATGGTTTCTGGAATGGAGCTGGTGTAGGGGCTGGGTTTGGTGCTGGGTTTGGGTTAGTAGAAGATGCTAAGAGTGTAGAAGAAGGTGAGAGAGATGAAGATAATATAAAAGAAGAAGATAGAAGGAGAGGAGGGGGTGGTGGGAGGTGTTGGTGCCGGCGCTGGTTTTGGTGTTGTGGGTGGTGCTGGTTCTGGGGTTGGTGCTGGTGCTGGGGTTGGGGCTGGCGCTGGGTTTGGTGCGGGTGCTGGGTTCGGTGCCGGTGCAACGCCTCCCTCCAATGTCTGCAAAAATGCATTACTGTTGGTAAATGAAAGCAAAGGGCAGAACACAAATGCTGAATAGTTAGACCATACAAGCGGCCTGAACTGACACCATGGTAAGACTTATAAGTGAGTCATGGTGTAACCCTTATGAAAAATCCGCAAAGCATAATCAATTATCTTGAAGAAGATTTGATAATATTCAACAATTTTAAATCATTTCACTGTTAGGTTTTTTTAGTGACAGCTGTCTATCCATATGATCATGTAAAAGATCGCAACGATCAAAGCGTTCAAATTATCCAACTTTAAATACCTACATGCATGTCATGAAACATTTCTGAAGGCGTGATATACTAATAGTTATGGGTTTTCCAAATGCACGCCAGTAAATAATTTCAATGAGGACTTCACAAAATTGATGGGATGGGCGATTAAAATACTTGGGGAGGGGGAGTTATATACACTTGATAACAGTGCACACAACTGCTTCATAAAAGTAAACGTACTGTGTGCATGAGAAATGTTGTTATATGGTGGTCTCTGGTATTTCATCGCATTTCGTAACTAGACGAAGTAAAAACTTTACTTACCCTTCCATTAGGTGGACCATACAAGAACTGTATTCCTTGAATGTCATCAGCACTCAATACCACCTCTCCATCAAGATTGGGCAATACGGCATTCATGATGTTGTCATCAGCTCTGTTAGGGTGATCCAGATTCAGTGAATGTCCCACTTCATGGCACACAAGTTCTTCTAGACTGATCTCTACAAAAGCCAAACATTTGTGGTTGACAGATGTGCAGGCTTAGATGATATTTCTAATAAGACTTCAAACTGAGAGAAGTAAAATAACAGTATTATGCAAGCTTTGATTTTAAAAGTTTAATACTGAATAATCTGTATTATTTACCATTGATAACTTACATTAAATCTAACCTAACCTGATCTAATATGACTAATAAAGATCTAATTTCTGTGCAACCCATGTTCAGCTCTGCTTGGTGGTAGTAACTTACGATTGCCTGGAAGATTTCCAAACGCTTTGAACGGCCCTTTAGTGCTGTCTAGCCTCACATATGAGCTCGGAGGATCATCAAAGGGAGTTGGTGACAGCGCTTCTCCCAGAGCGTTACCAGCAAGATTGAGAGGTAAGAATGATATCAAGATGTTGGCGTTTTCTTCTGTAGTGGGTCCACCAACATAAGTGAAGACTAGTCCTGAGACCTCTGCCCATTTCTGTCAAACAATAAGTAAATTGTGATAAAATAAAGCATTTTAGTGTTCAGAGATGCTTTCGCACCATTTTCCAAGATCAACCATTTGGCTTGCAGTACTCTTTGCTGAATGTTGACCCGCCTATTAGATTTTGACTGAGTATTGTATTAGCATTATTGGAATTTCCAATACGTGAGAAGCCAATTCAAATGGTAAATGTACTATCATGTACACTTTATCTATTATTCACACTTCAGATTTTCTGGAAGGGAAAACTGAAATGAGAGACACGAGAGGACGACTTGTAGAGCTCACCCTGAGACAGGATACAATGACCTCTTCCTGTGTAGCTGTAGGTATTCTATCAGCAGAGAGAAGAGAACTCCAACCTACAGTAACTGGTCCATCTGCTGCTATATCCCACGTATTAACACCCGGCTGTGGGGTGTCACCTACTAGCAGTGCAAACCGCTTGCGACGAGACAGGATTTCTTCCCCTGCATTAATCTCTGAATTAGCTGGTGATACGCTTCTTTTTGTCAGCTTGTTTCTTCTTTCACCAACCAGGCAGTTCGGATCTGTGAATTCGAACAAGAATCTTTTTGAGGACTTTAATAAAGCAAGTGTTAGGAAAAAAACTTAACTTTTTTATTTATTCCACCATCCAAGCCAGGAGCATGTGTTTATTACTCTACATCAAGTATTTCCATTCTCCACTCTAGTCTTGTCTTCCATTGAAATGTTGGAGACTTGTAGTAGAATTTTGTGTTTTATCTAATAATTAGCAAAAATTGCTACTCGCTATGACTTTGGTTGCAATTGCTACTGCCGGTAGCGGGAAGTTCAAGATCAGCTTTCTTCTCCCTAACCACATGTATAGCGTTGATGTTTTGCTTCATAAAAACTCTCTGTAAATACTTTTTGATAAGACTGATTACGGATATTAAAATCAATGTACCTGTTTTTCTTGCTTTCCTTGCCTGTACTTGAACAAAGCCACAAACCATCAGATACAAAATAATCACAGCTGATCTGTTGGAGGAAGGACGCATCTTTATGAAGTGTCATACTGAATAAATATGAGAAGCAGAGATTATCTTCCCATGACTACAGGAAAGACAATACCATAGACGCAGCACACCAATCGAAATCAAAACACTATTTCCTATCATGGGTTTATCATGGGTTTATGACTGACACCTGAGAAATTAAACATTTAAATTTCAGGTGAAATTTTTATTCATAATATCGGATGAAATTTTGTAAGTCGTCAACAAAAAAATCCAAGTTTTCCTGCGAATAATTTATTTTCCAACTTTGTTCAAATTTCTCTGCGGCTGATATTCTTTAAATGATTGGAGCATTTTATTTGCCTTATGGCCTTCCTTGTTAACACTAAATCTTCTCTGTATTTAAACTTTAATTAAAATTTTTATCTCAATTTGAATAATATGAATGGTAAGGGAGTATGAATTTTGTGTACTTTTAACTCCAGTAAATAAAAACTTCGGTGATATATGTTGCTTCCAGCAGTCGACATTGAGCTCTCTACTCACCAGACTAGACAGTGGTGTGTTGCGTTGTGTTCCTCTGCGTTTTGAGTAATAGTTTGGCAGCAGTTGGAATGTCGTCCACCAGCCTCTTAAACTGCATTGAACTAGTCAAAGTGCATCCTGTAGCTTATGTACTCACTAATTTACCACGCCCTGTTGACTTGCTGTGGTAACATGTCTTAAACCAATAAACCATTTACTTGTAAAGATAAATCTGATAGTTTTTTTAACTACTGCCTCTTTTTTGTGTAATCACCTATTGTTGAGCCCCATTTACAGTCTTGAATCCAACATTTAATTAAAGTGGCTGCTCACTTGTAAATCTTTCCTTTGATCATTCTTGCATAAGTACGGTATATAATTGTGTCTTGTCTAAGTTACATTCCAACCAATGAATCTCAATTTCACAATCAACTTCTGCTAATCTAATCTGCTCATCTGTCCCCAGGTCATCAGCATAATATGACCTATGAGATAACCTAAGAAAAAAACTTGTTAAAGACTGCACCCGGACTGCACACAGACCTCGGAGAACAAATTGTCATCAGCAAAAACTTGGTCTGTAAACATTAGGCGCAGTCAGAAAATTCATAGGTACCTAGAAACAATGAGTTAGAGTTATTTATTCTAACTCCTTGCTAGAAATGCCAAAAAATGATAGCATTAGGAGTTGTCCCCATATGTAATTTTGACATGCTTTCGCGTTTGGCCAACTGTCAACTTTGAGAATAATACACATTTCCGCAACAAAATTGCTAAGTCTTTTGAAGGATGAAATATAGCCAATCAATGGGACAATTTCAGTATAACTAGCAAAACCTGTTTTCATGGCCATTAAAAATTGACTACCACGCAGGATGTCATATCAACACAGGGAGCAACTCATACTATAGATTTTTGGCATTTCCAAGTGCCTGTGAATTTTTTGACTACACCTAATATTGTTTACTGGCCATGTCCTTGCTGATGACAATCGTTCTCCGAGGTCTGTGTGTAGTCTTTAATAAAATAATAAATACGGCTCAATACATTATGGATTTTGCGAAATGGTTACCCATATTTTCAATCATTTTCTGATCAAACATTATGATGTTGGTAGATTCAGTAGAGCAGAAATTTTCCAGTTTTGCTAACACAGGCAAACAAGATGACTCAATTATTGCCTCCAAAATTGTGATAATTTTACAATGAAAGTAATGAGAGTACAAGATACCATTAACCAGAAGTTGATATAAATATATATATACTTTATTAATGCTGATCAAGGTCAATTCAATGACAAATAACACCATGCATAACAGATAATTGAAAAGAAAACAACATAACAAAGCAATCAGCAGGTGTATTATGATGTGGTGTAGTAGGAGACGATTGATTATTGGTTTATGCACCAATGTTGAACCAATGTTCTAATCGACCTATCATTTCCATTCAGATACAAGGAACTGACTGGGCTAGAAAACCTACCAAGAGGATACAAAGAATGTATATGTAGCATTTCTTTACCAGGGGCGTATTTATCTTACAAACTAGTAACCTACTTTTGGGAGAATAGTGTCAATTGTCAGTCAAAAACTTGGGTTCCGCGCCAAATTGTTTGATTAAAAGAAAAGTCTGTCCGTTTTGATGAAAAATAAGCAAAGTTTAGGGTATAAAATACAAATTCTTCAAAATTATTCAGCACCCTACGGTAGAGAGTCAAAAATTCAACACCCTACAAGTAGAGTGGTAGGGACCCTTACATACGCCCCTGCTTTACATGTGCATTATTATTTCCCAAGACATATTCTGTCCCCATTAGTATTTTGTGGAAAACAACAAAGAATAAACATTAAGGTTTTAGTAGAAGTGTAAGGGTCAATAAGGGCCTCTACTTCAGTGCTCACTATCAACCAACCCACAAACCCGTGTGACACACACACACACAAGACGGATTGAGAACTATGTCTAGCTACATGTGGCGACTGAGGTGAAATACCAAATGTCTTAATCTCAGCGTAATCTGTGTGACAATGAAACCAATCAATTAGGAGGAAGGAAGTATTTTATTTTATGGACATATAAACGAGGAGTCAACCATCTGCAGAATAATTTAGAAGCCTATATCAATTTAAAACAGGGCTGTACACCCATTCTGTGGCTGCTGGCCTGGAGGGCTGGTCACTTAAATCTTACAACTCTGTTTATTTTGCTGATTGGCCTAATAGCCCCTTACAGTAATTCACAGCTATATAATACTAGCATCTCTTTCTCAGAGGTAGACAAAGAATGCTTAGGCGGAGTGACATTATCATTATCCTGGTGGTGAAAACAGGAAGCATTTAACACAGATATTGTTGGGGAATTATATGTTGGATCAATGAGATAATACGTTTTTCTCATACCTTGTTGACGATCCATGACTCCGAAATTGGCCATAAAAGTAATCACTAGAATAAATGTTCTCTTGTTCTGGGGTTGTATAACTTTAATTAAAATTCCAATATTATGTAACCTCTGAGAATCGTGTTAATTGAACTAATGGAGATAACACAATCAGAAGTGTAATGATAGTGGATTTTGAATAATTGCAATGATGAACCCAAGTTGACACTGAGATTAATGAAATCTTTCTCTCTGCTCGCTGCCAACAGGGTGTGTGCTCCGAGATAATCCTGTGCTTAGGAGAACGTGTTAATAACCTGAATATTCTGTCCCATAAGGCTCACAGCTGTTATTTAATTGCACGCCACTAAATCGCACAAATATGCTGTTGAAAGTTGTTTCAACACTCAAATCTGTTCAACCGAGTCTTCTTTTTTCGTTCAAGACAGAAACTTCACAAAAAGTCTTCATTGGATTGAGTTTAAAAATGTTATTAGGCCTACTGTTTGCTCTTAAGAAGACAAGTAGTAGCAAAAAAATATTTTATTATATACTGGCTTTACAAAACAAACTATGTTTTTCTAGATCCAGTCAAGCATCTTGTTGATGAAATTCTTATAATTATAGGATTTGTTGAAGGATTCTCAGTTGCGACATATTTGTAAGTTTTACCATTTTAGCGTACGCACAAAAACTTATATAATATAAGACCCTATGGCCATTGAGTCATGTCGACAAGGCTTGTTTTTGCACATCATCGCTTATAAGGATTGAGATTAGACACAAATAATGCTTGGAAATAAATGTCAACAAAACCACCAGTTGACATCATCATGGTCATACTAAACACATGTAACAGACAAAAAAAAAGAGTTAAAGCAATAATAAATAAAATAAGCCAGACGATGGTAGATGGCAAAATAAGGTGATAGATCATAATGTCGCAGTTTTGTACATAAATTCACAGATAAGCACATCTATAAACCAATAAAATTGCAAAAACATACACCATTTATGAACCTAAAAACTTCGTATAGGATATTACACCACACATAAATTTAAACATCTCGGAGCTAATTAACTCATCAATTAATGTAAAAAGTACAACACTTTAATATAAAAACAAAAAAACTCTTAAGTGTTTGCATAAGCTATCTCCTGTGATGGCTTCAAACACCTTCCACATCAAGCTTCAAAGAAAGGAGCGGCCTAAAAACTTTGCAGTCAAAAAATAATCAGAGGAAAACTACTGTGAAGTTCTGAGATTCCGACAACTCGAGTTGCACCCTCTTAAAGCATGTGTAGACAACTCAGAAAACTGTTTTTATAAAAACAAATTGAATAATGTATTCATCTCACTGATAAAACTTGCAGATTCATCGTTATGATAAAACAAGCAGTGGCTATAGGTATAGATATATGTATCAAAATCTAGGTGCCATCTTGCCTATAACTAACTGTATGAGAACTCAATACCGTACAATGAATGCTGCCATAAACTGATGCATAGGCACTGAAACTTGGCTTTGTTTAGAGCATTTCCATCAGATAACAAGCAAGGCTACCCTAACAGCACCATTGGACTTGCTCTCTTTTGTCTGCACATATACAAAAATAGGCAACTGCACACCAAATACTATTCATAGGCATAGTCAAAATACTGACACACAACAAGATAGCATTCATCTGTCAATGACTATTAGCAATCTGGATCTCATTATTTGTTATGTGTAAAGCATTTATGAGGCTAAAATCTGTATTGCTTGAAGTACTAGCAGTGATGGTAAATGTGTGGTTGGCTAAATGCAAACCATAACTCATTTTTATCGCTATAAAGTTCTTGGTGTTCAGTGTGTGAGTTGTCAGACAGCTTGTGCACAGCATGTCGCAATAGGATCTTTTTGTCTACAAAGACACGCGTCACATTAAATAAAACCTGCAAGTACCTAATGTATTGCTTTGCCACATAGGAAAATGATTTTGTTTACCTGTGAGAAACATGCAGTTCTCATCTGCCAAACCAAACTTTTCTTTGATACTTTACCATGTGAACCCATTATCCATCTAAAGTTTAAATAAACCATTCTTATTCTCTTTTTATAATTACAAGTAAAGCATATTGTATAAGTGTCGCAACAAAATGTGAATGTTCTATCGAGCAAAAAGAGTCAATTCTTTTTTGCGCTTGTGTAATTAATGGCAGTAGTCTGGTATCCCAAGGCAAAGTTGAGGTTGGGAGTCTAAAAGCTGAATTTTCTATATCATTCAGTACAGTGGTTATGTTTTACAATTTTAGCTCCAAAACGGGAATCACAAGAACGGTTTTCTGGAATATCATTG
>ERZ1740072.840-NODE-840-length-12091-cov-18.982719_pt1 | contig 12091 bp, 10 predicted proteins | sample MGYA00581733_ERZ1740072 | MGnify/ENA primary metagenome ERZ1740072 (study PRJEB43018, sample SAMN04849741) | marine metagenome | isolation source: floating plastic debris | place: Pacific Ocean | collected 2008-08-30 | study: EMG produced TPA metagenomics...
AAGCCTTATGACGAAATGCAGCGCGCATCTAAGCTCGCGAGCGTCTTATTTAGGGCAATGCTGTTGAAAAACTATTTTGGGTGGAAATATCGGACTTTAGAAGCCTTGCTTCAAAAATTTTATGCCATGTTTTCAATGTGCGAATTAAGTCCGTGGACGGCGCAGCTGCAGAGTCGAGCCCATTTCCAGAGTTTTTCAACAGTATCGGGCGACTTAAGTCTCTGGTTTCAAGACGCGGCTGGCTTGCAATATTGCTTAGCCACTATTGGGCATCAGCATCAAAGCCCCGCCTTTGTTTCCAATATGCGTCTATAGCGCTGACGGTAATGGGCAGTTCCTCGGTTATTGCATTCGCGATGACCGAAACTTCATCGGGATCGCGAGAAAACTCACTCATGGTATCGGGTGATGCCAATGCCATGATTAAACTGACCGCTGCACCATAATCTGATTCAAAGATCGATTTCCACGCTTCTGGCCGCATTTCAATCGCGGTCACGAAACCCTCCGCCCAGATCTCGCCTAGCAAATCTCCTGTGTGATCGGACATGATGATTGGTTCGAGGTGTTCCGGTTTTTCGGTCAATTCCAAAATAATCTGATTATAGCGTGCTATGACTAATCCGCAGATTTCCTCTGCTTCGTCGGGTCCTGAAAACGATGCACCTCGTTCGCCCCAAATCATGGGCATCCACTCGCTTGGCATAATAGTTTCCGGGCCGACCGCGATTCCAGTCAAAAACCCATCCAAGACCGATACCGTCATCGCATCGTCACCTACCTTATCCGAAAGCAGGAAATCTTCGAGTAAATCGAAATCGTCATCCGAGAAGAATGAGGCCGTCTTATCCATTTATTCGTATCGCCTTTGTTCAAGCCACCAAACGAGCCAGAATGGTACACTCAAGCCTAACGGCGCTCAATCTTAGACGTGGCGTAGTGGCTCGATCGAGGCGCCTTAAGCCGCTTACCTTTTCGCTTCAGTGGGCCTTTTGTTCAGCGCATTTTCGCAACCCGGAAACCACAAGTGTTGCACGAATACCACACCTTAAGAATTCAATTGCGAATGAGACTAGATCGCATTTACACCGGGTCGAGAGTCTTCTATCTGCGAGTCGTTCGCAAGTAGAAGAAGGTATATTATGCGATTCATCACTAGTTGTGCCGCAGCCGCGCTGCTCGTATCTGGGCATGGTTTTGCTCAAGAAAATGACTCTGAGTCAGACGAGGAAAGACTAGAAACCGTTCAAGTTGTTGGTCAGACCACAACATTTGGAGCCACAAAATCCGAAATACCAGTTCTGGAGACTCCGCGTTCCCTGACGATTATTTCTGAAGACGAATTTTTAGAGAAGGGCGCGCTCTCGCTAAGCAATACATTGAGCTATACGGCTGGCGTAACGGGTGAAGCGTTTGGGTTTGCGACTCGGGGCGACTTCACCAATATCCGAGGTTTGGATGCGCCAGAGTATCAGGACAATTTGCAAGTTCTATTCGGGTTTTACAACAATGCTCGCGCCGACATCTACACTCTAGAGCAGGTTGAGGTTTTAAAAGGCCCAGCCTCAGTTCTATACGGTCAGGCCGCACCTGGCGGGATCCTGAGTACGATTTCAAAAGTCGCGGGGCCAGATAAACTCGATAATGAAGTGGTCTTAACCGCTGGGTCTCACGATCGCTACCAAGCCGGTGTCGATTTTGGATTTGACCTCTCTGGCGATGGCGCGTGGACCGCGCGCTTGGTCGGTCTTGTAAGAGACAGTGGCACGCAGGTCGATTTTGTCGATGACAATGCCTTGATTATTGCGCCCTCGATTACCTATCAAAATGAACGTGCAAGTGTCACCGCATTGCTGAATTTCACCGATCGAGAAAGTGATACATCAGCACAATTCCTGCCACTTGCAGCAACCGCTTGTGGTAGCTCAGATGTGACGATTTCGGAGGCAAATGTCTGTGCTGGATCTTCGGGTCAGCAAGTCGATAATTCAGTTTATGTCGGGGATCCGAACTTCAACAAATATGACACTCAGTCCACGACCCTAAGTGTTTTTGGAACCTATCAAATCAACGATATTCTGAACTTTGAAGGGACGGCGCGATATCGCGACAATGAGGCCCAATATGATCAGACTTGGATTTCTTTCCTGGGCGATGGGAACCCTCGAATTTTCCCAGATGGGACCGCATTTGGCCGAAGTTGGTCCAGCGCGCCCGCCGGGTCAGACCAGTTTGCGTTCGATGCGCGTTTGCGTGCTAAATTTGAAACTGGACCTATTCGCCACGAGGTCCTTGGCGGGTTGAACTATCAGGACGTAGAGACTTTTGTTGAGTCAGCGTTCCTTTACGCTCAGCCCACAACGTTCAATATTTTCAATCCTGTATACGATGGATCTGAGATCCCAAGCGCGGCGCTGTTTGATGCGTTCCGCTCAAGATCAGAATCAGAAACGGTTGCTACTGATTTCTATCTGACAGACCAAATGAGTATTGGAAATCTGATTGTGAATGCAGGTATCCGATTCTCATCCGTCGAGTCTAAAGACGCCGCGAGCGATCAGGAAGATGAAGAAACGCCGGTCACTGTAGGCGCGCTTTATAAAACCGGTTTCGGGTTGAACCCTTATGTCAGTTACGCCGAGTCGTTCCGTGCAACGGTCGGGACGGACGTGGTGACCAACACCGCACTGAAGCCTCGAAAAGGTGAACAGTTCGAGGTCGGTCTAAAATATCAACCGCCTGGCAGCCGGAGCTATGTCACCGTCGCCTATTTTGACCTTGAAGAGGACAACCTCGTTGACTTCGTACCAGGTGGTCAAACACAGCCCGGACTAAGTATTGAGACCAAAGGGTTTGAAGTTGAAGCCGTTCTGAATTTCGGCGATTTCCAAGTGGATCTGGACTTCCGCAACCTAGACGCAAGCGATGTCGATGCCTCGGGAAATGCTTCGGTGCGATCCAGCCTGCCTGAGGACGCTGGTTCGATTTGGGCAACGTGGGAGCCATCGACAGGCCAATTTGCTGGATTCCGTTTTGGGGCGGGTGCACGCTATGCCAGCGAGAACGAAGATAATGGTACGGCCTTCCTCGCAGCGAACGGATTTGCGCCTACGCCAAACCGTGTCGTAACGGACAGCTACACTTTGTTTGATGGACTCGTCGGTTATGCATTTGAAAGTGTTGATCTGACGCTAAATGTGCGAAATCTGACCGATGAAGACTTTTACGCAACCTGCCTCTCCCGCGGCGACTGTTTCCCAGGCGAAGGTCGTACCATCACAGCACGTGCAGCCTATCGGTTTTAAATCGTGACAGGAGAACTGCTGATAAGGGGACTGGCGGTTCTCACGGCGGCTTGTGGCATTTATTTGCTGCAAGCCGCTTGGCGGTTTAGATCTTTGCGCCCTCTGCGGATCTTCGGCGGCTGGTTCCTCGTCCTCGTTTCGATCACGCTGTGGGGTATGACGAGCGGTGCGGACAAGGGCGCTGCGCTTGGCATTATCGCGGTTATATTGCTTGCCATGGCCGTTTTGGGTCGGGAGGCGTTCAATGCAAAAAGCCGAGACGCTAAACCAGTCCGGGCGCGCATCACCGAGGCCGAAGCATTTAGTGCGCGAGGTCTGTTGCGAAAGATCTGGGTAGGTTTGTTGATTGGTCCCATATCAGGGCTTGCTGCGCTTGCCATCAGCACAGCCATGTTTGCCGTCTTGAGAGGGCAGGGAATGGAGCATTCAATCAATCTGACGATCGTTTCATTTGCCTTCACGCTTCTTTGGAGCGGTCTATCCGTTTTCGCTGGCTTAGAGCCTCGATTATTGAGAAAGACGTTTGGCGTAATCGGATTGGGTGTTTTGCCTTTGGCGTATCTGATCTCGTTCACTTGAGGAGGAAGGCGTGGGAAATTCGATTTGGCCAAAATCATCATCTCAGCGCGTCGCTAAATCGCTCGAAGCACATAGCGTGATCGCGCTCGCCTTGGGCGGTTTGATTTATATTCTTGCGGTGACGGGTACGCTGTCAGTCTTCAATCATGAGTTTCAACGATGGGAACAGCCGAACGCTCCAGAAATGAAGGTAATTTCGCCCGACGCTGCGGCGAGTGCGGCAAAACTCGTTTTTGAGTCTGAAGAGACGCCGACAACGCATCTCTACATCAATTTCCCGCAGCCAGACCTCCCTCGAACGGTCATAACCACCGATACACAAGCTTTTTTTGCCAATTCGGACGGTACAGTCGGTCCTCGCGAACACTTTCCTTGGACGCAATTCTTACTCGATTTGCATTATTATCTGCACTTGCCGCAAATCCTCGGGCTCACAGTGGTTGGGGCATTAGGTGCGTTTCTGATTGCCATGTCGATTTCTGGGTTTATGGCGCATCCACGAATTTTCAGAGATGCATTCACATTTCGCCGCGGCGATGGACGCGTTCCACTCACCGATTTGCACAATCGACTTAGTGTTTGGACAGCGCCATTTCATGTTTCAAACGCACTAACCGGCGCGTTCCTCGGCCTTGCCACAATTCTCGCCATTGCGATCGCTTCGGTGTCTTTCTCAGGTGACTTTTTTAAAGTCTTCAGTCCGGTCTTTGGCAGTGAGCCACCGCCTATAGAGGGTGAAGCCGATCTTGCTGAAATCGCTGGCCCCATCGCCTTCATGCAGGACACTTATCCCGAACTGTCGCCGACCTACTTCATTCTGCATGATCCTATGACGGCAGGACAGCACTCGACGATCATCGCAGAACACAGCGATCGATTGATTTTCGGGGAGTATTACAATTTCGATGCGGCGGGTACGTACCAAGGAAGTGTTGGCATCTCCGACGGCACGATCGGACAGCAGATCATTGGATCCGTTTACAATGTTCACTTCGGCAATTGGGGTGGGCTTCCAGTCAAGCTTGCCTATCTGGTGTTCGGTCTGTCTCTCTCCATAATAATCGCGAGCGGGCTTAGGATTTATTTCACCCGACGACGCGAAAAAGGGCGCCCCGCTCCAAGACTCGAAGCAGGATGGGAGGCGATCGTTTGGGGAACGCCTGCTATGCTTGCCGTGACCCTATTAGCCGCAGTCGGGCTCGGCGTTGAAGGCGTGGGTTTAGTCCTAATATTCTGGCTTGGGCTCACGAGTTTATGCGCTGGTGCGATCATTTTCGCGCGGCCCGATCAGGTTTTACGGGGGCTAAAAGCGGCGACAGGCCTGCTTATCTCTTTGGCGCTGCTTATTCACCTGGTTCAGCACATGAGTTTGCTCGCGTCTCCCGCCCTCTATTCGATTACGATCGCCTTGGTTTTACTTGTATTATCAATCGGCATTAGTTCGCGCCTCGAGGCGCCCAAACACGCTGTTAAACGAAAAGTGCCCGCCGAATAGACACATCGTAATCGACTTATGAGGATCCAATGCCGGGTACTTTAAACCTTTGGTTTTCGCCCAAGCAGTCGCGAATAAAACTCATTTGCAGAAACGGCGTTCGACGGTAATCTCAGCGCTTAGTTAAACGGGAGCCATCGCACTTTGTTAGGGTCCGATCAGATAAGTCAGTTTATGCTCGACGATCTTGCCGTCTACATTGCGGAACGCGCAGAATTCCCGGTATTAGAATGGACGGCACAGGCACCTGTGGGGATCTGGGCAGGTTACGTGCTCGAGGGGCGTATCGAAACCCATAATTCGCTCTTTGGTAAGCAATACTGGAAGCGGAATCACCGTTTCGCATTTTGTAATGAAACCTCGGTCGACACCCATCATAGAGTGGTTGATGAAACGCCGTTCTCATGCGTTTTCGTCTATCTAGACACTGAAAAACAGACGCTCTTGTCGCAAAAGGAGATTGAACTCTTAAAATCTCTCAACGAGCAGTCGCGTGTGCAAGTGGCGTCACCCGCCGAACAAGCTATTGCTCGCCGCATGATCGCGAATAATAGCCAGCAGCAGTTGAAAACGCTCAACATTTTGAGCGATGCGATGAGCTTACTATCTTACGTGTCTGCACCGGAAGAGAACGCGACGCGGATTTGTTCAGTAAGTGATGGTCTTCCAGGTCTGACGGAAGATCAGTTTCGCCGCCTGCATAGTTTACACTCCGAGCTCATTGGAAATTTGAGCAAGCCCCCGAGTATTCCGACTTTGGCAAAGTCAGTTGGTGTCAGTGAGCGCAAACTCAATGAGGCCTTTCAACATCTATACGGCTTGAGCGCCTACGCGTTTGTGAAGCTGGTGAGGCTGGAGTGCGCACGAGAGTTGCTGCTGTTAGGCAATCATACGGTCGCTCAAGTCGCCTATGAGGTCGGCTACGAGCCCGCACATTTCGCAACCGCGTTCCGCAAAGAGTTTGACCAGTCCCCTTCAGACTTATTGCCAGGACGATAGGTCTCGCACGCCCAGCAGCACCAAGATTCAAAAGGATTTGTCGAAAATCCAAAAGCCCACACGGTTCATGCGAGTTGGTCTCATATCTATAGAGATCGGTATTGCAGAATTAAGGGCACCTAATGCTTTTACCTCCCAAATACCGCAGTTTTTTAAAATCAATAAAGCTGCAAGCAGCATCCTGTTTTGCGCTTGCCACCGCGCTGCAAGCTCAGGGGCAAATGAGCGCCACGGACGCCGACCCTAGCGTTTATGAGACAATCACCGTCACCGCTGAGCGGGTTGAGCAAACGGCGCAAGAAGTCGCGGCATCCTTGTCAGTTGTAACCAAAGACGATCTCATAAAAAGCGCGGTTCAATCGCTTCAGGATATAGATCAAATCGTCCCAAACATGGTGCTGAGTGATCAAGGCTCACCCCGATTTGCGATCAATTCCATCCGAGGCATCGGAGACACGGTTCGAGACGATTACTTTAGCAATACGATTGGCATTTACTTGGATGGTGTGCCTCTCACCGCGGCTGAGTTCTCTCGTTCTATCGGTGACGCCGAAAGACTGGAAATCCTGCGCGGCCCCCAGGGCACGCTTTATGGACGAAACACACCAGCAGGCGTCATAAATATTGTCTCACGTGCGCCAGAGGATGATCTAAGACTAGATTTGAGCGCCGCAGCCGGAAATTTTGATCAATTCGGAACAAGCGCGCGTTTAACTGGCGCTTTGGTTCCGGGGATACTCTCCGGAAAAGTCTTCTTAGACTATCAAAGCCGCGATGGGTTTACCGATTATGCAACCGACACGTTCGGAAGCATAGACGATCTGGAAGCGTTTACAGCCTCAAGCACGCTACGCTTTACGCCAGACCAGCAGACCGTCGCCGCGCTAACAGTCTCGACCGAGCAAGTTGATCAAGGGGCTTACCCCTTCCAGCCATTTGCTGATTTCAGACTGCGCGAAGTCGATATAGCGCCTCCCAATCGCGAGGACCGTGACATGCAGAATGTCGCGCTCAATCTAACCCGTACGTTCGGCGCCCTCGAAGTCCAATCCATCACGGGATACCGCACCTATGAAGTGATCTCCAATCAAGACTTAGGATACAATCCGCTGATCACCATGTTCGGGGGCGGGACGACGTCGTCGCTTGAGAATGGCGAACAATTCACGCAAGAGCTTCGTCTCTCCAGCCCGGCAAACGTTGGTGCATTTCGCTGGCTGGCAGGTCTATTCTACTCCACCGATACTCTAGATTACGACTACACGTTCAATATTCCAGCGTTTGGCGGTGCCACTACGCTTGAGACGGAGTATGAGCGACAGGAACTGTCTGGCTATGGTGAAGCGACCTGGCAGGTTTTCGAGGCGCTGCACTTAACCGCGGGCATTCGGGTTTCTGAGGATAAGCATGAGCTGAGCAACAATCTCGGCCCGGATGCGGATGACACTTACTCAATAGTGACTCCAAAACTCCGCGCCGCGTGGCGGTTTTCGCCGGATAAGCAGATCTACATTCTCGCGACGCGCGGCAGCCGGTCCGGAGGTTTTAATCGCCTCACGTCAGGCGATGCTTTTGATCCCGAATATCTCTGGAATTATGAGATCGGTCTTAAGTCGCAATGGCTTAACGACAAACTGCTCGTCAACGCTGCTTTGTTTCAGATTGATTGGACCGATCAGCAAATCAGAACCTTGGTAAGCCCCGGCGTATCCGAAATCTCCAATGCAGGTGCGTCAGAGAATTTTGGTGGAGAACTCGAATTCCAATGGTCGCTGGCTGGCGGTCTCGAACTGCGTGGTTTTGTGGGCTTCAACGATGCTGAATATACAGAGTTTATAAGTGCGGACGGTGTGGATCTGTCGGGCAATTCGCTTGTTAGCACGCCAGACTATACCGCCGGCCTGTCCGCGCAGGTTTATATTCCAACGCCGAGCACGTCTTTTGATCTTTGGATCCGTCCTGAATTGAGCGTCGTGGGCGATCAGTTCTTTGATCCGGAAAACCGGCTTGAACAGGCTGCTTACGAACTTGTGAATCTCAATGCAGGCTTGGAGTTCGAGCAGTTCTCGGTTTCTGCCTTTGCCAAAAACCTCTTTGACAAGGACTATATCGCTTATGGCTACACCGACGGCATTAGCCGGTTTGATTTAGCGGTTGCCGGCGCACCCCAAACTTTTGGTGTACGGTTCGATGCAAGCTTCTAGTGTGATCGAAGACCGCTCAGATAAACCTGATATCAAAACATGGCTTTTGGTCTTCGCACTGTATGTAACGCAAGGCGTTCCGCTCGGCGTCGCGTTTGAAGCTTTGCCGGCGATTTTGCGCGCAGAAGGGACATCGCCCGAGGTCATCGGATTCGTTGGGATTATGATATTGCCATGGGCTTTGAAGTTCCTCTGGGCCCCGCGAATTGACCGATTTAGCGGTAAAAATCCACGAAAACGCCGGGCCTTCATTATTCCCATGCAACTCTTGCTCGCCGGTTTGTTCTTTGCCATCGCGGTATGGCCGAAGTCCGCCGAAATCAGCATGGCTGTGCTCGTTATCTTATTTATCGCAAATATAGTCAGCGCGACCCAAGATATTGCGACTGATGGTCTGGTCATCGAAGAGATTGGAAAAGCCAAATTTGGATGGGTCAATAGCATTCAAATTGGAGGCTTTGCCGCGGGCATGCTGCTCGGCGGCGCCGCAACGTTGGCACTGTATGACTGGGGTGGCTGGACCGCCAGCTTTCTCATTCTCGGCGCTGGCACGCTTCTCACGCTGCTACCGTTGATTTTCTATCGATCGCCCGGCCCCGAGCATGATCTAAACAGGCGCAAACCTGACTTGGTGCGCCCAAGCATAAAGCGATTTTTTTCACGAAAACATGCATGGCTAATGGTTTCAGTCGCGGCAAGTTTCTATTTCGCGCGGGCTGTGGCTGGGAGCATGACGGGGCCGTTTCTCGTCGATAAATCGTTCGCGCTCAGCACTATCGCGCTCATCAATGGTGTTGGCATTGTCACGGTCACCATCGCTGCGGCAGGGTTAGCAGGTCTCATTATTCAGCAAATCGGTGCCACAAAAACCGCGATTGGATCCGGTGCCCTCGCTGCGGTGACGCTCTTTCTCTGGCTCATTCCATCGCTCAATGCTGAGCCTTCGCTCGCGCTGATATTAACGGTGCTGATCGCGAACGGCATTGCTTCAGGAGTTGCTTACGTGTCCTTCTACACGCTTTTCATGACCTGGTCCTCGAGTGACCAAGCGGGCACCGATTTCTCAATCCTACAAAGCACCGAAACCATTACCAATATTATAGCAGCAATTAGCGCCGGGACTGTGGTCGGTTGGTTGGGTTACTCCACCAACTTTACAATCGCCGGCATCATTGGCGTTACGCTCATTTTTTGGATCATCGCCGCAATTTTTCGGATCAAACCGTCCGATAAAATTGCAACTCATAAATGATCGGCCCGTTTTGTGGTTCCGACTCGATATCGCGACTGGCTTCGCGAGGAAAAAGGAGGACAAACATTGAGAATACTAATTGCCCATATCCTGTCCAACATCTTCGGCTTACTAAAAGTACTGGGTCTCGACCAAAACCCATTGCCAAGACAGCCAGCGTTTAAGCTCTACGGAACCGTTGGAGATGTTTTCGCTGGCGGCATTTGGATGCACGAAGACACCAATTGGGAAATGCATCCTGACGGAGACGAGGCGCTAACACTGGTCAATGGCCGGATCGACATCATTGTCGAAACTCAATCAGGCGAGGACCGAATATCACTCCATCCTGGCGAAAGCTGTGTCGTCCCAAAAGGCCTATGGCATCGCCAAATCGTTGTAGAACCTGGGTGTCTTCTTTTTCACACATACGGAAATACAACTCGCCACAAAGATCGAGTACTCAATTAAGGGCTCTCAAGGCCGTCGGCTGCCATTCAGTTTCGAGTGATGCGTCTTTGAATGCCAAAAAAATTGCTGAACGATCCACGCCAGAGGACCGAAAGTAAATGCCAAGAACAACCATTTTGGGGCGACATAAGCCTCTGAGCTATTTTCCGCTTTTGCTCCTTTCTAAGAACCTCGGTACTTTACCAGCACATGAATTCTAGTAGCGCTCTCTGGCGATCGCCATCGAATAAGCTAACGTAGCCAATATAACGCCAATCAAACCAGACCTATTCAAGATAGAAACACCGATATGATCAAACTCCACGGTTTCCCCGCATCAAACTACTACAATATGGTCAAGCTGGCATTGCTTGAGAAAGGCGGACCGTTTGAAGACGTCCGTATCTACACTGGCCAAAGCGAAGAGATGCTTGCCAAGAGCGCGATGGGAAAAGTGCCTTTCCTGGAAACGAATCAAGGCTTCATCAGCGAGACCGCAGTAATTCTCGACTATATCGAAGACACTCAGTCCGGTCCCTCTTTCTACCCATCAACCCCCTTCGGCAAGGCTCGTGTGCGCGAACTCATTAAATACACGGAGCTGTACTTGGAGCTGCCTGCTCGCCAGTGTTATGGCGAAGCCTTTTTCGGCGGTGGTCCAACACCTGAGCACACCAAGGCTGAAGTTCGAACCGTCATGGAACGCGGGGTCGGCGCTTTGCGAAGGCAAGCTGATTTCGCGCCCTACCTCTTTGGAGAATTAATCTCCTATGCTGACTTCGTGTTTCTCTACACATTTCCGATGGCAACAAGCGTTGCAAAGAAAGTGTTTGACTGGGACCTGTCTGCAGAACTCCCGGGCGGTAACGAGCTTATCGAAAAACTCAGGACGCGCGCCGCCGTCAAAACTGTGGATAAAGATGCTCGCGCGGGACAACAAGAATTCCGCGATCACTACGGGATGAAATAGCGTTTGAACTCGGTGATGACTTGATTCCCGCTGGTTTTTATGAGGCGACAATCGCCGCTCTGCTAAACTCCGCATTTGCTCGCTTTCCAAAAAAACTCGAGCGACCGTTAGGGGGCGAGAATAGGACGCCCAGACTATGCTCTTATTGCGGTGTAAGTCTGACGCGATCTCCAGTTTAGGCGCTAAGGTCGGATCTTGTCTTTGTGGACCGGCTCCTCAGCGGCAATCGCTTCAACGATCGCAAGGAAGTTTGGGTCTCCAACACGTTTGGAATACCAATCGTTGCAATATCGGCGTCCCCCAGGAGTTTGAAGGTAATTTCGACAAGCAAATCGGATCGCATGATATGCGGCGTCTTCAATCAGTCCTCGTGAATAAAGATAGTGGGCCGCTTCAAAGTTACTGAAGGCTACAGCTAGAAAGCCATGTTTACGCTGCATTTCTACAGGGGTTGGCTTACGTGGTTCCCAGAGAATTAGGTGAACAAATTCTGTTTTCTCGGGCGTGTCCACCATTTCCCGCTGACTTGCTTCGGCATTTGTCCAGCACTCTAAAGTCAGTTCGGCCTTCGCGATCCGGTTGGTCTGACGCGATTGCAGTCAGATTGCGATCAAGGTCGCGACAACAACGACCGCAACAATAAGTTGGCTAATATAATAAACCGTTTCTAACGACATGAGCGCCTCCGACAATTGCACACACACCAAGATGCCAAAGGGCATAGTCCAAAGCCAGAAACTTTTGTCTTAGGTCGCCGGTCAATGCGCCCGGAGCGGATTATTTAGGGCGCTTCCGCCTCTGAGTTATTGTCTGCTAATGCTCGCCCAACAGAAGCCGTCAGAGGCCGTTGTGGGGCGA
>ERZ1740072.842-NODE-842-length-12058-cov-6.481546_pt1 | contig 12058 bp, 14 predicted proteins | sample MGYA00581733_ERZ1740072 | MGnify/ENA primary metagenome ERZ1740072 (study PRJEB43018, sample SAMN04849741) | marine metagenome | isolation source: floating plastic debris | place: Pacific Ocean | collected 2008-08-30 | study: EMG produced TPA metagenomics assembly...
GCCTTTTCCATCTTGGGGCGGATCAGCGGGATGATAAGTGATTTGAGGCCGGAGACATGGGAGAGCAGATCGACCTCGAGAACGGTTTTGACATTGGGCGCGAGCGCAACCGCCTTTGCGGTTTTTTGTGCAACATCCGTTTTCGGGAAGGGGCGCAGGGTTATCACAACCTTGGCATTCGTCTCGCGCAGAATGGCACCGATCTGTTCGGCGTCCAGCAGCGGGTTGATCGGGTTCACAATGCCTGCAGTGGCACCACCCAACAGAGCAATCACGGTTTCCGTGGCGTTGGGCAGGACATATGCCACCACGTCCGTCGGCCCGACGCCAAGATCGCGCAGCATGTTGGCGCATTGCGTCGTACGATCCTTTAGCTCAGACCACGTCAGCGTGTCAGCTTTGGATTTCGGATCAGAGAATATCTGGTAGCTAATGGCTTTGTGTGTCGGGAACTTTTGAGCCGTGTTGCTGAGCATGCCGTAAAGCGTCTTGGCAAAATCGCGGTTTTCCCACGGCATTTCATTCTCGATAGCGTCGCGGTCCGCGATCCCGGCAAAAGTCATGTACATCCTCCCTGACGCGCCTTCTTGGGTTACGGGCGCATGTATTTTTCACGAATCAAGATGCGTTGGACGAGCGCATTCTTCAAGGTTTGCAGGATGATCTATCGCGCAAAGACGCCGCGTCAGAAGTTGTGACCTTCCGTCACAATGGGCCTTACTCTGCCGCGATCCCGTCGGTGAATTGCAGACGCGCGAGGCGGGCATACAACCCACCCTCTTCAACCAGCGCATCATGCGGCCCTTGGGCGACAATGCGCCCCTGATCCAACACAATGATACGGTCGGCCTTTTTCACAGTGGCCAGACGGTGTGCGACGATCAGGGTGGTGCGCCCTTCACTGAGCCTGTCCACCGCATCCTGCACGGCCCGCTCGCTTTCGGCATCCAGTGCGCTTGTCGCCTCGTCCAGCAGCAGTACGGGCGCATCGCGCAAAATGGCGCGCGCAATGGCGATGCGTTGCTTCTGCCCGCCAGACAGCATCACACCACGTTCCCCCAGGGGGCTGTCATATCCCTGCGGCAGTGCCGAGATAAAGTCATGCGCAGCGGCGGCTTTGGCAGCGGCCTCAACCTCTTGTCGCGACGCGCCGGGGCGGCCAAACGCGATGTTTTCCGCAGCAGAAGTAGCGAAGATCATTGGATCCTGCGGCACGAGGGCGATGTTCTGCCGGAACGCTTCCCGCTGCAGCGTCGCGACGTCGACCCCGTCCAGACAGACGTGCCCCGATTGGGGATCATAAAAGCGTAAGAGCATCTGAATGACGGTGGTTTTTCCCGCACCAGACGGACCAACAAAGGCGACCGTTTCGCCCGGTTGGATGTCGAAACTTGCACCATCGAGCGCAGCGATCTTGGGCCGTGCCGGGTACGCAAAGCGCACGTCCTCAAAGGTGATGCGCCCCTGAATCGGCTGGGGCAGAACTGCAGGTGCATCAACGTCGCGTACATCATCGCGGGTCTGCAGCAACTCCACCAGCCGTTCCGTGGCCCCGGCGGCTCGCTGCAACTCTCCTATGATTTCGGACAGGGCCGCGACCGATCCCGCCACCATCACCGCATAGATCACGAACTGGATAAGCGCACCTTGGGACATCAGGCCCGAGCGCACGTCATTGGCCCCGATCCACAGCACGCCAACGATGCCCGAGAATGTCAGAAAGATTACGATCACCGTCATCAACGCGCGTGTCGTGATGCGGCGTTTAGCAGAGCCATAGCTCGCCTCGGTCACGTCGGAGAACATCAGGCGGCTGGCCGCCTCATGGGTAAATGCCTGCACAGTTTGCACCGCACTAAGCTGTTCAGAGGCCCGCCCCGAGGAGGCCGCGATCCAGTCTTGGTTTTCGCGGCTGAGGACGCGCAACTTGCGCCCAAGCACAAGGATCGGCACGACCACTGCGGGCACGATCAGCAGCACAAGCCCTGTGAGTTTGGCGGATGTTAGCAGCATCAGCGCCAACCCACCGGTGAAGATCAGAACATTGCGCAGAGCGATAGAAACAGAGGAACCGATCACGCTAAGGATAAGAGTGGTATCCGTTGTGATGCGGGAGAGCACCTCGCCCGTCATGATGCTCTCGTAAAAACTGGGCGACATGCCGATTACCCGGTCGAACACCGCCTTGCGAATGTCGGCCACCACCCGTTCGCCCAGTCGCGTGACAAGCGCGTAACGTACGCCCGTCCCAATTGCGAGCAGGCCCGCAATACCGATAGCGGCCATAAAGTAGAGATCGAGAATGCCGGTGTCTTCCGCGTCGAAGTTGTCGACCACTCGGCGTACGGCCAGTGGTAAGGTCAGCGAGACAACCGCCGTGCTCACCAGGGCCAAAAGTGCTGCCACAAGCAGCCGCCAATAGGGCAGCATAAAGGGCGTGAGTTCACGCAATGCCCCGATCTTCTTGGACTTCTCACGCTCTTCATTGCCCGACGGCGGGGGCGTTTGAGGGGTCGTGGTGTCGCTCATGCAGGCCTCAGTGTTGCGTGTCGGAGTGCAGATGGCCGCAATGGCAGTGTAAGGTCAAGTGGACAGGGGACCGCAGGTGTCTGATGCGAAGTATTTTGGGGACTGGAGCGGGCGGCGGGAATCGAACCCGCGTCATTAGCTTGGAAGGCTAAGGTCTTACCACTACACAACGCCCGCGCAGTAGAAGGGGTGTTATTTGATACCTATATTGGCGTCAAGTGGAACGAGGTCAGAGGCAGTCCTACACGCGACCCGAAGAGTGGTTCCTGCCCCACAACGGTTGGTGCAGACGCTGCGCTGCTACACGATGGTCAAAGGAGCAGAGTATGTTCTTGAGTTAGCTAGGGCAATGCGAACCTGGCTGGCGAAGGCCGGAGCCTGTGTGGTCAATGCACAAGCGATCAAAACGAGAACGAACGTTTTTTGACGTCAGCACATGCTGCGCTGAGGCTATATGCGGGGCTTGGCTTCCACCCGGCGGATCACCTGTCAAAGGAAGACTCAACGCTGCGTCTGGTACGCGGCTTGACCTGAGAACCGTCAACCGTTGGGGATGCGACGGCTTACGCCGGCAGGCCTGAGGCGTAAGGCCGTAAACTCACACATCCAAACTTTGCCCGATTTACGTCTTACTAAAGAACCAAGTGTATCTCTTTGCTGATCTGCAGGCCAAGTGGAGAGATGATCATGGCAATGGGTGCTTCATTTATCGCTTTTGTGTTTGCCTGCGCGGCGGCGGGGGCAACGCTTTTCCTCGGCTTTTCATTTATCGTCGCTGTGCTCGTGTACTCGGGTGTTGGCGCTCTTGGTCTGCTGTTGGCAGTACTGATCGCGGATACTCTGGGCCGGAACGCTCCTTCTGTTTCGGACGCCGTAGGTCACAGGGCGATCAACTAGAAGAAAGTTCCGCGAACTTATGGGAGCTAACGGGCTGGTTTTGCCAACCGGAAAGATCTCTCACGATTACATCCGTTCTCGTATTCACTGTGAATTTGCATCCAGAGCAACCCAATGGTGTGTGTGCTACTCGGCAGCGACGGACAGCCCTGCGTAGCTTTGGCTCAGCCGCGCCGCCACTTCCCCACAAAGATGTGTCCAGCGCCCCGCCACCATAGTTGCCTCGACTTGACGTGTTTCGGCATTGATGATCGTCAGGTCCGCCCGCCGTCCAACTTCTAACGTGCCGCGGTCGCTCAAACCCATGATCCGTGCCGGAGTGGACGAAATCATCGCCCACGCCTCGGGCAGAGAAAGCATCCCAGCGTCCGACAACGCGAACGCAGATTGGGCCAACGCCGGGTAGTAGTAGTCCGACACCAGCGCGTCACAAGCTCCCTCTGCGATCAGCATCGTGGCCGCAATGTTTCCTGACTGGCTGCCACCGCGCACCACATTTGGCGCGCCCATCAGCACCGGATCACCCCATGTGCGCGCCACCAGCGCCGCCGCCATAGAGGTCGGAAACTCACAAACTTTGGCCCCAATCATTGAGTAGCGTTCACGGGTCGCGCCGTCGCCATCATCGTGGCTGCCGTACCTGATACCCAATCGATCAAAGACTGTCGCAAGGTTGCACAAGTAGCGTGGCACCTCAGCGTCCCGCGCTTTGGCGCTGTGGACAAGCGCCATGTGCTCTTTGGGTGTGCGCCCGGCCTTGTTGGCCCAGACCATGATCTGATCCGGACGCGCTGCAGCCAGCTCTAACGCCTCATCGAGGTGGTTGTTAAAGATCACATAGTCGATGCCATAATCATGCACGGCGGCGATCAGCCGCGCTTCGGAGTCCATCGTGTGCGTTTCACAGCGGACCTGAATACGCAGATCGGTCTGCATCTGGGGGCGGTATGCCGCGTGGGCCTCAAAAAAGCGCTCGGCATAATCCGGGCTACGATGCCCGCCTTCCCATGACCAGCTTTGGGCCATCCAAGCAGTTGTGACCCCGTTGGCGGCCGCATCACGGTCCGTCCCCACCAGCCCGGTGTGCAAGGGAAACGGGGCAGAGGGGCGCGGGGCCATGTGGTGTTCGAACGCATCTCCATGCAAATCAATGATTCCGGGCATCACGAGGTAGCCCGCCAGGTCCAAATCTGGCCCGCCATGTTCCGCAATCACGCCGTACACAACGCTGATTGCAGTGTCCGCAAGCATGCTGTCGCACAAAACGCGCGCGCCGGTCAGGCGCAGGGAGGGGGTCGAAAAGGGCATGCTGTTGCTCGCCTTGAAAGCACGAATTTCTTCTGATTTGCCCGACGTTAGCCTGTGGATATGTCGCGCGCATGACAGTCGGTTTTTTTAATCCTGATCCAGCGTCAGCGTGACCCGGTCACCAGCAAACCACGTGCGCCCGTATTCCACCGGGTGTCCTTCTGCGTCCACGTTGACGCTCACACTTCGCAGAATGGGTGCGCCTTCGGAGATGCGCAGATGCAGGGCCTGCGTTGCTGTGGCTGCCTTCGCTGTGAGCCGTGTCGACGTGCGAGTGTAGTCGATGACACCGCCGCTACGTAGTGCCGCCGTCACGGACCCTGACGTTTGCAGTGCACGCGGCAGGTCGGGAAACCGTGCTGCGGGAAAGACGGATTGAAACAACGCGATAGGCTGGCCATCAGCAGTGCTGAGGCCTTCGTACACATGCACCATTCCGCTGGCCTCAAGGCCCAATGCTTCGCGCTCGGCCGGGCGCGGCAGGCGGGTCTCGACGGACAGCACCTCTTTGGCCGGAATGCGCCCGGCGGCGGCGACATTCTGGTGAAATCGCACGCGTTTGCCGATGGGATAGTCCGTCGGTGTCTGCGCGACAAACGCCCCCGCCCCCCGCCGCGTGTGCACGATACCCTGTTCGACCAGATGGCTCAGTGCATGACGCACCGTGTGCCGGTTCACCCCAAAACGGGTGGCAAGCTGCGCTTCGGTCGGGAGTTTGTCTCCGGGCATGTACAGCCCATCGCCGATTTCGCCGGACAGTGTGGCTGCAATGGATTTCCAGATCGGGGTGCGCGCCATAGGTCACAAAACTTTCACATGAATCGGGTGGACGGGCGGCGCGCGCCAGCCTATGATTTGTCTAGTTGTATAGTAACCTCGACAACTTCGCAAGGTGTATAGATGGACGGAACTCTGGATCCCAACGCAGTCCGCAAGGCGTGGCTGTCCGTGCTGGCCAAGGCCGATGCGGCATCGGTCGACGCACTTTGGGCTGAAATGGGTCTAACCCCCGAACACAGCGTGCTGCGCGCGCCGGAAATTGGAGCGGTGATGGTGCGCGGGCGTGCAGGGGCGGTGGGCGCTGCATTCAATATGGGTGAAATGACAGTGACCCGAGCCTCTGTCCGACTGGCCACGGGAGAGGTCGGCCATGGCTATGTGCAGGGGCGCAGCAAAGATCACGCGTGTACGGCAGCTTTGGTCGATGCGCTGATGCAAACCGATCAGGCCGACGTAGTGGAGGCGGGCCTGCTGACCCCACTGCGTGATGCAGCTACCGCGCGCACAGCCAAACGTGCCGCCAAAGCCGCCGCGACCAAAGTCGACTTTTTCACCATTGCACGCGGAGAAGACTGATGGACCACGCCAGCCTCGCCGGTGGTTTCACCGAACCGCCGCACCAATCCGCCGACGCCTTTCGCGCTGTGATGCAAGCAATGGCGCGACCCGGAACGATCCAAGACCTAGTTGGTGCGGTGCCACCGGCGCCTTTGTCCGTTGCTGCAGGCACCGTTATCATGACGCTATGTGATCCGGAAACAGGCATACATCTGGCCGGGCAGTATGACGTACCGGAGGTCCGTGACTGGATCACCTTTCACACTGGCGCCCCGCTGGTCAGCGCGGAAGCAGCCAGTTTTGTGGTGGGCACGTGGGATGCGATCCCCACAGATACGCTTGCCCTTGGTACGCCGGAGTACCCGGACCGGTCCGCCACAGTGATTGTGGAAACACCCGAAATTGCCACGACCGGGGCAACGCTGCGCGGCCCGGGGATCAAGGATACCGCAGCGCTGAACCTTCCCGAAATCGAAGCATTCCAGCGCAATACAATGCTGTTTCCCCTCGGTCTTGATTTCATGTTCACCAGCGGGGCGCAGATCGCTGCCCTGCCCCGCAGCACAAAGGTGTCCTGACAATGTATGTAGCTGTCAAAGGCGGCGAAAAAGCCATTGATGCCGCCCATACATGGCTTGCCGAAGAGAGGCGCGGGCCCGTGGATGTCGCGGAGCTAAGCGTCGATCAGATCAAGGGACAGCTGAAGCTGGCCGTGAACCGGGTGATGGCCGAAGGCTCGCTTTATGATCCTGACCTTGCAGCACTCGCCATCAAGCAGGCGCGCGGCGACATGATCGAAGCGATCTTTCTGATCCGCGCCTACCGCACCACCCTGCCCCGCTTTGGCGGCTCCGAGCCTGTGGACACCGACGCGATGGCCTGTGACCGGCGGGTATCGGCAACGTTCAAGGACGCGCCCGGCGGGCAGGTGCTGGGCCCGACATTTGACTACACGCACCGTCTGTTGGATTTCAAACTGGCTGCGGATGGCGAAACCCCCAAGGCAGTCGAGCGGGACGTAGCACCGACTCCCAAGCCTCACATCATGTCATTTCTCGACCGCGAAGATCTGATCCAGCCGGAACCCGAGGGCCCTGAAACACCCCCTGATCTCACCCGCGAACCGCTTGAACTGCCAGCCGCGCGCGCCCTGCGCCTTCAGTCGCTGACCCGCGGGGACGAGGGATTCGTTCTGGGAATGGCCTATTCCACGCAACGTGGCTACGCGCGCAACCACGCCTTTGTGGCTGAGTTGCGCATTGGCACATGCGCGGTCGAAATGGACATTCCGGAACTGGGTTTTGCGATTGAGATCGGCGAGGTCGAACTTACCGAATGCGAAACAGTGAACCAGTTTCAGGGGTCAAAGACTGAGCCACCCCAGTTCACGCGCGGCTATGGTCTGGTGTTCGGGATGTCAGAGCGCAAGGCGATTTCGATGGCTTTGGTGGACCGCGCGTTGCGCTGGAAAGAGTTGGGAGAAGACAACGTCAGTGCGCCTGCGCAGGACGAAGAGTTTGTTCTTTATCATGCAGATAACATTCAGGCGACAGGGTTTCTGGAGCATATCAAACTGCCCCACTACGTCGATTTCCAGTCTGAATTGGAACTGATCCGCAAGCTGCGCCGCGAAGCGATGGACCGCGTGCCGCACCAGGAGGCCGCGGAATGACGGCTCCATGTGAACAGTCACAAGCAGCAGCAGCAGCGGACACGTGGGTGTCAGGTGTGGTCGCGCCGATCGCTCGAGTCAATCAGCTGATCAACCGTCGTTCCCAAAATGATACCGCCAATGGCAACGCTCAGCACGATCATCACGATGATTTGCATCTCTCATCCCTCTCAGGCGCCCCGCACTCGGAATACGAGCAAATTGAGGCAATAGAATGACGAATTACAACTTTGCCTATCCGGACGAGCAGAAGAGGTGCCGCGAGGCGATCACAAAGACTGTCTCATCAGGGCGCGGAAGAATAGAAGCAGGCACAAAAAAAGGCCCAGCGGGCCCAAGGAATTCTGCCGTCAGCACAAAAAAAAGAGGCCGATCAATCGCCTCCGTCACCGTCTCCTTCGCAGTTCCATTCTCCTCCGGGCTCAGAGGGGTCATCTCGCGAACATCGCTCGCCTCCATGCCACTCGATCCAGACGTAAAGACCGTCTTCCCGTTGATGCAGCGTCCGTTTTCGCACCTGCGTCCGGTAAACGTGGAATGCGACGACCATCAAGAAAAGCACGCACTGGAACGGTTCGAAAACCCATCCAGTGTCCGAGCCATAGCTCAACATTCAGAAACCTCATGTTGTGTTGAAAATGTACAGACGAGAGACAAATGTGAGCGGGGGAGCGGGTCAGAGTTGTCCAACCCTTCCGCATCATATCAACCTGTGTGTTCGGTTCTGTCTCATGTCTGCCTCCCCGTTATCATAGAGATTGTAACAGATTTGCGACGCTTGCGAGGTTTCACCTCTCTTGCGCCTTGGGCAGTCGGAGCGGTGAGATGCAGATGAGTGACTCATATAATTTTGCTTATCTCGATGAGCAGACCAAACGGATGATCCGGCGCGCGATCCTGAAGGGGCTCGCGATACCGGGGTATCAGGTGCCGTTCGCAAGCCGTGAGATGCCGATGCCCTATGGATGGGGCACGGGCGGGGTGCAGGTATCCGCCGCGGTGATGACCGCACAGGACGTGTTCAAGGTCATCGATCAGGGAGCCGATGACACCACGAACGCGGTGTCCATCCGCCGGTTCTTTGAACGCACAGCGAACGTTGCCACTACGGAGGCGACCAGCGAGGCGAGTGTGATCCAAACCCGCCACCGTATTCCCGAAGAGCCGCTGACCGAAGATCAAATCCTTGTCTATCAGGTGCCCATTCCGGAACCCCTGCGTTTTCTAGAACCTTCCGAGGTGGAAACCCGCAAGATGCATGCCCTTGAGGATTATGGGCTGATGCATGTGAAGCTCTATGAAGACATCAGCGCGCACGGTGCGATCGCCACATCCTATGCTTATCCTGTGAAGGTCGAGGGGCGTTATGTGATGGACCCCTCACCCATTCCCAAATTCGACAATCCGAAGATGGAGATGCCTGCCATTCAGCTGTTTGGCGCCGGACGTGAGCAGCGGATTTACGCTTTGCCTCCATACACGCAGGTCGTCAGCCTCGACTTTGATGATTATCCGTTCGAGGCGAGCAAGGCCGATCATGCCTGTGGCCTTTGCGGTGCGGCCGACAGCTATCTGGACGAGTTGATCGTGGATGACGCTGGCAACCGCATGTTCATGTGCTCGGACACGGATTATTGCGAAGGCCGCCGCCGCGCAGGCCATGTTGGCGCACAAGGCGTGCCACTGGAACAGGAGGGGGCGGCATGAGCACGCTTGGAATAGATCATGTCGGCCTTACGGTTGCTGACCTTGAGGCGTCGCGGGACTTCTTCGTGGACTGCCTTGGCTGGACCCAGTTTGGCGGCAATGACGCCTACCCGTCGGCCTATGTGACCGATGGCACAGCCAAACTGACCCTTTGGCAGCAACGCGGCGACACCGCATTTGACAGGCATGAAACGGTTGGCCTGCACCATACGGCCTTGAAGGTCGCCGATCGTGCCACGCTGGAAGCGATCTTTGAAAAGGTGCGGGACTGGCCCGGCGTAGACGTCGAATTTGCCCCGGAGTTGTCCGGCAAAGGCCCCAAGGTCCATTGCATGCTGCGCGAACCGGGCGGAACCCGATTGGAGTTGTCCTATGACCCAAGATAACCCGCTGCTGCAGGTCGAAGGCCTGTCCAAGTTTTATGGCCACCGGATTGGCTGCGCAGATGTCGGCTTTGATCTTTATCCCGGCGAAGTCATGGGGATTGTGGGCGAGTCCGGGTCGGGCAAGTCCACGCTGCTTAACTGTCTTGCCGGTCACCTGCCACCCGATCAGGGTCGGGTTATGTTTGACACCCGTGCTGAGGGCATGCGCGACACTGTCACAATGTCGGAACCGGAACGGCGTATGCTGGGGCGCACGGACTGGGCGTTTGTGCACCAGCACGCCCGCGATGGGTTGCGCATGAATGTGAGTGCGGGCGGCAATGTGGGCGAACGGCTGATGGCTGTGGGCGCGCGTCACTACGGTGACATACGCGGGGCTGCCATCGACTGGCTAGGCCGGGTCGAGATTTCCGAAGACCGCATAGACGACCGCCCCCGTCAGTTTTCAGGTGGCATGCAGCAGCGCCTGCAGATCGCGCGCAATCTGGTGACGGGGCCGCGTCTCGTGTTCATGGACGAACCAACCGGTGGGCTGGACGTGTCAGTACAGGCCCGGCTGCTTGATCTGTTGCGCGGATTGGTGCGCGAAATGGGCCTGAGCGCGATTATCGTCACCCATGACCTCGCTGTTGTGCGTCTGCTGGCGCACCGGCTGATGGTGATGAAAGACGGGTATGTGGTTGAAACGGGCCTGACAGATCAGGTGCTGGACGACCCGCAGCATGGCTACACCCAGTTGCTGGTGTCGAGTGTGTTGCAAGTCTGAGCGCGCCAAACCCAAAGGTACTTTTTGTCAGAAGAAACATGACCATGATCAGAATAGAAAATGTCGCCAAAAGCTTTGTCCTGCACAATCAAGGCAGTGCTGTCATCCCCGTGATGCAAGGCGCTGCGCTGTCTGTTGCGGCTGGTGAGTGCGTGGCGCTGGTTGGCGCCTCGGGTGCGGGCAAGTCTACGCTGATGCGCATGATCTACGGCAACTACACCGCCCAAGAAGGGCGCATCATGGTTGGCGATGTTGATGTGGCCAGCGCCGCCCCGCGCGAGATACTGGTATTGCGTCGCAATACGCTTGGCTATGTCAGCCAGTTTCTGCGCGTGGTTCCGCGTGTCCCCACTCTTGAGGTGGTTGCAGAGCCTTTGCGCGCGGTTGGCATCGACAGCGCCGCGGCAGAGGCGCGGGCGCGCGATCTGCTGTCCCGCCTGAACATTCCCGAGCGGCTTTGGTCGCTTAGCCCCACGACCTTTTCGGGGGGCGAGCAGCAACGCGTAAACATCGCCCGCGGTCTTGCCCTTGAATACCCGGCAATGCTGCTGGACGAGCCCACGGCCAGCCTTGATGCCACAAACCGCGCCGTGGTGTTGGACCTGATCCTTGCTGCCAAGGCACGCGGAGCGGCCATCGTTGGCATTTTCCATGACGAAGCCGCGCGAGCCGAAGTGTGCGATCGCGAGGTGGATGTCAGTGTGTTTACCCCTCGGGTCGCGGCATGAGCGGTCGGCTGATTGCTGTCGTCGGTCCGTCCGGCGTTGGCAAGGACACGGTGATGGAGGCGATGGCAGAGGCTGAACCCCGTCTCGGCCTGGTGCGCCGCGTGATCACCCGACCGAGCGCTGCAGGCGGCGAGGTGTTTGAGGGCGTCAACGTGGCCGACTTTGAAGCGCGGCTCGCACAGGGCGAATTTGCATTGCACTGGGGCGCACATGGGCTGTTTTACGGTGTCCCTACGGAAGTCGATGCGGACCTCGCCACCGGGCGTGACATGCTGGTGAACCTGTCGCGCAGTGTGCTGGTTGAGGCCGCCAGTCACTTTCCGGGCTTTGTCGCAATCGCCCTCACGGCGACATCTGAGGTGCTGGCCGAACGACTTGCTGCACGTGGGCGAGAGAATGCGGATGAAATCCAACGCCGGCTTGCGCGGGCTGGATCCGGTCTTCCAGAAGGCGTGGCCGCAATCTCCATAGACAACTCAGGGACGCTTGACTCCACGGTGCAGACGGCTCTCTCGGCACTTTATCCGGTTAGGGCATAGCGGTGGATTTGATGGAATTTTCCGGCGTCATCTTCGCCCAGCAGGGGCAGACCGTTGATCGTGTATGGGGCCAGATCGAGGGCGGACACCGGTTCCCCGAGCGCGCGTTGCACTTGTGCAATGACTTTAGCCTCCAGCTTTCCGCTCAGCGTCAGGTGATAGCGGAATTGATCGAGCACGTATGGGTA
>ERZ1740072.843-NODE-843-length-12054-cov-4.903992_pt1 | contig 12054 bp, 13 predicted proteins | sample MGYA00581733_ERZ1740072 | MGnify/ENA primary metagenome ERZ1740072 (study PRJEB43018, sample SAMN04849741) | marine metagenome | isolation source: floating plastic debris | place: Pacific Ocean | collected 2008-08-30 | study: EMG produced TPA metagenomics assembly...
CCTGTTTAAAATCTGTTCTTCCAACTTGCCTACAAGATGGGAAGATGGCCATAAAGAGTTGTTATTAGATCAAGGATCGACGCATATCGCATGTTACAAGGTTGCGATCTTAAAGAACGACGCAGAAGGAATTCTTAAACATAATTACTCACTATTTAAAGAAGCAGTAAAAAACAAATCTATTTTTGCACAAAGTAGTATATATAATAATACCAGCAATGAGTGTCAAAATACTGTTCGATTCCTATTAGACTTGCTAGCAACTACCAACGGAAAGACCTTAGACAGTTTCCAAGAAGCAGAACCAGTAATATTTGGCTTCATTATGTATAAGGCAATTTTTGAAGTAAGATTAAACAAACGATCAAACGTTACTTTGAGTGTCCCAATTGACTGTTTCAAAGATATCAAAATAACGGATGACGATAAGGAAGAAGTGGCAAAACTGTGTGAATGTGTGAGTAAATATGAAAATGAGCGTGGCGATAAATCAGCTAATGCTCTCCATACAACCCTTCAAAATCTTCAAGGCAATTGCCGATCGAATCCTAAATTATTGTTTAACAATGATGGTTATACAATAGCATCACGTATAATTAAAGAATGGGGAAAAACCAAATTCATGGCAGTTCCCGTCGATTAAATTAGAAAAATTCCATAAGATATTTTGCATGATATATAGTCAGTAAAGAAGTTAAATGCGATAGCCTTCAGTTAGACGGATCAATGAAAAAGTAAATTTGGTAAATACAGCTTTTTACCCACTTTTGATTTATCCGTCTATATCCCCAATATACTGACCGTATTGGACAATTAATTTTCCGACGATGCTTGTCCATCCTGTTTGATGTGACGCTCCAAGGCCGTAGCCTTTTTCTGGATGAAAGTACTCGTAAAATAGTAGATGGTCTTTAAAGTGGGGATCTTCTTGCATTTTTTCATATTGGTTGAATACCGCTCTTTTGCCTTTTGCATCACGTTGAAAAATATGGACAAGGCGTTTTGTGATTTCTCCTGCTACTTCCCAAAGGGTAAGAAGGTTTTTAGACCCTGTGGGAAAAGCAATTTTAAAATCATCTCCGTAGTAGTGGTAAAACTTTTGCAAAGACTCAATAATCAAAAAGTTGAGAGGAAACCAAATCGGACCGCGCCAGTTGGAGTTCCCACCAAATAGCTTGGTATTTGACGATCCAGGCTCATAATCCATTCTGTAAGTAGACCCTTGCACTTTTAGAGTATAGGGATGTTCTTTATGAAAATATGATACGGACCGGATGCCGTAGGGACTTAAAAACTCCTTTTCATCAAGCATTTTTTCCAATACTTTACGGAGCCTGTCCTCGTTTAAAATCGATAGGATATGCCGATTTTTCACGCCTCGTTTTTCCATAGAAGCCATTTGTGAGCAAAGGTTTTTTTTATGCTGCACAAACCAGGAAAAACGGCGATGAAATCCTTTTAGGGAGTGGATTTTTTCCTCAGAAATAGTCGCTACAGCAAATAGGGGGATCAGCCCTACCATAGAACGCACTTTGATGGGAAGATGCGCGCCATCAGGTAGATGCAGTACATCGTAATAAAATCCATCTTCTTCATCCCAAAGAGGAGGCTCTCCTTTTTTCTCATGGTTGATGGCGTCGCTGATAAAAAGAAAGTGCTCGAAAAACTTGCTGGCCATATCTTCATAAGTAGGGTCTTTTGTAGCAAGCTCCATAGCGATGACGAGCATATTCAGCGAGTACATCGCCATCCAAGAAGAGGCGTCTGATTGGGTTAATGTTCCACCGAGGGGTAAGTCGCTTGATCGGTCAAATATACTGATGTTGTCTAACCCTAAAAATCCTCCTTGAAAAACATTTTTTCCCTCTGCGTCTTTGCGATTGACCCACCAGGTGAAATTAAGAAGGAGCTTTTGAAAAATTGAGGCGAGAAACACCCGATCTTCTTCGTTATGTTTTCTCTGAGCAATTTTATACACCCTCCAAGCAGACCAAGCGTGAACAGGAGGGTTTACATCGGAAAAATTCCATTCATATGCAGGGATTTGCCCATTTGGATGCATGTACCATTCTCTTGTGAATAACATCAATTGACGTTTTGCAAATGCAGGGTCCAAAAGAGCAAAGGGAATCATCTGAAATGCTGTATCCCAAGAAGCAAACCAAGGGTACTCCCACTTATCGGGTATGGATAAAATATCGTCGTTGAATAAATGCTCCCAGCCGTAATTTCTCCCTTTTTGACGGATAAATGGAGGGGGGTAGTTTTTATCATCTCCTTCAAGCCAGGTTTCTACTACGTAATGGTAGTACTGCTTTGTCCAAAGAAGAGAAGAAAAAGACTGGCGTAAGATCTGTGTGGTGTCTTCATCGATATCTTTTGGCAGTAAAGGAGCGTAAAATTCTTCTGCTTCTTTTTTTCGGGTGGTAAATACTTCTTCTGCTTGAGCTAAAGGCTCTTTTTTAGGGGCACTTACCAAACGAAAATATAGCGTGACATCTTTGCCAGGAAGGATATCAAAAGCGTAATAAGGAGAAGCTTTTGTCCCTTCATTTTTTGGATTGACTTTACTTTGATCTTTTCGAATCACGTAATCATGAAAAGCATCTTTCACAAAAGAAGAGCGGTTAGGCAGTTGAAATAACTGCTGGGTATTGGATTCATTTTCGGTGAAAAGAAGAGCATCTGGCGAAGCAAAATAAAAATAGTACTTTTGCAGCGTGGGGTGTGAAGCCAACATCCCCTCACCTTTTTTTTGGATATGGGCTTTTTTTTCTTCGTTTGACCAAGACCAGGTATTTCGAAACCATAGCGTGGGTAAGATATGCAAAGGCGCTGTATTTTTTCCCCTATTGACTGCATGCAGCTTAATGAATAGATCTTCTGGTCCATTTTTTGCATATTCAATAAACACATCAAAATACGCATCATCTTGAAAAATACCTGTATCTAAAAGCTCATATTCTTCTTCAGCAAGAGAGCGGGTTTTATTCACCCGAATCAGTTCTTGATAGGGATAACGTGTTTGCGGGTACTTATATAAGTACTTCATATAGGTATGTAAAGGCGTACAATCTAAATAATAGTAGTACTCCTTAACATCTTCTCCATGATTTCCCTGACCTCCTGCAAGGCCAAATAACCGCTCTTTTAAGATTTCATCTTGTCCATTCCAAAAAGCAAAGCTAAAACATAGTCTTTGATGGTTATCCGATATGCCGCCAATACCATCTTCACCCCAGCGGTATGTTCTCATAGCTGCTTGATCAAAAGGAAAGTACTGCCAAGCAGTACCAAAAGGGCTGTAGTCTTCTCTTACAGTCCCCCACTGCCTTTCAGATAGGTAAGGGCCCCATCTGCGCCAGTGCTGCTTCTTAAGGCGATCTTCTTTAAGACGTTTTCTTTCTGGATCCATGTTTTTCCTGTATAACCGGATCTTAACGCATCCCTTTTTTATTGACGAGAGAGATCCAAACAACTGAAATCACAGCTTTTATACCATCTAGAAAATTGCGGTAGAGGGGATATTTCAACTTGGGAATATTTCCGCTATTACCTATCATTGTAAAAAATTTCTGAAAGTTATGCTCGCAAACTATGTAAGACCTTGGCTACAAAGCCGCTTTATCGATCCGTTTATCCGCTTTTCCTACATAAAAACACTTACCCCCTTATGGGTGACTATGGGAGCTACTTTTTCTGGAGTGTTTTCTGCTATATGCATCGCCTGCGGCCTACCGCTATTTGCGATGATGAGTCTTTTTATTTCTGGCTGTTTGGATGTTTTAGATGGATCGATTGCTCGTAAATACCAAAAAGCTTCCCCTTTTGGCGCAGTCTGCGATATCTTTTCTGATCGTCTTGTGGAATGCGCAGTGATCGTAGGGCTTTTTTTTCTACACCCTGAAACAAGAGCGGTCTACTGTTTAGCGATGCTCTCTGCTTGTTTTCTTTGCGTGACTTCCTTTTTAGTTGTGGGGATTTTCATAGAAAATACCCAAGAAAAGTCATTTCACTATAGTCCAGGAATTATCGAAAGAGGAGAGGCGTTTTTGTTTTTTTTCTTAATGATCGCGTTTCCTACATGGTTTTGGCAGCTAAGCTGTGTATTTACTGGCCTTGTTTTTCTAACTGCTTGTATTCGGATCTACCAATTTGGAAAAAACTCCATTTTATAGTTCCATATTATGATACACCGCATCTACATCTTCTATATCTTCTAAAAACTGAATCAGTTCCAGATTAGCTTGGGTCTGCTCGTCATCGCAAGAAACAGAGATATTTGGCAAAAACTCAATACTTGCATCGCAAACTACCTGTTTTTCCTCTAGAAGATCTTTCATTGCGTAAAGATCTTCCATCTTTGTACAGATCACATACCCCTCTTCTATTACAGCAAAGTCTTCAGCATAACTATCGATCGCAAGAGAAAATAAGGCTTCTTCTTCCATCTCTTTTTCTGCCACTTGCAGCACGCCTTTTCGAGTGAAATTGTAAGATACCGATCCAGGAGAGGCGATAGAGCCTCCTTTTTTATTTGTTGCAATCCGCATAAAAGAAGCCGTTCGATTTTTATTATCTGTAAGGGCTACCGCTAAAATCCCTACGCCTGCATGGCCATAGAGCTCATAGACAACTTCTGTATATTCTTCTGAAGAGCCGTGAGCCGCTTTTTTCAGATTTCTATCGATGTTTTCTTTAGGGACTCCTGCTTTTTTCGCTTTTTCTAACACAAGGCGGAGTTTGGCATTAGTTTTGGGATCCGATCCCCCTATTTTTACAGCAGTAATCAATTCTTTTATAATTTGAGAAAAGATTTTTCCTTTTTTTTGATCTGCTCTTTCCTTGCGGTGTTTGATATTTGCCCATTTACTATGTCCTGCCATATATCTCCAATACGTTACTTTTTCTACGTGAAAAAAAATGCTTTTCAAATGCCTTTGCCTCAGTATACCTAGGAAAAAGGCGTTCTTTTTTTTTAAAGTCTTTTGTATGCACAAGAATCCTTCCATCTCGGCTTAACTGCGGGGGGAAAAGCGCGTGCAGCGCTTCGTGATAGGTAATGTAGCTGACAAAATATTTAGGGACGCTTGGATGATCTAACAAACGATTGATCTCAATATGTTGATCCCTTCGAAAAAACCTTCCGTAGGTAATCGAGCGGATTTGTTTTCTTACCGGAAATTTCCGCCAAGAAATGGTAGCGCCGATAGAAAAGCCGATATGGTCTTGTTCAATTTCTCGGTAGATGGAGGCCAAATCATAACAAACTCCTTTTATTTGAGAGGATTGGAGAACCACAGGTTTTCGAAAAAACGGGTGGTCCATAAAAAGCCGCAGGCAGCTAAGCGTTTTTTGTTCTTTTTTTTTGAGATACGCAGAAAGCGCTTGGAGCACCTCATCCGATGCGTGTAAAAAGGCGCTATGTAAAAAAAGGGTGATCTTTCCAGCGAAACGGCGCGACTCTAAAAAAATAGATGAGGTCTCAATAAGATGCAGCTCTCTTACTTTTGGAAGGCAGGCTTGTATATAGCTCAATACACTTTCTTTAGAGCGTTTTTTCTCTACAATCCAGTTCATAATATTTTTTGCATGCAATGTTTTGTCACATAACGCATCTTATCGCGGACAAATTCTGCGTGTTCACCAAATTTTATAAATCCCATTTTTTCATACAAATAAATGGCGGGGTTTTGATCGTATACCTCCAGATGGAGGATTTCGATCTGTAGTTTTTTTGCCCTTTCTTCAATAGCTTGTAAAAGGGCTTTTCCTACCCCTTTTCCTCTCATTTCTTCTGCTACAATGATTGCTAAAAGCGCGTGGTGTTTTAGTTTTTCTTCTTGTTGTATATACAAATTGATAATGCCGCAAACAGCGCCTTCATACTCTGCTGTAAGAAGCGCTCCTTTATTTGCAAAACTAATCCAGTAATTTGCTGCATCTTCAATTTCAGCATCGTTACACATCGGAAACCACCGGAGCGTTTCGGGATGTTTTAGCCAGGAAACAAGGTAGGATTTGTCTTCAAGAACGCCTTCTCGAATATGTATTTTTTTATCCAAGCGACTTCCTCCAAAGGGTGCGAGCAAGGTATTTGTCATCTTGTTTTACATAATTTTCCTGGGTAATAAAACGGGTAAATCCTTCTTTTTCTAATAAAAAGAGTAAGGGTGATCCGGAAAAAACCTCACAGTGGATATGTTCTAATGCAAAACGGGTTTTTGCTAAATGAGCGAGGTTTTTGAGCATCGATCTACCGATACCTTTGCGGCGGTATCTTGGATCCACCAAAATGTAAAACATCGCATGATGCGCAAGTTTTTGGTAGGGCATTAGGTAAAGAGTTGCGATCGCAATAGGTGTTTTCTCATAGATGCCTGTAAGGCTTGCCTTAAACCGGGAAAATCCCACCATATTTTTTGCAAAAAAAAGCGCGCTTTCATCAGAAGATATGGGATAATGCAGCCTATCTTCCTCAGGCTGTTACCAGCTAACTACTAGCTGCTCATCTCCTTTTTCTGTGTAGCGTATATCAAACTCTTGTTCTATCGACATATCAGCTATACTCTTTTAAAAATGCATTGACAAACAGATCAATATCGCCGTCCATGACTTCTTGGATATTGCCCGATTCTACTTTCGTTCTAGTGTCTTTGACCATGGTGTAGGGCTGAAATACATAGTTGCGGATCTGCGATCCCCAAGCATTGTCTTTTTTTTCTCCCTGTTCTAAACGGAGTTTTTCTTCTCTTTCTAACACTTCTTTTTCATAGAGCTTAGAGCGGAGCATCCGAAAACAGGTTTCTTTATTTTGCAGCTGACTTCGCTCATTTTGACATGAGACAGTGATGCCTGTCTGCATATGGGTAATGCGTACAGCAGAATCGGTTTTGTTTACATGCTGCCCGCCTGCTCCCGATGCGCGAAACGTATCAATACGGATATCTTCAGGACGAATAGATAAGGTAATCTCCTCTTCAATCACAGGTATCACATCTACCGAAGCGAAACTTGTATGCCTTTTTCCGTTGCTATCGAAAGGAGAGATGCGCACCAAACGGTGTACTCCTTTTTCAGATTTTGCATAGCCGTAGGCAAATGCTCCGGAAAACCGGAAGGTAATGCTTTTAAATCCCGTCACATCTCCCGGCACAAAATCGACTTTTTCAACAGCCCAGTTTTTTTTCTCAGCCCACCGGACGTACATGCGAGCTAACATAGAAGCCCAGTCGCAGCTTTCTGTGCCGCCTGCACCTGAATTGATCGTTAGGTAGGCATCTTTACTATCCAACTCTTTAGAAAGCATTTTCTTTACCTCAAGATCTACTAGTTTTTTTTCTAGCTGCACGACCTCTTCAGATAAAATTTCTACCTCTTCGTCTCCTTCTGCATCAACAGCAAGAGACAAAAGGCTGCTCAACCCTTTTTCTATGTGATCGTATTGATGAACCCAAGATTTAAGGGCATTGCTTTTTTCAATAACCGACTGCGCTTTTTTGGCATCTTCCCAAAAGCTGGGCTCCGCCATTTTTTGTTCTAATTCTTGTAGCTGCGTTTTTTTTCCAGCAATGTCAAAGATACCTCCACATTTCTTTTAACCTTTGCTCTAAATTCTGAATTTTATCTACTATTTCTTGCATGAAAAAACTCCTTATATTGCATACAATAGTATGCTCTTTGGAGCAAAAAGTCAAAAGCTGTAGGTTTTTATAAGATGAGGAAAAAACTCTTTACATTAATTTTTTCCGATCTTTAGAATACTGAGCTTAAGTATTTTTTTAGAGACCCATCGAATCAATGTTTACCTGGAGGTTAATATGACACAACCAATAAGCAAAGCTACTGCTTCCCCAAGCCCTAGCATGTTTACACAATTCACAAATGGCGCTAGTAAATGCGCAAAAGCAGTGCAAGAGTACGCAAAAAGGTTTTTTGATACCTGCGCACGCGGCCTACAAGCAGGTTGGAAAAATGCAAAATTGTATACTGAAAGAGCCTGCACATGCATCAAGGTGCAAGCATCCCAGATTGCTAGATATGCTCAGCATAATCCAAAAAGCTTTTGGGGCGCTGTAGTTGGTGGCGCACTGGCTCTTATTGTCGGCGGCTCTCTTTATCTTGGCTGTTGCACAGATGACAAGGCTAAAAAACCAGAAAAAGGCAACGAGTAGACCTTTGTAAAGGCATTTTATGCTATCATACTTTTCTGGATCGATCTGCTAACGTTTTATGAAAGGGCGCTTATCATTTGAGAGCGTTCTTTCACCTTTTTAATACACACTTTTTTCTTTTTTTCTTCATAGCGCCAGCTCCAAGAAGCTTTTGTTATCTCTTCGATTTTCTGTTTAATCTCTCCATTTTTTTGGTAGACGATTAATCTGCGGTTTTCTGGTACAAAATACGATACATTGCCTTGAAATGCTACTCTTTCAGCGCAGAACTCCCCGTTTCCCTCAATCTGAACAAGCAAGCGCTCATCATAGCGCAAGTCTTTCCAGATAGTAGGCCCTTTTTTCTCTATAAGCCCTCGATTGCCTATACGCACGTGGTGGAGCTCACATTTGCCCGCTTTTTCTGTAGAAAATGTTTTTTTTGCGCATCCAGTAGGTGAAAATGCCTCTATGTGCACGCTACCATCGAGAAAGAGATTTTCGATATCTACTTCTGCGTTGTGTTAAACGCAGCTCGATCCTGGCAGAAATGAGCCTTTTCTGATTTTTTGTGCAATGACAGAGTACAAAGGACCAAGGGCTGGATGATACCGCAAGGCAAAGGGAATATTTTCTACAAGATACTTGGCAAAACTAGGCAGCTTCTCATGTTCGATTGCGCAGGCATCGAGTAGGTCTTGCATATTGCGCAGCGTATCGTAAAAACACCTTTCTGGCGTATCTAAAAAACTCGTTTTTTTCCTGCAAAGCGCTTTTTTTGTAGTAGAGATCGTTTTGTAGCGCTCGTTATATGTTAAAAAAACGCGATCTAACCCTGTTTTTTTCTGAGGGCTATCCTCTGCAATCTCTTCAGAAATATTTTGCATCATCGTTTCTAAACGGGCAGCTTTTTGCATCTGATAGCCTCCGTTAGAAAATACCTGGTACTCTTTGAAATTCATGATGGGACCGGGAAAAGGTGTCTTTGTAGCAGCTTTTTCTACTTTGTCTAAATCGAGAAATAAGATGTTAGTATTTGCAGGAAACTGTGAATGCGTATCTTGAGAAGAAAAGCTTTCTTCAATACCCATTTTAGCAAAATCGCAGTACTCAATTGTAGAAAGAGCGTATCTATAACCAGAAGATGTAGGTTTTTCCATCAAAACGTTCATCCCCTCTTTTGCCCCTACCTTTCGGTGAGAGCTTGCAAAACCAAAGTCTAGATCATGAAGCATTCCATAACCAATAAACGCCATCAAGCTATAATCAAAGCGGGAAACAGGGTTATTGATCTGTCTGACCACAGCTTTTGTTCTTTCTTGATTTTTAAGCCAAAGAAAGAGATTTTCTTGCTGCATCTGCTTCCAAATCGCTCCATGGCCAGAAGGTTTTGTTAAAAGAGTATTAGGATCTTTTAAACACCACATCCCCTCTTTTGTTACAACAGGCGTGGAGGGCTGGCAAAAAAGACGGATGGAGTCTTTTGGACGGGAAAAATACCTTTTTTCTTCTAAAATACGCTGGATGTGTTGGGCGTTATCCTTTTCCTTTGATGTCATCAAAGCAACAGGCGTTCTCAAGGTTTTTCCATAGAGCTTGTAGTAGAGATATTCTAAAGCTTCTAAGTCTAGAAATAGCTTTTCTAATAGCGTTTCACCATTGAACTGCAAACAGGCGCAGGGAAGCTCTTGTCCCGTAGCTGGATCTTGTAGATGCAGCCTATCCGCAGCTCCACCAATCGGATATAAAAAAGCGAGCTGAGGCAAATAGTTGATCGCAGCAAACGTCCAGTTTTGCACATCTTGCGTATAAGCAGAAATATCGATTTTAGGAGGCACATAGATACTAGAATCAAAAGAAGGGGTTTCTTGCAAAGTAGAAAGAGCCTCTTTTTGGTATCCTACAACCCCTCCTAAAGACGCGTAAAAGCCCTCCACAGCATCTAGGACCTCTAAGACAGATGCCCAAGCATCTTGACCATAAAACCTCTCTATAATCCATCCCTGGTCTATAGCGATTAAACAGTAGGCAAGGTACCGTTCGTATGTGGGAGCTTTTAGTAGAAAGGAGGCAAAAAAATGGCGTTCTTGCAGCCAGGTTTTTACAAAAAAGTGCTCTTCTAAAACGCGCAGCTTATCATCTACACCGGGTAGACCTAGCAGTTTGTTTTGTAAATGCGTTAAATCTAGCTGCATTGCATTATTCATCACATGCAAGCATAAAACTTACGATTTTTTTTGACTATAAAACCCTTTAGGAGATAAAAATTGTAAAAAATACTCTCAATATGTTGAGAAAAGGAGACTAACATGACAGAAAAAAAATCCCCCTCAAAATTTATGGCTCCCTTACAGATCAGTGAAACTCTTGCTGCCGTCATCGGTAAAGGCCCCATGCCTAGAACGCAAGTAATGAAAGAGATCTGGGGATATATTAAAAGCCATAACCTGCAAGATCCAAACAACAAAAGAGATATCTTACCCGACGCTCCACTAGCTGCAGTTTTCGGAAGAAAAACTCCTGTAAACATGTTTGAAATGACAAAACTGGTCAACCAACATTTATCCTAAATCACCCCTAAAACTTCGAGACGCTTACGCGGCATAAAGCCCGCAGGCGTCTAGATTTTTCTTTTTAGAGTTGTTTTTTGTTCTTAGGAATTTTAAGATACAGTATGAAGATTAATAATACCGAGTCCATGCGCCCCTTTGTTTAGCAACTTAGCGGCCTTTATTCTCGTACAATCCCGCAATTTATCTATAGGAGATGTCACTCATGGCAAAAGCAAAAACCCCTTCAAAATTTATGGCCCCACTAAAGCTATCAAAAGAACTAGAAGAAGTGGTGGGTAAAGGGCCCATGCCACGAACAGAGGTCACGAAAAAAATATGGGCTTACATCAAGAAAAAAGACCTACAAGATCCCGCAAATAAGCGAAATATCGTACTTGATGAGAACTTACAAAAGCTTTTTGGCAAAAAAGGCACCATCAATATGTTTGAAATGACAAAACTTGTTAGCAAACACCTTGGTTAATCATTTGTTTATAGATAGCTCGCTTTAGTTAAAGGGGGCTATTGTATTTTTATTTCTCTTATTTTTTTGTCTGGTGGTAGAAGCTCTCGGATGAAGTCTTCTACACCAAAACAGTACCTGCCCCTTGGCGATAAACCTCTTTTTTTGCATAGCTTCTCTTTGTTTTTACAGATGCCAGAAATTTCTGAGTACATCATTGTGGCAGAACAAGAGTATGAAGAACTATTTCCTCGAAAAGGCTCTATCGCATTTGCATCTCCTGGGTTAAGAAGACAAGACTCGGTCTATAACGGCCTACAAAAAACCGCATCTGCAAGTGAACTGATCCTTGTGCACGATAGCGCAAGGCCTTTTATCGAAAAAAGCGCGGTATATTCCCTATTAGAGGTGGCAAAAAAATCACCTGCAGCTTGCCTTGCCAACCCTGTAAAAAGTACGATCCGTAAAGCTAAAGCCAATTTATCTGCAGGTAAAGCGCTTCCACGAGAAGAGCTTTGGGAGATGCAAACGCCCCAAGCAGTAGAAAAAAGCCTTTTAATAAAAGGGTTTCAAGAGGCAAGAAAACAACACTGCACGGTGACAGATGACGTCGCTTTGGCAGAGCTTGTGGGAGGCAAACCAAAACTTGTCCCCTCTTCCGATGTCAATATGAAGATCACCACCCCTTTTGACTACTTGATCGCAAAAAAAATCTATGAAAAGGCGCTATAAACTACAGATTGCGTACGACGGCGCTAGGTATTTTGGATGGCAAAGACAAAAAAATGCGCCTTCAGTACAAGGAGAAATTGAGCGCGCACTGCACAACATCACCGGCAGTTACTTGCATATTAACGGCTCTGGAAGAACGGCTGCAGGGGTGCAT
>ERZ1740072.845-NODE-845-length-12040-cov-4.367292_pt1 | contig 12040 bp, 10 predicted proteins | sample MGYA00581733_ERZ1740072 | MGnify/ENA primary metagenome ERZ1740072 (study PRJEB43018, sample SAMN04849741) | marine metagenome | isolation source: floating plastic debris | place: Pacific Ocean | collected 2008-08-30 | study: EMG produced TPA metagenomics assembly...
GAGTTCCATCACGCCACGGCGCTTGACGTGATGGTTTATTCTCCACGCGGAAACCTCTGATTTTCTTCAACTTCATTGAGATCCATGTGGTTGCGCATATAGCGTTCGGATGCGCGTTGCAGCGGTTGGTAATCCCAGGGGTAGTAGCCGCCTTCGCGCAGCGCCTCGTAGACCACCCAGCGCCGCGCCTGCGACGCGCGCACATCCGCATCATAACGCGCAAGATCCCACCGCGCTTCGGATTTCGCGCGCAGCTGGTCTCGCGTGCCCTGATGTGCCGGCACCTCGGCGAGGTTGGTCAGCTCGTGCGGGTCCGCCTCCAAATCGAACAGTTGATCGGGGTCCAGAGCGCAGCGGTTGTATTTCCACTTGCCATAGCGCAGCGACACCATCGGCGCATAGGACGCTTCGGCGGCATATTCCATCGCCACGGGTTCGGTGCGCGCGATCCCCTGCCCTTGCGGGACCAGCGATTGGCCCGTGGTCCACGGGGCCACCTCGGACATGTCCACCCTCGCCAGATCACACAAGGTCGGACACACGTCGATCGTGCTGACCGGATCGGTGACAACGCCCGGCTGCATCCCCGGCGCGCATATCATCAGCGGCACCCGCGCTGACCCCTCGTAGAACGACATCTTGAACCACAGCCCCCGCGCGCCCAGCATGTCGCCGTGGTCCGACACGAACAGGATGATCGCCTCCTGCCGCGTGGCCTCCCGCGCCGCCAGCACCTCACCGATCTTGTCATCGAGGTATGAGATGTTGGCAAAATACGCCCGGCGGGACCGGCGGATATCCTCATCCGAGATGTCAAAGTTCTCGCGGTCGTTGGCGTCCAGAATGCGCTGCGAATGCGGGTCCTGATCGGCGTACGGGATCGGCCCCACCTCGGGCATCAGGTGCGCGCAATCGGCGTAAAGGTCCCAGTATTTCCGGCGCGCCACATAAGGGTCATGCGGATGGGTAAAGCTGACCGTCAGGCACCAGGGCCGCGCATCATGGCCGCGCCCCAGATCATAGAGTTTGCGCGTCGCGTGATAGGCGACCTCGTCGTCAAATTCGAGCTGGTTGGTGATCTCGGCCACGCCCGCACCCGTGACCGACCCCATGTTGTGATACCACCAGTCGATCCGCTCGCCCGGTTTGCGATAATCCGGTGTCCAGCCAAAGTCCGGCGGATATATGTCGGTGGTCAGCCGTTCCTCGAACCCGTGCAACTGATCGGGGCCGACGAAATGCATCTTGCCTGACAGGCACGTCTGATACCCCGCACGGCGCAGATGATGGGCATAGGTCGGGATGGACGAGGCGAATTCGGCGGCATTGTCATAGACGCCCGTAATGCTCGGCAACTGGCCCGACATGAACGACGCCCGCCCCGGCGCACAGAGCGGCGAGGCGGTGTAGGCGTTGGCAAACCGCGTGGAGCGTGCCGCCAGCGCCTTGAGGTTGGGCGCGTGCAACCAGTCGGCAGGCCCATCGGGAAACAGGGTGCCGTTCAGCTGATCCACCATGAAAATCAGGATGTTGGGTCGGCTCATGCCTGCTCTCCGATCAGCTGGCCCAGGGCCCGATGCGCCACATCCTTGGCCGCATTCGCCGACACACCGCCCCCCAGGGCCGCGCGCAGATACAGCCCGTCGATCAACGCGCCCAGCATCTGCGCATCCGCGCCCGCGTCCCGGCTGAGCGGGCGCAACGCGTGACGCAGATTGGCGTGCAGGCGGCGTTGATACAGGCGCAACAGCCGGTTCGTTTCGGGATGCGTGGCCGCCTGCGCATATAGCGTCATCCACGCCCCGACCGTCGCCGGATCAAAGCAGGACGGCGCAAAGCTTGCCTCGATCAGCGCCTCGGCCCGTGCGCGCGGTGTGCGCGCGGCGCGCAGCCCCGCCACCACCTCGGCTCCGAACCCGCGCAGGATGTGCAGCATCGCGGCGCGGAAAATCTGGTCCTTGCCGCCGAAATAGTGATGCGCCAACCCCGACGACATGCCCGCCCGCCGCGCGATCTGGCTGACGGTCACATCCAGCGTCCCCGCCGCGCCGATCTCGGCGATGGTGGCGCGCACAAGGGCATCGCGGCGTATGGGTTCCATTCCGACCTTGGGCATCACGGCTCCTTTGGGCCGTTACATGCCTGCGTTTTTATTGACTCGTCAATCAATAAAAATGGTCAGAGCTTCGTTGCCGGGCTAGGCGGCGTGATGCTGCGCCGTTTCAGCACGGCCTCGCGCCAGGTGATATAGGTGACCGCCCCGAGGATCAGCACACCGCCCAGGATCGCCCGCCGGTGCAAAGCAGGCGACGACAATCAGCAGCCCCAGATCGCCCCAAGTGGGCGTGACCCAGTTGGCCAGCGCAAAGGGCGCCAGCCCGATGGTCACGAAAATCGACAGCATGGCCACGACCACCGCCGGCCGCGCTTCGTCCGCCATGATCTTGGCCAGCAGATAAGAGCCGGCGAACACGACGGCGCAGAACATCATGGCGATATGCCCTGGTGCGACCTCGCGAAACCCGGGCCGCAGGATCACCGCCACCCCGATCAGCGCCACGACCACCGCCGCGATGCGCCTCGCCGCCAACCGCGCGCCCAGACTTATCGCAGCCCCACTGCTCACGCAGTCCGGCGCGAGATAGTTCATCGCCGTCACCTCCGCGATGGGAATGCGCGTCATGGCATAAATCCACAGCATGACGCCCACCGAATGAAACACACCCCGCCAGCCAAACAGCCACCATTGCCGCCGCGTGATTGTGGCCGCCCGCAAGGTCGGCAACATCGGCAGCAGGAACACAAGGCCCAGCACGTAGCGCAGAAACGCCGCCTCTGCCGGGGGAACACGATCGCCCATGTATTTGACCAGCGCCGTCACCGCGACAAAGCAGAACCCCGTCACCAGCATCCAGAAGATGCCCGCCAACGGCTTATGGGTGTCGGTACTCATCCGCGCATCAAGGGGCAAAGCGCCAGCGCGCGCAACCTACATCCAGTAGAGCAGCTTGAACGCAATGGCCCACATGGTCAGCGCGATGATCCCGTCCAGCACCTGCCACGCCCGCGGCCGGGCAAAAAGCGGCGCAAGCGCGCGCGCGCCATAGCCCAGCGAGAAAAAGAACACAAAGCTGGCGAGCACCGCCCCGACGCCAAACGCCAACCGATCCGGATACTGGGCCGAGATCGAGCCCACCAACACCACCGTGTCGAGATAGACATGCGGGTTCAGCCATGTGAGCGCCAGCACGGTCGCGATGGCCGACCGCAGGCTTTGCGCCTCGTCGCCGCCCATCGCCAGCGCTTGCCCGCCCCGCCAGGCGGAACGCGCATTGATCCAGCCGTACCACAGCAAGAACGCCGCCCCGCCATAGCGCATCAGCGGCTCGAACCACGGCACCGCCTCGGCCAGCGCACCAAAACCCGTGACGCCTGCGACAATCAGGATCGCGTCCGACAGCGCGCAGGTCATCACGACCGGCAGCACATGGGCCCGCCGCAGCCCCTGTCGCAGCACGAACGCGTTCTGCGCCCCGATGGCGAGGATCAGTGAAAGCGACAGCAGAAAACCGGGAACAAAAGAGGTCATGGCAGGGCTCGGCAAGGACGTCCCGCCTGCCTATCGGCGGAGACCCGCCCCCACAAGCGGAAACCAGCTATTCGATTTTTGCACAGCAGGATTGCGCAGATGGACCAAGACATGCGCCGTCCGCATACCTATATCGCGTTTACCCAAAAGACACCTACTGCCAGCGGATGACAGCTGTCGGAGATATCACGTTGATCTGATCATTGATGATTGGCGTATGACTTTACGACACACATATGCTGGTCAACGATAACAAGGATGAAATCCGATGCTCGACGACACATACGCAGTTGATCTGACCAAGCAGGATCTTGAGTTGATCGAAGCAGCCCTGCAGACGCAGGAGAAAATCCTGTCGGTGCAAAGCCGGGCGGGCGGCAATGCCGCGCGCGCGCGCCTGAACGACCTCAAGGGTCTGATGCGCCGCTTGCGCCGCCAGACACCCGCGCCGACCGGGGGCGAAGCCCCAAGCTGGAGCCAGACGGCCCGGTCGCTGTTTTTCTGACCCGCACTTTCCACTCACGGAACGCGGATGCGAAACGCCGCCCTCGGGGATGAGGGCGGCGTCTTTGTCTCGTGCTCAGGTCCGGCGCGTCAGCCGACCAGTGCGTTGTCGTCCCGCTTGACCGTCACAATGGCCGAGCGTGGCAGCGACCCTTCGCCGTCGGGGAACGGTGCGCCGGGGTGCTGGATGCCGACAAACATGGTGCGACGGTCCGCCGACCATGTCAGGCCAGTGACCTCGCAGCCATTCGGCCCGGTGAGGAAGCGGCGGATTTCGCCCGTCACCGGGTCACCCGCCAGCATCTGGTTGTTGCCCATCCCGGCAAAGTCACCTTCGTTGTCGTCGTCACCATCGGTCTGGATCCAGATCAGACCTGTTGTGTCGATCTGCATCCCGTCCGGCGAATTGAACAGGTTACCGGCGTTGATATTGGCCGACCCGGCATAGGGCCCCTCGGTGTGAACGGTCGGATTGCCCGCCATCACGTACAGGTCCCAGTCAAAGGTCGATGCGCCGTGATCGTCATTGTGCGGACGCCAGCGCACGATCTGGCCATAGCGGTTGACCTCGCGCGGGTTGGGCGCGTTCGGCACCATCGGCTCTCCGGCGGCGTTGGTGCGGATGTTGCCATCGTCGTCCAGCGCGCCGCGGCGCGAGTTGTTGGTCAGGCAGCAATAGGCTTCGACCGCCGTGGGGTTCACCGCGATCCACTCGGGCCGGTCCATCGTCGTTGCGCTGACGGCCGTGCCTGCCATGCGGGTGAACACGGCGATTTCGGCTTCGGACATGCCGGTGTCCTCGGGCGTCAGCGCGATCCAGGACCCCGTACCATCATCGTTGAACTTGGCCACGAACAGCTGGCCGTCGCTCAGCAGGGTCGAGGTGTCGCCACCGGGCACATAGACGCCCGCCGAGACCCACTTGTACACGTATTCGCCCCGCTCGTCGTCGCCCATATAGACAACCACGTTGCCCTTGGGCGACAGCGCATAGGCCGCGTTCTCGTGCTTGAAGCGGCCCAGTGCCGTGTGCTTGACCGGCGTGGCATCGGGGTTCCACGGGTCGATCTCGACGATATAGCCCGCGCGGTGCGGCTCGTTCGGGTTCTTCGAGATGTCGAACCGCGCGTCGAAGCCATGGTAGTTGTAGCGGCCCGGATCGACTTTCGTCGACACGCCGTAACGTTTGAAACCCGCAGCATGCACCTCGTCCAGATCAGCCTCTTCGGTGGTGCCGAAATAGCCGTTGAAGTTCTCTTCGCAGGTCAGGTAGGTGCCCCAGGGCGTGCGGCCCGAGCCACAATTGTTGAACGTGCCCAGCGAGGCCGTGCCGGTCGGATCGTCGTCGGTCTTGAGAAGGTCATGTCCGGCGGCGGGCCCGTCGATGATCATGGGCGTGCGGTGGTGAATGCGACGGTTATAGGGGCTGTCGACGACGACCTCCCAACCGTTCTCGCCCTCGGCCACTTCCATGACGCTGACGCCCTGGTAGTTCTGCAGCCGTACGATGTCGTCGGCGGACACGGCGGCCCCCTCCTGTTCAACCGGCAGGTTGATCTTGGGGTTGGGGTATTCGCTGTTGACGACCAGCAATTCGGTGCCGCCCTTGTGGAACAACTCCATCCCGTCGGTGTTCTCGCCAAAGACGCGGTCGGATCCTTCGGTCGGGATGCCGGTTGCAGGATCGAACGCGGGCGCGTCGGAAAACAGCGGATCGCCCCACCGCACCTGCGTGTGCCAGCTGTAGCCTGGCGGCACGTGGACCGCTCCGTCCGTCGGCGGTGCCAGCGCCTCGCACGCGACGCGTGAGGTACTCGCCATCGCGGTCGACACCTTGAGCAGGCCGCTGCCCATCACGGCAGCCCCGGAACCGAAGGCCAGCACGCCGCCCAGAAACCCGCGGCGCGAAATGGCACGGTCGACCACGCGGTCAAAATCCTGAACGGTCTCGCGCGGAAAATTCTGTTCGTCCCAGTCGTCAAAGGACATGTCTTGCTGGTCAATCTTGTTCATGTCTGTGCTTCCTGTCAGGTGGCTGTTTTGAATACGAATGCGCCGTGATGCGGCGCTTGATGCTCATTAAGGGTGTCGCTTTACAGGTTTGTGACAGATGACCGGTCCAACCCGTGTTTTTACAAAACCTTGAACGCGAAACTGTCGCGGGTTGGCGCTGGTCGCTGCAAAACGCCGCCAGCACAATTTGCCCGGAAATTAGGCACCGGCTGTTAAATCGACAGACGGCACCGACGCGCAGCATCACGCACCATCCCAGTTTAGCCGCGATTCGTGCTATGGTGGAAGTGAGATTTGTCAGAACATTTTGTGCCTTGGGAGCGGAGATGAAAATGAATGGCAAGGCCGGAGGGTGGATGGCCGCTTTTGCAACAACGTTGGTACCACATTCGAGCGCCGCGCAAGCGGATCCATCTTTGCTTGGGGCACTGGACGCTCCGCTGGTTTGGGAAACGCCAGACGCGGGCGGGCCACAGCCACTGGGGACGGGGCTGGTCATCGCTCCGCCACCGGGCATCACGGACGCGTTCTTTGCACTGAGCCGTCGGACCGACGCCTTGATGTCATCAAACGGCGACGCCTTGGCACGCGTGGCACAACCGTGCACTGCGACCATAGACGCAGCGCCGACGCTCGATTTGCCTTACAGCGTAGCGCCACGCTTTCCGATGCCACAAAGCCGTGATCCGGCCGACGCCGTAATGCGCAATGATCTGGCCTACGCGCGCAACGATAACTTGCTCGAAACGTGCTCCATCGCCGCGCAATGTTCCGAGGCGGGGATGCATCTTGCCGTTTCGTTCGATCCGGTCTCCAACTTGGACGCCGACGGCAGTCTGATCCGCGAGCTGCTAAACAGTGGTGCGGCTGAACAGGGCAACGGCAATTTGGCCGAAGGGGCTGCGGTCGGGCAGTTGCCCTCTGGTGTGGAGCTTGGCGGGTCTGTGCCATCCCTGCCCGAGGGGACCTTGCTTGAGCTTGCGGGTCTGTCGCGGACCACCGATTACACTATGGTGGTCGAGGATCCCCTTGGCCGCAGCGGCGGACGAATGATGTCACGCACCGTGCCCGACGGCTTGGGCGCGCCGACCCTGGCAGGTGACAGTTTCGATCTGTACCTGCCTCAGGGCACCAGCAGGGCCACGTTGCGGGCCGAAAACAATGGCCAGTGCATTCAGGCGACGTTTGATATCTCGGTAGACGACATCGTGGTGGCTGTGCTTGGCGACAGCTATGCATCAGGCGAAGGCACGCCCATCGACCGCTACGACCCCAGCCTGAGCGGGTCGGACATGTCCCCAGCGGATCAACGCGACCTGTTGTCGGAACTTTTGTACAACGGCGCAGGAGCGTCCGCGTGGGCCCGCGGGTCTGCCGGTGAGCGGGTTCCGTTGGAACAGCTTTCGGCAGATCTGCCCAACATCCTAGGCGGCGGCACGGCGACGCGGTCAGTCGTCAACATCGACCGCCTCTCCGAGCAGACCCGCAGCCACCACTTGGCCCATCGTTCGCCCTTTGTGGCCAGCGCGCGCGCGGCGATGCGCCTCGAAGGGGCAAGTGATCAGACATCGGTGACATATGTGAACTTCGCCGTCAGCGGTGCCACAATTGACAAGGGCATCCGCAGGCCGTCGTCCTACCCCGAAGAGCGCGGCCAGGCCACGCAGACCCAGATCGACCAACTGGGTGCGGCTTTGGTGGGCCGGCACATCGATCATCTGCTTTTGGGTTTTGGCGGCAACGACACTGGCTTTGCCAAAGTCGCCAAACAGCTTGTCACGCGCGAAGGATCCACAGCCGGCCTGCCCCTTGTGAAAGGCAAGAAGCTCAGCACCATCAAACGCCGCATCTGGGACGGTAAGTGGTCAGAAACAGTGTCCGACGAAAACGACATCGTCGGCATGCGTAACATTTTGCGCGAATATGCCTTTCTTGCCGAGCAAATCGAGCGCCTCAAGAACGACTATTTCATTAGCATTGGCTCCGTCTATCTGCTGGGCTACCCGGACCCGATGCGCCTGCCCGGACGGACCTGCGAATTTCTGCGCGATGTTGCGGATCGCAACGAACCCAAAGCCAACATTGTCGAAGAGCCACAACAGATTTTTGATCTGGGCGCAGGTCTCGAAGTGTCCAGCAACGAGGCCAGATGGGCACGTAATGAATTCCTGCGCCCCTTGGGTCAACGCATGCGCTGTGCGGCAAAAAGCAACGGCTGGACCTATATAGAGATGCCGGGCGACGCGTTCGCACGAAACGGCATTTGCGGCGCGGAACCGCGCTATGACTTCAGGTCGGTGGGCGGCTACAACCCGTCGCTGGATGATCGACCCGACGCAGCCGTACGCTGGTTCCGCGCAGGCGAAGAAGCGTTTACCATCCAAAGCGCCAGCACGGGCGCTTTCGCAGATGGTTCAGGCGTGTTGCACCCCAACGAGCACGGATATCAGGCCATGTCGATTTTCATCGAAGCGGCATTTCAGGGCATTGTGCCCGCACCCTCATGTGACCTGCCACCCACACCAGAAGAGCCGCTTGTCACTGACGAACGCGTCTGCCTCGAAGATGAACTTTTCTGCCCGCAAAAGCCAAACTAGCCGCCCAGCTGCTCCATCACCTCGTCCGACGCTTCGAAATTTGTGGTGACCCGCTGCACGTCGTCGTCATCCTCCAGCGCGTCGATCAGCTTCATCAGCTTTTCCATCGCGTCCAGGTCCATCTCGGTGGTGGTCGTGGGTCTCCAGACCAGCTTGGTGCTCTCGCTTTCGCCCAGCTCGGCCTCGAGCGCGTTCGACACGTCGTTCAAGTCAGTGTCCGCACACCAGATCACGTGGCCGTCCGCGCCGCTTTCCACGTCTTCGGCCCCCGCCTCGATCGCGGCCATCATCACCGTATCGGCATCACCCGCCTCGGCCAGATAGGTCACCTCGCCCTTGCGCTCGAACATGAAACCGACGCTGCCCGTCTCGCCCAGGTTCCCACCGTTCTTGGTAAAGGTCGAGCGCACGTTGGACGCGGTCCGGTTGCGGTTGTCGGTCATCGCCTCGACGATGACCGCCACGCCGTTGGGCCCGTAGCAGTAATTGCGGATCTCTTCGTAGTACTCGCACTCACAGGCCAGCGACTTCATGATCGCGAGTTCGATATTGACCTTGCGCTAGGACTGGCCCTTGGCCTCCTTGACGGCGAGGCGCAGGCGCGGGTTCTTGTCGGGGTCCGGGTCGCCCATCTTGGCCGCGATGGTGATCTCTTTGGACAGCTTGGAAAAAAGCTTGGCGCGGATCTTGTCCTGCCGCCCCTTGCGGTGCTGGATGTTTGCCCATTTCGAATGGCCTGCCATGGCTGCCTCCCCCGTGGTCCAATTCGCGTCCGCGCTGCTATACGGCAAGGGCGGCACGCGGTTCAAGGCCACCTTGTGCGTGCGCGCAGAGGTGGTGCGCGTCGCAGGCGCGCAGGGTTGGGCTAGGGTCGGGTTCGTGCAGGAACGGAGGACGCGATGGGTGTGATGATCGACGGGCAGTATCAGGTTGCGGATCCAGGGCCCGACACCACCGCGCAGGGCGCCTACGAGCGCGCGCGCAGTACCTTGCGCAACTGGATCACGCCCGACGGGCCGTTTACGCCCGATGCGGGGCGCTATCACCTCTTTGTGGCGTGGAACTGCCCGTGGGCGCACCGCACGCTGTTGACCCGCGCCGTGCTGGGGCTCGAGGACACCATCTCGATCAGCACCGCCCTGCCCCGCCGCACCGATCAGGGCTGGGTGTTCGCGGACGAGCCGCTGTTGGGCGCGCAGGCCCTACACGAGGTCTACGCCCGCCAGACACCCGCCTATACAGGCCGCATCACCGTGCCTGTACTATGGGACAGGCAAACCGCACAGATCGTGTCCAACGAAAGCGCAGACATCACCCGGATGCTGTCGCTCGCCTTCGATCCCGACCGCCGGCTGGTGCCTGCCGCGCAGGAGGCCGGGATCGGGGCGTGGAACGACATGATCCACAGGCGCATCAACAACGGCGTCTACCGCGCCGGCTTTGCCCGGACCCAAGGCGCCTATGACGCGGCGGTGCACGACCTCTTTGCCGCCCTCGACGACATCGACGCACATCTCGCCACCCATACCACCCTGACCGGCGACCACCTGAGCGAGGCGGACCTGCGCCTCTTTCCAACGCTCGCCCGCTTCGATGTGGCCTACCACTATGCCTTCAAGTGCAATCTCGCGCGGCTGACCGATTACGAACACCTGTGGGACTATGCCCGCGCGCTCCATGCCGTGCCCGGCGTGGCAGACACCGTCACCTTCGACATCTACAAGGCGGGCTACTTCTCCCCGTCCGAATTGCGCAATCCGCTGGGCATCGTGCCCGCCGGACCGCGCATCGACTGGTCGCCGCCGCCCCGCCGCAACATCACCCTGCCCGCGCCCGTGTCTTCTTCTGACTGAAAATACCACGGGGGGGCCCGGAACGGGCTGGGGGCAGCGCCCCCTCCTCCTCCGGATCAAAAGCGGCTGGTCTGCACCAGCGCCCGGCCCTAGGGTGCGGCCATGACCACAGATCAGATCATTCTCTTTGCCCTCTTCGGCGCCGTGTTCGGCCTACTGCTCTGGGGCCGGTTCCGATATGACATCGTGGCCTTCAGCGCGCTTATGGCGGGTGTCGTGCTGGGCGTGGTCCCGACAAAGGACGCGTTTTCCGGCTTTGGCCACCCGGCCACGCTGGTGGTGGCGCTGGTTCTCGTGGTTTCGGCTGGGCTGGTGCGGTCGGGGGCCGTGTTCCTGATCACCCGGACGCTGGTGGACGCCTCGCGTTCGCTCGGGGCGCACATCACCCTGATGGGGGCGGTTGGCGGCGTGCTGTCGGCCTTCATGAACAATGTGGCGGCCCTTGCGCTGCTCATGCCCGTCGACATCCAGACCGCGCGCAAGGCGGGCCGGGCGCCGGGGCTCAGCCTCATGCCGCTCAGCTTCGCCACGATCCTGGGCGGCATGGTGACCCTGATCGGCACGCCGCCCAACATCATCATCGCCGCCATCCGCGAGGAAAGCCTGGGCGAACCCTTTGCCATGTTCGACTTTGCGCCCGTCGGCGGGGCAGCCGCCATTGCCGGGCTCGCCTTTGTCGCGCTGATCGGCTGGCGGCTGATCCCGGCCCGCAGCGATGCAACAGCCGAGCTCGAGGATGTCTCTGAGTATATCGCAGAGCTCACCGTGCCCGAGAGCAGTAAGCATATCGGCAAGCGGCTGGGCGATATGTCAGAGGACGCGGAAAAGGCCGACGTTGCCATCATCGGCCTGATCCGCGACGGCAAGCGCCGCTACGGGCAGGCGCGCAACGCGACCTTGCAAGCCGGGGACGCGCTGGTGCTGGAGGCAACACCCGACGCGCTGGACGAATTCCGCGCCGCCACCGGCCTCGCCGTGGCTGACGCAAAGCGCGAGGAAAAGCTGCGCGCCGCAGGCGACGGGGTCGAGATCATCGAGGTGGTGGTGACCGACCAGTCGCGCCTGATCGGGCGCACTGCGCAGGCGGTGGGGCTCAGCTGGAGGCAATCGACCGTCCTGATGGGGAGCTCGCGGGGGGGCAAGCGCATCACCCGGCAGATCCGCAAGACCGAAGTCCGCGCCGGCGACATCCTGTTGCTGCTGGTGCCACGCGACACCGGCGCGGACGTGACGGCCTGGCTGGGATGCCTGCCGCTGGCGGAGCGCGGGCGGGCGGTGACGGCGGATGACAAGGTGTGGCTGGCCATCGGCCTGTTTGCCGGGGCGGTGATCGCGGCCAGCCTCGGGCTGATCTACCTGCACGTGGCGCTGGGGCTGGTCGTCGTGGCCTACGTACTGTCAAAAATCGTGCCCCTGTCGGAGCTGTACACCCATATCGAATGGCCCGTCGTGGTGCTGCTCGGCTCGATGATCCCGCTGGGTGC
>ERZ1740072.846-NODE-846-length-12036-cov-9.282948_pt1 | contig 12036 bp, 4 predicted proteins | sample MGYA00581733_ERZ1740072 | MGnify/ENA primary metagenome ERZ1740072 (study PRJEB43018, sample SAMN04849741) | marine metagenome | isolation source: floating plastic debris | place: Pacific Ocean | collected 2008-08-30 | study: EMG produced TPA metagenomics assembly...
CATCGTTTGACAGACCATAATGAATTTCACATCAATTGAATTAATATTTCAACATCACCACTGTATAATATAACCTGTGCTAGTAATTAGTAAGAAAGAAATTGTGTATCGTTTTTTTCTTTTTTTCCCCATTCCACAGTTGACTTAGTTCCATGGTCATGCAACCTCCCATTTGATGGACCTCGTGCATAAGCCCCATCCACAAATGTTTTTTATGGTTTTCTGCTATTGACTTTTTAATGACCTTGAGATTGAACTAGCCTGGTTTCTTATTAATTTGTAGGTTGGATGATTTTACCAGACGACCATGTTTCTGATTTTGGGTTGTGAAAACTTGTCAGAAAAAACTGGTGTGTGAGCAGGGAGTCTGTTGCAGTATTTTCACAGTCTCAGGCAAATAAGAAAGAGAATAAGAGAGAATAATTCACCAACTTGTAGCCCTGCTAAGGTAGTAACTGTAAGTTATAACAAACAGAAAGCTCACATATATCATATATCAAATGAAATAAGAATATAATTAATAATATTTTATATGATGATTTAAAATTAAATTTATATGGCAATATGTATGTATCTATTGTTCTATGTAGGCAAGGAACATACATCCCTATATATGTTCCTTGGTTGTAGGCCTTCATGTATGTCACTGGCATTGGGAGATTTGCCAATTGGTTTACTGACCAAAAGTACTGTATCCAACCAAGGAGTAATCTATTACTCCTTGATCCAACACCAGCCACAATGTTTTTCTGTTGGTGCCAGGAGTTAGTGGTTGGTGTTTGATTGATTGATAATTTTGCACAGTGCACCATTGGTTGGGAATTGGCAAATCCCCCAATCCCAATGCCTGTGAAAAGTGATATATGTAGAGCCTATTTTTTTCATCATTTTGAATATCCTGGATTTCAGTTAACTTGAAACAAGGAGTAATAGAAGAATCTTCTATTACTCCTTGCTTACACCCGTGTCAGTCTCACCAACAAGTAAACTAACTCCTTGGTCAGACTTCGTCTGACTCTCAGTCAATTCTGATGGGTTGGGATGGGAGTCACTCAAGGTCAGACTGACATGAGACTCGGAATGAGACTACTACACGATAATAAGCTTAGGGGAAACATAATGCTCAATGCACTGGCACTGGGAACTCATTGAATTTCATGGATTACTTATTCTGCTAATATACCCATACCTTAACATGCCCACCAGTCCTACCTGTGTGGGTGTGCGTGTGTGGGTGCGCTTGCATGTGTGTCTGTGGCAACTTCACTAGCAAAGATTACTCAACCAAGGTGTCAAACCATCTATATCTTGCCTGTGCCGTAAACTTAATCTGCAAGCTGCATTTCTAGATCGGGTATAATATTACAGCGATATTTTGTGTTCATTCCGCACCAATTTTTTTTCTATCCACACTAGGTTATGGATGAGCTTGATGAGGCTCAAAAGTTACTGGAGGAAACCAACAAATTGGCTGAGTCTGATAAAAGGCTTTCAAAAGTTTGTCTGAAATTATCTCGAAAAATAAAAGCTGATGCTTCATTTCTGGAAAAATTCAAGGCTAATGGAGGCACTAAAGAGAATGATAAAAGGGGAGTATTGTCCAGCAGCAATGTGCCCTATTTGTCCGGTGTTTTAAAAGTTGTGAAGGAATCAGAAGAAGTTCAAGAGGTTATCTGTGATCTGAGAAAATATGGAATCATTGTGGATGTGGTATGCGATGGTGGCAAGACATGGAAAAAAGTAATTGCTCGCAACCCACAATCTCTTCATTTGATATGGGCTGGTAAGGGCCAATACGGTACCAAGGATGTAGTCAAGAAGGCGGAGAAATATGTTGAGGCTGCCAAGTTGTATTGTGAGTTTTCCCCACCTCGGGTTGTGTGTGTGTTCTCCAATGGTGTCACCCACGATATGGCTGAGCATTTGGAGTCTAAAGGAATCGAAGTTGAAGGAGACAGACTAGATGTATCGCAGGAAACTAAAGATAGACTCAGTGAGTGCTTTGTGAATGATTCTGATGACAGTGATGGAGATGATCTGTTTGAACAGGCTCGGAAGTTTCAGGCTAAAGCTAGTCAGCTAATGCAGGTAAACAAAAAGATCATTTAGTCATAACTTCAGCTCTCATTCCAGCACATTTTACCTGTGACTAAATACATGTGATCAATTTTTTCCTGAACATATAGGCTTGATATGAAAATTTAACAAAAGGAGAATTGCTTTTTGTGTAATGAGCTTACCGTTGTGAATAAACTCATTGATATCATGCATTTGTGTCTTTGCAATGTATTTTATTTTTTATTTATTTATAGGCTGATTCAGCGAGTGAGACAGAATCAGACTCAGAAACGGATGAGGAAATTGAATCAGATGTAGTTAGACAGCTGAGAGACCTGGCCACAGATAAGAAGGTGTTCCTGGATATTACTACAATGCTCGTGTATGTGTCCGATGTCTGTAATGGAGGATGTCACTTCGAATTCCGTGAAAAGGTTTTGTCAGAACAAGCGGCAGCTGAACGACACAAGTCAGCTTTGGACTCTATTTTACCTTACATGGAAGGCAGAACTCTCATCACTTGTCAATCAGCTGTTGACGATTATAATAGCATTGTTGGGTTACTAGGTGGTGTTGATGAGAAAAGTAGGGCTAGAGAGCTTATTGAACGGTTGACTATTGTACCAGATTGCGTGTCTCGAAAATTCTCGGATTTAGCTGAAAGTGGTCAGATCAAAGGTCGATCTAAGCTGATATTCGGCAGTGCTGATATGCTCCGCTGTGACATTCTTACATCTAATGAAGGTTTTGTGCGAGCTGCTGCTGGCCAGGGAATCCACATATCAGCAATGTTACATGAGCCCAGAGCTTTGAGTGAGCAAAAGAAACTCGGCGAAGCCAGTGCTCTGCCCACTGAGTGAAGCCGCTTTTGTGTGACTAGACTAATTATTCTTGACTCTTCTCATCAACGTTTAACCATGATGTACAGGTTTGCCTAATTTATAAATAAATTAATCCCCAGACAAGGAAACTAGCAAGCTTGTAATTTTGGTCATGTAAATTTGTTTCTCTGCATCAAGACCTTTAGGTCTCCATACTCGTATAGCCTATAATGCATTTCTGAAATTTATTTGCTAGGAGTTGTTCCCCTCTCAAATAGGCAGACAAATCCAGATGTCCCTTTAAACTAGAGCTTTTGATTTGATTAGGGATTTTGCTGTAAACTCAGAGGTATAGCACATGTGGATGTGTCCATACCCATTTTGCAATTTCCCGATAGAATCATCACCCTTTCCATCATACAGCAATCTTTTCTTAATTTCTTGTCAACTTTATTGCGCTGGCGATATTTAAAATTACTCAACCACTCAAAATACATCATGCAATGATGGACGTGTAGTATGTAAATGTAGCCTACATTCTACATAACCATTTTTTTGCCCTCCATCTAGCAGAATGAGTACAACTATCCAAAAGCATTTTGCCAGCCGATTCTGTTTTGATGTTTGATCAGGTCTGCCCATCCAAGTCTTGATTGATATGGTAGATATCTAGTTTGCAGGTTGTTATCTAGTTATTGCTTCTGATATAATTTACGCTAAAATCAACGTCTGTCATCTAGGACCTGGGTTTATTACGGAATTTTATCTTCCAAATTTATTACCCAGCTCAAAGCACACCAAACTTTGTATAAACAGTGAACACGTCAGCGAGGCGAGGTAGCTACTACATCTGCTTAATTCCTCAGCCGCCCAAGAGGTAAGCGCTGACCTGATGCAGATGAGTATTATTAATTCGTATTGTCAACTTGAAATCTTATGATTTACCTTTGCCTGTAAAAATGATAAAACTCTGACATAAGATTAACCTGATATAGGGTCTTGGATTTTATGACCACATACATAACTCTGAGGTTAGTAGGCTACAAGGGTTATAGTCGCTCACTCCAGTGACATGTAATTGATTGACAGGGACAGCATTTGCTATTTTGTAACTGCGCAAGTATAATAATTCCCACATAACCTACAAAATAATATTACTAAAAGTATGGTTAGGAAATCAAATCAATGCCAGTAAATAATTAAATGAGTGATATAATTAACCCTCCACAACTGTTCCACTGGTTGTTGAGAAATAAGCCATGACTGTTTAGTGGGTATTAACGTTGTGAGGAACCTGGAAAGCATCCCTGAATCTCCTACATAATCAAATAAATTGATCACACCGATTTTACTTATACATCTCAACGGACATGAAGAAGGTGTTGTGTCTAATTGCATTGAGCCGTTATATCAGCCACTCATAAGAGGTTACACATGCTGTCCTCAGAGTATATGTCATAAGTAGCTCTTCACATGCTTCAAGTGTTACAGTGTGAACTGTCAAGACTCAAGACATCGGATACTGAGATCTATTGATGCTGTTGAGAGACTCGCTTGCGCCTAGCTACTCAAACAGGTGAGTTGTCTTTTGCCTCCACAACATCTGTAATTTCCATTTATATAACTGAAACTTTTAATTTCAACATTTAGATTGATGTTATTGTAGCATGGCTGATGTGATTTTGCACTGCTCACTATTGAATCGATGAGGTGATGCTCTTGTCCTTATGGTAAATGCATGCCTGGTGCTCGTATTTCCTCACGAATCAAAGATCTCCCTGATATGTCATTATATGGAGACTAGCAATGCAGGGCTATTATAGTGACACCTTATAATTTTGCATACTTTGTAATCATAAAATATAAATCTGCCTACGCTGCTATCATTATTGGTGATGTGAGTGACCCACACACAGATTAATGTATCCTAGAATAAACCTGTGAAATGTGATGTCTACAATAATTTCGTTGTATTGAATTCCCACTCAGCTCATGCTGAGTGCTGTTAGCATTTCTTCAGACTTGAACAGCTTATCGCTAGTTGTCAATTTAATTTTATAGAAAAGTACTATTAGATTGTCTGCATCTGAGTCGCTCTTGTCGGCGTTTGGGAATCTCCAACAGCAGTATTTAGGATCAGGGTATTACTTCCACTCGGATATTCTACGATTCTCAAGGTAACAATGATTTCTTCATTAGCATCCTTAGTACCGGTAACTGTTCTGAAACCTGTCTGAAGCTGTACCTACTCTGCAACTTCAGAGATAGTTTTAGATTTAGAATTTGTACCCGTTATAATAAACATTACATTTTGTGTTATGATCCTTTGTGATCTAGTGGTAGGATAGTTTTCATGTGAAATATCCATGTGAATGTAGAGCTTGCTGAGTAATCAAAATTTTCTAATGATGCATTTTTTAATTTCCATAAACGATATGAAGAGAGCATAAGCTCGGTGAAAAGAGCGTCAGCTGTCATAACTGAATATTAAAATTCTAATATCAGGACCCGTTTTATCATTTTCCTTTTAATAACGGAGTCTGATGAGCATCTATTGTTAGGTTCGATGGTGAGTTCATTACTTTCTGTATATTGTAATATTTCATCTTCCTAAATCTAAAGCTTCATTTTAATTAAACCGATCGATTTTCACTACTTGTGTAATCTGTATTTCTTTGTGAAAGACAAAAATGGCTCACTCATCGCAATAGAACATATCTTTGACAGACGTAGATATGGCTACTTCACCAAGTTCACCGAGTGAGGCTGAGCGCGCCACTCTGAAGGCTAGGCAGGAGAAGTTCAGACAGGACTTACAGAGATTGAGCGAGTGTAACCCTAATCCTAACCGCAGGCGTCAGACTATCACCAGCACCGGAGACATGTACAAGAAAAGAGGTATCATGGGTAGCAAGACCGGCTTCCATATACAGACTGGTACGTCTTCCTCCTCCTCCTACATCAACTCTATCGTCCTGAGATCGCGGAGTCTGAGCGTGTAAGTTGTCATACCCTTGTGCGCGTAACCCTCAAAGCCCTGCTAACTACAACTGAATCTGTGAAGAAAGAAGTTTTGGTCCATAGGCACTACAACATTTGCTCATAACTGCAATGATTTTCCAACAGTGTAATATAATCCAATATAATAAATTTCCATTTCACAACTATTTTTGGTAGATAAATCGAATCAGATTTAGTTGTGGTGTGTGACGGCCTTCATAACAGTTTTTTTTAAACAGATAAACATACTTTGTTCTCACTTGCATTAGATTTTTCAATAGCACATCTTACTTTGGTGTGAGTCATACCGACTACCTGCTCTTTGCAGTCAGACCAAATTGTGTCATTGTCATAAATCTAGGCAACTTGATTTGCGCTGTCTCTTTTCCGAGATTACAGCAATTGTGTAGTTTACTGGCGGATGAAAACACTCATGGGAAGTAGCATTCGGCATATCTCTCAGTTGAATGTTGTTGTCAGAGATGTCAATAAAGTCTCACTGGTCGCTCGACTTGTTTTCGCTTCTGAGCTCAAATAGTCAAGGCAAGCAAGTGATCTCCAATTATGATTTGCTGGGCTCTTGTGGAATACAGAAGTGATTGTGAGATCCATGAAGTACTATTTAGAATGGTAGAAATCAGTGATTGCTAAGTATTGCCTACTCTACACCTGTTTAGTGAACGTTCCATAAACCTGTATGGCTCACGCAATCATACATGTAATATGAAAAGATGTAGCATCATAGCAAAGTACTGCCTTTCGTGTCATGGTTGCCGGCTCCACCATCCTTAAAATCGTCGCTGACCTTTTCTGTTCATTTGTAGAGCACAAATACATGGCGGTTCGATGCCCATGCTTTCTAGTGCATATACTTATGCAGCTTTTGTTTCCTGCTTTGGTATATTAGTCTTTTGCTGCCCTCTGCGTGATCAAATCCTTGGCTTAATCGTAAATACACTCATTATTAAACATTTATGACGGATGTCATCTTTTGTAAGGTATCTTGTCTGTTTGCTGTTGTTAATTACTGACATCAAATCTTGAATCTTAGTCATGAGTCGGTTCGGTTGGTTCAAAATATTGGTTGGCATCTTCTGGCAGCGTAGAGGGACTGTGGCTGAAAGAAATTAAGAGGAGTTGTGGAATAAGTCAGGTACCCATATACTAGAACGATGTGTCATTTATTCACATGACATCACGTTGGCTTCTAGATAGTAATAAAATGTTTGTATGGTTGATATGAGTAACAGCTATCTATTATGTGTTTATAGTGTTGTTGATTTCGCATCTGTTGGCATCTGTTCTAAGATTATTAGTTATTGCTCCTTGATATACTTTAAAGGGTTATTTGTTACGTTTGAGGATGTTGAGAGTTGAGTTGAGACTTCTATAATTGTTGTGATGATGATGGCGATTTATGAAACGTTGACATACTAATTCCTATTCCTTGGTAAAATAGAATAGTCAATACCCAATACACTTTACCTATGCACCTACTAGCGAAGAGTGTTCACACTTTTTGTCTTATGATTAGTTGATTATGTCTGGTTCAAATGCATGTTTAGGAACTATGTTTTATCTCCCATCGTGTTATGAGCTGTACTGGTATGAGTTTTCAGTCATTTGGGTTACGCCACATTTTTGTCATTTGATATGTAAACCATTGCAAAAATGAGATGAAAAACTCAACATGTAGGGAACATCAACTCTGACTTTCCTTACATGATGATGTTTTTGTCTCATACAGGCCATTGTCTTTATATCAAACAACAAAAACGTGACGCAACATAAGTGAGGGGGAGACACATCCAGCTTTAGCTTGAATTTGTATATAACGCGATTGGACAAAATACATGATTTCGATTCATGCGTTTGAAACAGGCATGAGGTACTTTTGTTTTAGCCACCAGGATATTTGGCCATTCTTACATATTTTAAAATTAAGCATATTCAGCAAACAGATACAGTGTTTAAACTATGGATGGTGAATAATAAACTATGGCTTAGAAAATTCAATGACTAACAATTAAAGTTCCAATGAGTTTTTGAACACCGCAAAAAATGTATTCACCCTTTCAGCTATCAAGAAAATGAAATGATGTAAAAACTCTGAAACTAATTATATACTTCTGCCACTCTTGATTTTTTAACCCTTGATCAAGGTATTGTAACAATTTTATTTGTGTAGTCTTGGTCTTATTGCTATTAACGTAAAGTGATACCAACCATTTAATATCAAAATTTATGTTTCAAATCTATGTACCAACACTTTTGTTGTAAACGGGAAGTTGCCTACCCAATAATTTGTGTGCATTAACCTTGAGAGTACGACTCCGGAATAGAGAATGAAAAGAAATATTATTAAAATCAGCATTATTCTTAAAAACAGGTTTTCTGACTGTAAGAATACAGTAGGCCTATGATCAATAATTCTGTTTCATTAGTATAAGTCATGTTTATCTGAGCACATATCCCTGAAATTATCTCTGGCAGAATTGCGTTGTTTGCATCTAGCGAGTAGCAATTTTCGTCTCGTCTAGAGCTGTACAATATTCCCAAATCTCAACAGGTATTTGTGTGTATATCAACGCTTTGCACCAAGGTGAATTTCCGTGTGGTTTAAGAAGTGAAATCGTTTCACAATCGGTCATAATTATTCTGTCATAAATGAAAAGTTGAGAATAATCTGTTATTAACTGTAGCCCTTTTTATTTTCTAATAAAATTACGGAATGTTACTCTATCGATGCCTTAATTTCCCATTACTGTATTAGTCCATAAGTTCTTTCTTTTCATAGATTATTCGTGATCAAAATTGGTTTTCATATTATTAATTACATTGACTATTTGATTAGCTTGTACAGTAATAACTTTTATGTGTCAGCTTGGATAAACGTGCTGCCACACATCTCACTGCCACTACTAGAGTGTCTTCAACACCGAGGCTTTGGTCATTTGGATTGTGTTACTTCTCTCAAGGCCAATCTAGATTTTGCGATCTCAAACTACATAGATACATGTACGTTAATACTCGTTTTTAGTCGAATACATGCTACATTTTATTGTCATCGTCGCATTGTTCACACCCAACAGCTCTCTCACACATCATTAAACTGGATTCAATCTAGAAGTTGGTATTAAAATGAGAAAACCATTTTCATATTGTGGATATCAGTCTAAGCGGCAGCTGTTGGGCGCTATTCTCAATGCTTAGCTCGATGTGACGTAAACAGGGACTGGTTTTATTCGTTGTACGTAGTTCTGGCTCTGGCCCTGCATTACACAGGATGCTGATTCTGATAAGAGGTGTGTAGACAGTAAATTCTCAGCTCTATCAAGCCTCCAAATCTCACACTCTCACACAGTGTTGCTGCTTTTTGAGATTATATCACTACAGGACTAGGGCAGCTATTCCTCTCTGCTGATGTCATATCAGATTGAACATGATATACCTTCATCAATCACACTGGCTGAGGCTTTTTATACCCGATATTGTCATCGAGATCTGCCTGCCGCACAGTTGAACAATTTTGAACCAGCGCACAAAACAGGCCTACATACGTCTGCTGATACTAACTTAGCCGCATGGTATATCCAACCCATTATGACTTTGAAAGAGAAATGGGAGGCTTTTACTACACGGATAGGGTTGAATAGGCTAGTCGGTAATATTAGCAGCTGGATAAACACGGAGGACAGGGCTGAGCTACCTCCCAATGTCTTTGTTTCCGAGTGAGTTTCATTTGCTTCATTTTGTCAAATGTACATGGGTACCAATATACATGTAATTTGTGTCAATCGAGAGAGTGCACTCCCAGAAAACTGACCACTTGGCCACTTCTTTGTTCTGCATTTGTTTTGAACTGAATAGACAACAGAACATTTGTTCGTTTTTAAATGACTGCTAGTCATTTCCAGGGCAAAGCAAACTAAATATTATGGTGTTTCTCTATGGGAGATACTCTTATATAAGTACCAACAAATCTTCCCTCCAAAGTTGTTTTTTCATCTTAAACAACAATATTTAAAAGCCAGTGCCAACCAATTTTGGGCTCCGCACCTCGACCAGCGTTTCAGATGCCACTATTGTCTCCCTATTTTTAACTTATTAACTTTTGTCCTCATTTTGATGAAAAATACAAACAAACAACATACGAACCATGATCACCCACCCTTTTGCTTTTTTTAACCCCTCTTACACCCTGTTCTTTACTGATGACACACCCCTCTCACGCTCCTAATTTGTTGACCCTAAACTGAGATCTACAATACATCGTATTCAGAGCATAAATAGTACCCCAATCACACAAACATGCAAAGTATACCCCCTTTCAAGTGGCCCAATTTTGATACCCCAAGAGTCAGAAACTGAGTGATCATGATGTGGTATTTTTGCGAGAGTATAACCCGTGTGGATGTTTCGTGATAGCTCATTCGCACATACGCCTTCTTTTGCACCATCCTTTTGACTTGGGGCGGATGAGTAGGTTCATTGCTGCGTAGTGCTGGATCGGTTGGTTGATGATGTCAGTAAAAAGGATAGATTAGTCATTGAGTTGATTGGTATGGTCTGGTACTGTCGATGATGCATGTTGTGTCGACTGGGAGTTTGACGAAACCTGAGCTATCTGTTTAGATCCTGTCAGCTTTCACTGTATAATAAAAGTAGTTGAAACGGCTAGTTGGTTATGAAATCTAAGCTTCGTGATGGTATGTTATTTATGGGAGCTGACCTAAAAGTAATTTTCACTCTCTATGCCTTTTTAGGTCCACTCATTAACATGCAGTGACTCGCTAATTGTAGACGCAAATCAACAACTAAAATACTGAAAATAGAAGTCGATTGCTCAATCGGAACAGCTTATTTTAAAAAAACTAGCTACTATTTTTGTCCATCACTGGTTGGCAGAAGGGAGTATTGTATGTCAACTAAATGCCCATTTACAGACTAATTTGCCAAAAAACATGAAAGTCTATTTGAGTGACAAAAATTTCGCATTTGGGTCTAAACTTTGATTTCTGTTGATCAGCGAATTCACAACATGATTTATTTCCGTTGCTTGACTAAAATAAAATACATTGGAAAATGTATACTGATCTGGTTAAATTCTCTATGATAAGACATTTATGAAACATCTTCAAGATTTCTAAATAATTTTTTCAATATAATTTGATGGTAAAATGTTCATTTTTTGGCTAATTCTATTCAATTCATATTTTCATACTGTGTAGGTAGATCAAACAACTATCGGCTTGGCATTAATTATTTTCGTAATAACGCCCATCCTGTTGGATATATGTAAGCTGCCTGGGCTGCCATGTCAACATACTGCTAAGTAGGAACGTAGGATCATTGGAAACAAGGATTTTAATCCTTGCTTGAAAGCTACCATTACTGATACATATGAGGAGTTGCAGTCGTTGTTGTTGCTATACCTTTTGTTCTGAGGTGGAATTCGTTTTGATCAGATAAACAGCTTGTTATTAGCTTGGAAACAGGCAAGGTGTGAATTTGTAATCAGTCTATTTTACTATCTTAAGATTATACACCGAGTAAATTGTATGTGCTTACATCGAAGGTACAGGGTGATAGACTTATTGTGAGCTCTCACTTGAGGCACGACGTCATCACTCCTTGTTTGGTGTTTTGTTGTGCCTCTACTCCTCGTGTAAAAAAACACTTTTATTTTGGAGTATATGGCTATTTTGTAAAAATATTCAGCCAGGTTTAATGAAAGCGCAAGTGTTATGGACTTCTTGCCCATAACCTTGTTGATAAGGCAGGTTGATGTGTAACGTCGTCTTTTCAATATTCACCGATATCAACCAATAGGTTTGCAGTACTATTGACTGAGTAATGAACAGCCAATCAGAATTGTACTGAGTAACATATAGCATCATAGGGAATTTCCTATGAACAAGAAGATAACTCCTACGTGGCATGCCCTATTTTGAACAGTAACATACGCACACTTGCTATGGGATTCCGAAATGATATATTTAGATAATTATATTAATCATAGTCCTGCTGGCCATACACAAGAGTTGGAATGGGTCGATTTTGGGTGTTGTGCCCTCAATATATCAGAATATATCAATATATCAGATGACATATCGATCTACTCTGTGATCAAGAAAAGTGATGTTACCCTTACTGA
>ERZ1740072.847-NODE-847-length-12025-cov-9.583626_pt1 | contig 12025 bp, 8 predicted proteins | sample MGYA00581733_ERZ1740072 | MGnify/ENA primary metagenome ERZ1740072 (study PRJEB43018, sample SAMN04849741) | marine metagenome | isolation source: floating plastic debris | place: Pacific Ocean | collected 2008-08-30 | study: EMG produced TPA metagenomics assembly...
CATTTGTCCATTCAAGCCGGATTCATGAGGTTTTCTGTAGACATACACCCCATAGACCCCACATAGACATACACTCTATTTCTATGACGTTTTCAGTCTGGCCAGTATTTTAAAGGTAAAACAAGGTTTCGAGGACAACTTTTTTCAAATAGTGTTTGTTGATTTTCCGTACTTGACCTTACATATTTCCAAAGCACCTTATTTAGCGAGTATTGGAAACAATCATCTGGACATGTATATGTGATACACAGTCACTGTGACGACAAATAGGTCACATCATAAGATGCTTTACAAAGGCAGCAAGAGGCAGCAAGTTTGACGTTGTGCAAAACCATTTTATTTGTATGATGAGCTGAGGATCCAAATCTAACAGGAAAGAGGAAGTGGAAGGTGGGCATCTGCACTTTTGGCCTTTAAGCATGCTTTCATTTTTTTATGTAACTGATAATCAAAGATGGCGCTCCCATCAAATGAAAGATAAATGTTTCATGAATCTTAATATTGAAAATAAACCAATGAGTTGGATAGCTATTTATTCCCTTAGAGGACTCAAACCACCTTCCAACGATTCAAATGGTCTCAGTTAGCACAATGAAATACCCCTACGGAGGGGTATTTCATTGGATAGTAGTTACTTATGCTGCAGCTGGACTGAGACTATATATATATATATTCACTTAGATATGCTTGTTTGTCTTTGCGGTGAAGAGTATTTATTTTATTCTAAGGCACAGTAAATTTTACATTTTGACAGGATGAAACTTGGAATATTTTTGCTGTGGACGGACGGCATAGTATAATGATTACTGATAGGCAACATAAAGAGTTGCCTCATCACATACATCTAAATTGAATAAAAAATACTGAGCTAGCTAATGCCAGTCATGTGAAGTGGTTAAGGTAGTATGTGATTATTTTATAATCATGAAAATGCATCTATCTGGCTTTTTCAGCTTCCATATCAGGATCAGGTGTAGCAGGTGCTTTATAGAATGGATCACGTCTCAGCATCATCTCTGTCAGCTTTTGTATCTCTGGACTGCTAGCGTCGAGCAAATTTTTCTGCAAAAAAATTGTTAAGTTGATATGAGGCGCAGGAATTTGGCTGTGACATTGCCTTTTCTCAATGAGTAGCAAATCTAAATATCACAGAACACTACCGTTCACAAAAGATCAATAAGTGGCCGAAACTAAAATCCTTTGCATGACTGTCATGTTATTTCACTCGGACATTTATAAAAACTGATTGACTCAATGTGTCATGGTGTTAGACACAGTACCACAAACACTATTTGAAAGTATACACTATTTTGTCATAATTATTGTCATAGTCATTATCATATTTCAATTTTTTCAAGCTAACTATATATGCATAGTGTAAATACTGGTTTCTATCGTATCTAGCCACTAGAGGTAACCTAGCGGCCACTGCATGATAGCGTAGAGAAATGATGCAAAAGGGCAGAACATTGCCGCGGGCGTTCAGACAATGCATCCAACATGAGCTGAGTTTTAAACAGAGAAAGTAGCCTGAGAGAGAAATATAGCCTTAGAGAGAGAGAGAACAGATAGCTAAGTAGGTAGCGAGAGTGAGGGGGGTGCATACTTCCAGACTTGTTGCTAATTGCAGAGTGGCGGGTCTGAGACGGGGCCACAGAGAGTTTCTGCAGTGGTGCTGTACCTTCCTGGCGCTGCATCTCCATTTCAGCTAGCTTATACTGTAGATTATTGTGGCAATAATCTCTAGACTGAGGTGAATAAATATGATCAGATTATCAGAGTTAAAAACTGGTTTGTTATGCTTATGATGAGCAAAAATTAGATGAGAATGAAAATGCATGGGTTGAGGAGGGATGTGTGTGTGAGGATTGACGGGTGAGATCCCCAATCTCCATCTGAGATACTGTAGGATACTAAAATATGATACATGTCTCAGATGACCAGAAATGATAGTTGATTATTTCATGTAAGGATTCTGATACAGAACTGCTCGCAGTGGGGTGTGAATAGGACCTTGACATATCAATCATAGTATAACGAAAATAAAAATAGAAAATAAAAATTAGGTTGTAAACAGAATGAGTCCTTTCAATAAAGCCATGAAATGTTTGGTCTGAGACATAGCATGAGTGAGTCAGATGGTAAAAATCTTAAAATTTTAGGGTATCAAAGGACACTCACATTAATAATAAGTCTCATCAAACCAGTACCCTGACTCTTTGGAGATTCAGCTAGAATTGTATCCTGGTATTGTATAGCCAGTTTGAATGCATTTACTCCATCTTCTCCTATGCAGTTTCCTGTTCAAAAAACCGTAGACATCTACATAGCCATAATAGAATTGTGTTTCCCCTGAATTTAAGGAGCGTAACTCTCAATGCTTATAATCACAACTGCGTGCCTTTTTGCTATCAAGTATGAATATCAATAACAATCATCCTTTTTGAATCCTCAATGTATTTTCATCATCCGATTTGTCAGATTATAAATGTCTTTTATAGAGTGATTATATCGTTACCATGATAAACCTTACACTAAAGCTAGGCAGCACTCATCCTGCGACATCACAGCATTAGAAACATCTCAGGTTTGCAGGCGTGATAAGAATTGGCCCCCTATCAAATGAATCCATATGACCACCGTGCACCAAGTATCATTCCGCTTAAACCAATTCCATTTTCAAAACAATTTTCAAAAAGAAGTCTTAGGAATGCACATGCACATTCGAATTATAGAGAAGATAACTTACGCTGAAGGTTTAGATTGATGAGAATTCGGTTGCCTGGAATCCATAATTGGTTTTCAATGCTGTCAGCAGCTTCAAGCAAAGGATTCAGTATGTCTGAGGCCTCAGGCTAAAAATATTTACAGACACAAAATTAATGAAGAAGTGAGCAAGACACTGTCATGCACAGTTGAGGGGAAGTTATGGATCATGTGACATGCCTGAAGAGATGATATGTCACCCATTGTGGCTGACACATGTTAGTCTACAAACTCAAATTCCAGAGTTATCGTACTTTATTATCAACTGAAGAGTTGATTTACATAGTACCACAACCCGATCTGATTGGAATCCGAGCACTGAGACTACCTGTATGTGAAAGCAGGTGGTTCTCATTACTCTAGTATGATACCGTAATAAAGCATGGATGGTTTACAAGATATATGTGAGAGATATTGGGAGCAGCCGTGTTTGAGCGAGAACAAAGCTAACAAAAAACGAGGATCATAGTAGGGTGTGTTTGTGAATGCCTGTTCAGTTACTCTGCTTCACTGGAGAATAAATCGAAAATAGTGCATTTGCAAACAGGCATCCATCATTTTGAAAAGGCTCCAAGTATAAGCAACATAATACAATGAATACCTTTTTCTTTGACTCAGTCTGAAATTAGTTATAAAAGAAAACAATTCAATCAAACCAATGACAGCAAGGTTACTAGTAAGTGTTATTGGCCAATGCAGCAAAACTAGCACCAGTGTTAACATGACAGAATATTGAAATTTTTCAAGAGGGGAAGGAAATCTGGAAGCCTTTTCAATGTACAAGTATAAGACAGCATGAAGTAGTATGTGTTATTATTCTTCATGCATAGAAAGAAACACCAAAATTTAAGTCAGTGAATCTTTTGGGAGACTGAAATACGTGTATAAAATGATACAAAATTCAGATTCAAATTGCAAAATATCTATCAAAACAGGTGATATATAGAAAATGACCAGATTGAACTCTGACTGAGTGAAATGTGATTTCACAGGACACATGATTAGCCTGAACAGTAGGCTAGCACAGCAATAAAGGAAGGGCTGGATGGAAAAGCAGTATGTTGTATTTTGAGTACATGCTTAATCAAACAAGTCACAAATCCATTAGAGTCAAAGAAATGCAGAAAATTAGGTTGGGATAGGATAACATAACATGATATATAAATATTTTAGTTACCGATGCACTACTCTAAAATGACAGACAGAGAAATATTAAGATCTACACGTACAACATCAATATTGTTCTACCAGCTAGAATATAAATTGAAAGACTTGGAGTTGTCTTCTCCGCTGGCAATGAGAAACAACTCTGTCTATTACTGCGTGAAAAGATTAAGCTGAATTTTTACTGATCCATTCATCTAGAAATTTATTATCGAGCTAGCAAAACTGAAACATCAGCTCTGTGTCAGAGAAGGCAATGCTTCATCTTGGTGCTGAGGCAGGAGGTTATTTTTCAGTTTATATGGCGAATTCCGTCTGAGGCAGGGAAGTTTTATACAGTTTATTGCCATAATATCTGACGAGGCATGAGGTGCTTTCATATTATCGCCTCAAAAAGTCAGACGAGGGGGCTGACACAGATATAATGTTCCAGTTTTGCTTCCCTAGGGGAGGGCTAATCATGCGTGAATCATACTAGCGTCTGAATTCGGGGTAGATCATCACAAAGTACTTGAGCTATGGGGGGAAGCATAAGTTTGCACTTTTACTAGAGCATGAACATCAGGCCTACACATTATTCTATTGATACAGCTACTGGTAATATTATTAGTAATACCACTTCTAATCACGTCTTCCTAAAAATAGAGCTTTACTAGCAGTTTGATATCTGTTCCCAACAACTGAAGAGTTACATTTATGAGGAAATTAGTTTTCACCAACGTCAAAAATTAGTTTTTTTTGAATCTAAAGCGCCAATTTATTTTGTCTAAGGACAACCACTCCACATCAATGGAGGCGTACAGCAATAATGTCAGTCTTCCATTTCAGAGGATGAGCAGGCTGCAGATGCTATGGAAATCTTCCAGGTTTTGTGATGTTATTAGTTAACAAATACCACTCACTACCAGTGACAATATTAAGCAGAAGTTATTACAGCTTGTATCGCTAACCTCTGGTTCATTAGGGGTGGCTCCTTTAGCCGCTCCTTTACCTCCCTTGGTAGTCTTTCCGCCTTTAGTCTGAGCTTTTGTGTCAGTGGCCGCAGCTTAAAAACAAGAATGAAATTTCAGATATCTACACGATTAATACTGATGACTATGTAATCGCTGACCAAACCAAGGTGGGTGGGATGTTGAATATTACTAGTGGGGGGATTATTATTGCTTACTACACTACTTTTACCCAACTAGACCATTCTCCAAACAACATGATTTACACAGTGAGCCTTCAAGTCTAGCCTGTCACAGATAAGCTACACAACATTTAAACATCAGCATGCAAACAAAAGAATAAAAATACAAATTAAGCAACAAAATACTGTTACAAGAGAGAATCATCCTTCCATGCAGCGTAAAAGAGACCAGATGCTTTACATCCGAGGCAGTTGGTGAAACTAGGCAGAAATGTCTCTCATCTACAAGGTCTAAACCCTGCCGTAGCCAGAAGAAGGTCCATGCTGGTGTGAACACAAAGAGAAAGTGTAGCAAGCGTGAACTACTGAATATATCATGACTTGACACTGAACAGCTGAAACTAATTCACATGCAGAAAATGCTTATGAGGCTCATTGCAGTGAGTAAAGAGACTATTGAGTCAACTAGTTGCAGTCACTATAACAGTGCTTCGCCATGCTAGTGATCCTACGAACAAGTATCTCTACTACCTAACAAAGATCCCTGCTGATCACGTCTGGATGACTTTCTGCGAGACGGTTTATACGATGATGGGAGATCGGAGAAGCTGTTACGAGCTTTAGACACTTCACCAGAGCTGTCTGTTGTGTTCTCTAAACTGTGTCTTTTTGCAGAGACCTCAAGAAACTCTATCATCACACAGAATACATTATGATGAACTATGACAAGGCACACTTCAAAACTCACAGAGGGTAACTGATTTATTACACAATGACTATGATGTTACTCAAATACGCCAAGCTTTGGATACATCAATGCGGGAGGCATATACGGAAGCGAAGCGATTCATCCTTAGGCTACACAGAGATAATCAAAACACATGTAATGAAAGCCACGTGATAAGTTCACAAGAATACTGACGCTAGGCATTATATAATAAAGGATTTGAGATATCAACGCTTTTTTGTGATTACTGGATAAAACAAGGGCAATGAAGTCACGACCTGCGACAGCAAACTGAACGTAAACTGATTCAAGGATTAGGGTATGTTAAAGGCAATGTGCTGATGTCATTAATGTGGATCTCAGCTAGTTAGGTCTGTGCATGCTGAACAAGATCTATGTTTACCTATGAAAGCTTTCATTATCATGGCCGCAGCTAAATGTATATACACGCATATTAGAAATATTTTATCGAGTAAAATCATAAATCTTTGAGCTTGGCGCGTAGATAAAAGCCTGAAAAGGAATTGCTGTAAGCAAGCATCGGTTAGAAGTTATCCAATCACAATTATTTAAGAGCAGACAACTCTGACAAACCTTCCATTGAAATCATAACCTTGTCAAACACAGGCATGCTTTGGGGATCATTTACCTCCAGCCGGCTAGAAAAAAGTTTCCTGGGGTGCCAAGTTTAGCTTTACAAGTAGGCGGATTTTCTGTGAAGCTTTGACATATACAATTCGGAAATGTTTTGTAGCTACTTCTTGCAAAATAGCAAAATTCTCAAGCCTGCTTCTTGTTACGATAATTACATGCAACAGGCTTGGCATGATTTTGTGAGCAATAAAGCATTGCATATCCAGAGGGGGACACAAATTTTGGATAGATCTACAGTGTCATAAAGACTCCTGTGTAGGATATTCCAGCAAACAAAAACAAAACGCCCAGGGACGTATTTAAGCATTGCAGCACAAACCAGATAAAACACTGGGTTTCTTCATGTCTACAAACCCAATTATCAATGTTGGTTTGACTACTCTAGGTTGTCCGTCCCTTTTCTAAGAGGGGATGACTCCCCTATTAGAGTATGCTAATAGCATTGTAAATGAGATCTAATTAACAAATCTTGAGACATTCGTGTATTTGTTCGTTGTCGTACTCTATTTCACACTCTCTAACACCAAACACAGGCGGAGGATGGGTAGGGAAGGGATGGAGTTTACTCATGAAAGCTAGGTTACGCATTCAATCAGCTTTACCGCATAATTATTAGATATTTGGATGCAAACCAAGCAGTTAAATGCACACATGTGCTGCATTCAGCTCAGATCAAACTTACTTGCCACTAGTGCATACGCAGCTGATTTCATAGCTACATGCAAATTCAAAAGAGCGTTAATATTGTAATTCTGTCAAACATAACAGCATGGCAGCAATGAATCGAGCAGGATAACAGAGGCATTAATGCATGCAAATAGGCCAACCAACATCAATACTGCGCGCCAAATCAATGATGATCAGAGGGGGATGAAAAATGACTGCAACTCCATAAAAGGAAACTTTGACAAATAAATATAATTTTTCTTTCAACAACACCAAAATGGTTCGTTCGAGTTTTACGTTATCAATATTTTCATATGATATTTTGCAAAATAGCCTGATGATAACATTTAGAAGCAATGAATATTCACCAGCTGGTCAAATGAGTCAGTTTCCAGTGAGGAACATTGAAGGGGTTGGATTGATTATGTAACTGGGTTAAAACAAGGGGTTTGTTATTAATTTTCATAACTTAAATAGGGAAACTCCAACAAAATAAAAAAATCATGATTTGTAACGAACAGCTTATTCAAAACTTATATTATTATAGCCATGTTAAAAAGAGAACAGATTATTACTGATGACTAGCATAAGAAATAATTCTTTTATGGGGAAAAAGTTGTTTTAAGAGTTGTCTGCCCTTACATAAGCGAAAAGCACTAGTATCTACAAGATTAAGATAATATCATTTTCTTCCGTGTGAAAGATTAAGGTAATTTCATTTCCTTTAATGAGAGATGCTTCTACCCATGGCAATTGTCTTAGGAGATTAAATGGGCGCGATGTTAATCAAGGCCAGCGTTAAATTTATTTGAAGAGTCAGTTCAGTTGGGTTCAGTATGGTGAAAATCCGCTATGCAAGAGACTATGTTAGTTATTCAACTACATTACAACTACTGGAAAGCAAGGGCTAAGCATCTTTAATGATGACAGAGCCATTAATTTGGAATTCGCAGACGCACTGAGTCAATGATCATTGTATAAAACTTCAATCGAGTCTTTCCAGGAATTCTTGTCAAAAATTGTATGTAGGGAATACTTGGATTATTTGGGATACAGTTACATACATGTATAAGGTTAAGTGTTTTATCATGATCACCACAAAATAACAAGCTTCCCCCTATCAAGCACCAAATATTGACAAATATTCACCGCTTACTTTCAAGATGTAAGTTTAGCTGAGTTGACACATACCTTTACCACCCTTTGTGCCATCCTTCTTGCCTGGTTGAGTTTTCTCCACTTCCTTACTTTTGCCCTTCGTTTGACCTTTAGTATCAGCTTTCTCATCCTGTTCAAGAAGAAAAGGGGGAGATTATACCCTATATGCAAACATTTTAGCTTGTTGATATAGTTTCTCCTCTCTGTTTTTCATATTTGTATTATATTTTTGTATTTGGGGTTTTATTACAACAGATAAAAATGAATTGAAAATTACTAAATGCGAGCATGAAGAAAACTAATGCTGATCAATACTGGAGGAAAACAGTAACAAAAAGTTATCATGTTTAATGACTGATATCCAAGATTACTAAGGTTTAGTGACTGTGTGTCAATGTTTGCGTACCAAGCTATTATAATATTGCGTTGGTGTGTATTCACATTGAGAATAGAAGATATTAACCAATTTATATGTACTTTGCTCTGGGACAATACCAATTGCGCTAAATTCATATATAGCTAATAGCGACCACCAATTTTGGGGGGAGGGGGGTTCTATCAAGTAACAAAGAATGGAGGAACAGTATCTGCTCTGTGCTCTGCAGTAGTATGCACCAACATATACTATGAGACAAATTCTTGAGCCCCCAAAACAGACTTTCATATCTATAATGCACCTCACCTTTTTCTTACTGGACTTATCGCGTTTGTCTTTAGTGCCTAGGTGACTGCTACTCCTGTGACTGCCTGGTCTATCCTTACTATCAGCCCGCCTACTAGGGGGCGGAGACTTGCCTCCATCTGACCCGCCTCCTTTCTCTGATTTGAGTTTCCTTCTCTCGACTACTTCTTCGTGTGACAGTGGGAAGCACTTGATACTCTGAGCTAGCTCCTTAGCTCCAGCATCAGAAATTTGGTTCTGAGCCAAGTTTAGACTGAGCAAGGTGCGGTTCATTCTTAGTGCCTACCCGGCATATAAACCACAATAATTGTACCTCATATGATACAGATAAGAGTCCATACAAACAAACCAATTCGCTGCGGCCTTTCCTTAACCACAGAAATTGTTGATATATTTTTCCATCATTCCAACGGCAAATTTACTGGTACACTGTATTTTACATTTCATCTTATGCAGGAAAAGGGGACGCAAATGTACCACAGTACCAATGTATGTGAATGTGAACTTACATTGGCGAGAGCTTTTGCACCAGGATCTGCTATTTTATTTCCTGTCAGATTGAGTGAGATGAGCTTGGTGTTTGGATTCTTATAACCTCCCAATACCTGAGTAAATAAAAGAATCTGATACATCGAGGCTGATCGAAGTCATTTGAAAACCACACAAACGGGTTGTGTGAACAACTTGACTGGTCATCACTAGCGATTCACATACATACTGCGTTGACATCGCTGTTCACTCTTCTATCTTCGTAGGACCTACATCAATCTGGGTACACTACCATAAAACGGAAGGCAAGACCATTTATTTCTTCAGTAGCGCAACATTTTATGACATGCCCACAATGCAATTTTGGATCGGAAATCCCATAAATATTCTATCAAAACCTGTATGCATTTACAAATACTAAGCACTCCTGGGATTTCCAAAATAATGCATTGTGGGACACTCGTTCAGATGCCCTACCCTACAGGAAGGAAATCTCATCGGAATTTAAAATTTGCTATAGCACTAAATATTGTTGAATTCAAATCCCACTTATCATATTATCTTCCAACGATAGCTAAGATAATTGGAGTTTGAGTAATCAAAATTTGCTCATATTCAATCCTGTGAAATTAACCATTATGAGACATGTCGCTAAATTAAACACATTGTAATATTTTCATATGATAACAGTGTTATGAGTAATCACTCACACTACTGATGTTTTGTATGCCGAGATCCGTGATACCGTTGTGTCTGAGGGATAGATTAGATATTTGACTCTCCTCAGTAAGCAGTACTTGATAGTTCTCAGCTTTGATAGCTGGAGTATTCCCCTCGATGCTCACATTTCTAACGTTTACACAACTCGGTAAAAATGAGCCGAGAAGTCGCAGAGTGTCTTCTGTGAGCCCAGCATTCCACAAACTGTAAGCAGCGAAAACAATCAACAATAAGTGTCCAGCAATAAAATAGGCACGATGCTAAAGTTAACAAACCTTGGCTGTATGATGCTGTTTGAACTTTGAACTGTTTGGAATGAATATAATATTAGTTCTATATTGACAAATTGTGATGAGCTAAACGAGTTTTTAAGTATGAAACATCATGTGCACTGTTTTAGTCTTGTCGTTAGATGTTTCAAGAGGCTTCAATACAGATGACGTCATAGATGTATAGGACATGTTAACAACGTTCCCAAAAGCAATCTTTTACTGAAATCCCCATAAATACCTATTCAAAATCTTGTATGCTATCTTTGAATGAACACGCATTGGAATTCAAAAGCGATGCATTCTGGGATACTTTTGGCATACCATATCTATTATCAGGATGGGGATTGTCAAGGAGAAAATCCTACCATTGCTATAAAATGAAAACATACTTAATTGTGTGTAGCTTCTCCATACTGGACCAGCACTGTCTGAATATATTCATCATTGTATCATCAATCTTCCAGCCTCTTATGAATAACTCAGTTACTGTGTCGTGTTTATCAGGATGGTCCATCTCAACCTGCAGGTAAAAAAGTATGCTTAGTAAGTGGAGTACCAGGGTTCTCTCCAGCTCTTTTGAAGGTTTGTTGATTTTGGCTGAAATCTTATGATCAGCCTGATTTCAAAGATAAACCTTTGGTGCTTACCGCATGTGTGTAATGATAATGTAAAAGGAAGAAAAAAATTTGGTCACATTTTTGTTTGGTGCAATCTCAGAAGGGTTTGGCGGGACGTCATGCCGGCCGAGCTAGACAGAACCCTGTGAAGTACCTATCTAGGGTTGAAAGAAGGTGTCAATATTTATCATTGGTAGCAGGTTGTTGCCAAGAGGTTTTGATACAAACGGCGTATTTTTAAATCCTGTCTGATATATTGAGTTTATCTTTATTTGATCCAGTAATCTACATGTATAGCCATAATCACCAAAAAAAAGTCCCCACACATAAAAACAAGAAAATCGAATGGTAAAGACAAACACAGTGCTAAAATTAAAACAAGAAACAGGAGAAATATTGTGAAAAACAATCCTATTTGGAGTCAGATATCAATGCTAACTTCTAAACTAAGACTTCCTGCAATTCACCTGGATTTGTGGCTTGAAATACTCAAATCTGTCTTTGGTGACGTAGGTTTTGGGTGGGGGCTCTGGAGGCTCTCCTTCCTCTGTTAGTGTCTCAGGTTCTGGAGGAGGGGCTGCTGCAGGCTCAGCTCCTTTCTTTCCTTTATCTTTTCCTAAAAATTGAAAAGAATTACAAGTTATGTCACTGAAGCTGAATGCGTTGAATTGAAATGGGTTCCCGGTAATAGTTATGAGCTTATGCCTAGGCCTCACCTAAATTTTCACTATTTGGGCAGCAAAAATTATATATTAGATCTGTGTCAGCTTCCTCATCTGACTATCTGAGGCCATAAAATGAAAACCGTCATACCTCATCTGGAATTTTGAAAAAAAAATGAGAAATCACCTCCCCGCTTCACATAAATTTCACCAAATAAACCGAAAAACCACCCCTGCCTCATCACCAAGACTTACCCTACTTTATTGTAAAAATTAAACTAAAATGCCTCCCTGCCTCATGGCTCAGTATTGCCTT
>ERZ1740072.849-NODE-849-length-12007-cov-17.115713_pt1 | contig 12007 bp, 9 predicted proteins | sample MGYA00581733_ERZ1740072 | MGnify/ENA primary metagenome ERZ1740072 (study PRJEB43018, sample SAMN04849741) | marine metagenome | isolation source: floating plastic debris | place: Pacific Ocean | collected 2008-08-30 | study: EMG produced TPA metagenomics assembly...
AACAGCTATCGCGGTCTGGTTAAGGTCAATCCAAAGGCCGAGAACGCCCGCAACTACTCCCAGTGCGACTCCATGTTAATTGGCGACACCTCCAACGCCAATACCTATCCCTACATTCAGGTTCAGAACAACACGGGGCAGGTAGAGCATGAGGCCTCCACCTCTAAAATTGGTGAAGACCAGCTGTTTTACTTTGCCCAGCGGGGGATTTCCCCAGAAGATGCAGTCTCCATGATTATCAGTGGATTCTGTCGCGACGTGTTTAATAAACTGCCCATGGAGTTTGCCGCTGAGGCCGACAAGCTGCTGGCCCTAAAGCTCGAAAATTCTGTTGGCTAACCCCACCCTCTAGATACACTTTAATGATTAACCCAGACGCCAAAACAATTCTCTCCGTCAAAGATCTACGGGCCAGCGTAGACGGAACCGAAATCCTCAAGGGGCTTAACCTTGACGTAAAAGCGGGTGAAATCCATGCCATCATGGGTCTCAATGGTTCTGGCAAAAGTACGTTTTCAAAGGTGCTTGCCGGTCATCCAGACTATGAGATCACCGCAGGTACAATTGAGTTTAACGGTAAAGCCTTATCCGAACTTGAGCCCCATGAGCGGGCCACGGCGGGCATTTTTCTAGCCTTTCAATATCCGCTAGAGATTCCTGGCGTTAGCAACCGTGAGTTTTTGCGGGTGGCCTACAATTCTCACCGCAAAGCCCATGGTAAAGATGAAGTGGACGTGTTTGACTTTGACGATCTGATCGAAGAGAAAACCGAAGTCGTCAAAATGGACACCAGCTTTTTAGACCGCAGCGTTAACGAAGGCTTTTCGGGTGGCGAGAAAAAGCGCAACGAAATTCTACAGATGGCGCTGCTAGAACCCACCCTAGCCATTTTGGATGAAACCGATTCTGGTTTGGACATTGACGCTTTAAAAACTGTGGCAGAAGGCGTTAACAAGCTGGCCACACCGGACAGCGCCAACTTAGTAATTACCCACTACCAGCGGTTGCTTAACTACATCGTGCCCGATTATGTCCATGTCATGTGCGGTGGGCAAATCATTAAAACCGGTACCCGAGAACTAGCCCTAGCCCTTGAAGCTAAAGGGTACGAATGGCTCTTGGAAGAGCAGGCGGTGGCCTCATGAGTACGGTAGCCGCTGTGGGCGATCGCTATTTAGAGTCGCTGTTGGCTCAGGCCGCGAGTGCCGCCCAAAATTCTTCTTTAGCGCTGGATGACCTGCGCGCCGCCGCCCGAGCCCTGGTACAAGAACGGGCCTTTCCATCCAATCGAGATGAGGACTGGCGGTTTACCGATTTATCCTCAATGCTGGCAACAGCATTTCAGGTACCGGCAGCACCGGCTGATACTGTCCTGGAACAGGCCAAAACGCTACTGACCGATGTCAGCCTGACCGACGGCAGCCAAGTCGTGTTTGTCAATGGCACCTTTGTAGAAAGCCTCTCTAACCTGGGGGACGGTATTAGCGTTCTGAGCCAGCTAGCGGCTATCCCCGACTGTCTGGCCCAAGTCCAGGGCAACAACGAAGTCTTTACCGCCCTCAACACCGCTGGCTTTGCCGATGCGGCATTGATCCATATTGCTAAGAACACTGTGGCTGAGCAGCCGGTTCAGATTATTTATCTGACCATAGGCGATGCCCTGTTGGTGCAGCCTCGCTGTCTGGTAATTGCAGAAGCTAGCAGTGCCGTTACCCTGGTGGAAGAGTTTCACGGCACGGGCTCTAGCTTTACCAACAGCGTCACAGAGGTCTGGGTCCACGACAATGCTGAGGTGACCCACCTGCGGCTACAGCAAGACTCTGCTGAAACCGTCCACATTGGCAAAACCGCCGTTTCCCAGGCGCGGGATAGTCGCTATCGGACCACGGCCATCAACCTGGGGGCAAGCGTTTCTCGCCATAACCTCGAGGTTTACCAAACCGGGCCACAAACAGAGACCACCCTTAACGGTCTTACGGCTATCCGAGACAAACAGCTGGCCGACACCCACAGCCTAATCGCCCTCAGCCATCCCTACGGAACAGCCGATCAGCTCCAGAAAAACATTATGGATGAGCGGGCCCACGGGGTGTTTAATGGCAAGGTTTATGTGCCGCAAAAGGCCCAGCTGACCAATGCATCTCAGCTTAATCGCAATTTGCTACTGTCGGCCAAATCTCGTGTAGACACCAAGCCTGAGCTAGATATCGTGGCGGACGATGTAAAGTGCGCCCACGGAGCGACCATCAGTCAGCTGGCACCGGACGAACTTTTTTATCTGCAAAGTCGGGGCATTGATCGCGATCAGGCCCAGCGGCTGCTAATTTACGCCTTTGCTATGGAAATTATTGAGCCTATTCCTGTGGCTCCCCTGCGAGAGCGTATGACCCAGTACATTCAGCAATGGACAGTGTAGGCAATGACTTTGACAACGGCTAAACCTCTGGCCCATGACGTTCGGGCAGATTTCCCGATTTTGGACCAGATGGTCAACGGCAAGCCGCTGGTGTACTTTGACAACGCAGCCACCTCGCAAAAGCCCCAGGTTGTTTTGGATGCTCTGTTGGATTATTACACCCAGGACAATGCCAATGTCCATCGCGGTGTACATACCCTCAGCGCCCGGGCAACGGCAGCCTATGAAGCCACCCGCGACAAGCTGGCCACCTTTATCAATGCGGCCAGCCGAGATGAGATTGTCTTTACCCGCAATGCTAGTGAGGCCATTAATTTGGTGGCCTATGCCTGGGGGCTGAGCAACCTTAAGGCGGGTGACGAAGTTATTTTGTCGGTAATGGAGCACCACAGTAACCTGGTGCCCTGGCAGCTGGTGGCCCAGCGGACCGGTGCCGTGTTGAAACACGTACAGCTGACCGATACCCAGGAGTTTGATTTAGAGCAGTTTAAGGAGTTGGTTTGCGATCGCACTCGTCTGGTCGCCATCAACCACGTATCTAACACCCTAGGCTGCATAAACCCCGTCGAAGACATTATCAGTATCGCCCAGGCCCAAGGAGCCAAGGTGCTACTGGACGCCTGCCAAAGCATTCCCCACATGCCCGTAGATGTCCAGGCCCTGGGATGCGACTGGCTGGTCGCCTCAGGCCACAAAATGTGCGGTCCCACCGGAGCCGGTTTTCTCTACGGCAAACTGGATATCCTTGAAGCCATGCCCCCTTTCCTAGGCGGTGGCGAAATGATCCAGGACGTTTACCTAGACCACTCCACCTACGCCGAGCTACCCCACAAGTTTGAAGCGGGTACCCCCGCCATTGCCGAAGTCATCATGCTCGGTGCCGCCGTTGATTACTTAACCAACATCGGCATGGAGCGCATCGCCCAGTATGAGCACGAGCTTACCCGCTATCTGTACGATCGCCTGGCCCAGCTGCCCCAGCTTAAGCTGTATGGCCCAAAGCCCAAGGCAGACGGCAGTGGTAGAGCAGCGATTGCCACCTTTACCGTGGCCAATCTCCACGCGCAGGATCTATCCACGTTTTTAGACCAGACCGGTATTGCCATCCGTTCAGGCCACCACTGCACCCAGCCCCTGCATCGCTTCCTGGGTACAGACTCCACCGCGCGAGCTAGCCTATATTTTTACAACACCTACGAAGAAATCGACAGCTTTGTCGCCGCCCTCAAAGATACTATTGAGTTCTTTGGCAATATCTTTGACTAGGGCTGACCGGGCTTTGCCCGTGTTGACTCTTAAGGACAAGGCAGCGGCAGTGTACAAAATCTTGCCCCACCCAGTTAAGATGCGGCTGTTCTGAGGAATCCTTATGGAATAGGTCCGATGTAGTTTGATCAACCCTAGATCACATTTGACTGCATCGGGCCAGTCCATTCCTATTCAGTCAGGATGTCCCTTGCATCTGAGCAATCTAGCCAACCCTTAGTAACGTCTGTTTTTTTAGACAGTCAGTCATCCCATAACGCCCTGTCCCAAGCACTCTTGGATCTCAGCCGGTGTGAGTCGATCTACGACGGGGATGTGGAAACGGCAACCGCGGCTATTAGTTACTCAGTTGTCAAAAATTTGGGTACGACCAGCTGTCAGGTTTGGCTATATACAGACGACCGCAACCGGTTTAGCCCCGTTGCCTACTATGGCACCCGCGCCACTGACGAACCCGGTCAAGACCTGTTAGTAGCTGACCACGCTGACTATTTTCACAGCCTGACCCAGCATGATTGGCTTGTGGTCAACACCGGTTCACACGCCTCAGCTACCGATAAATCTACCGGTAAGGAGACTCTGCCTCCCTATCTATCGGATAAAGCCCAAACCATCACCGCCCTGGTTGAAATTCCGATTTACCATCAAAAACAACTTGTTGGCATTTTATGCTGTACTCAGCAATGTTCCCCCAGGGTCTGGCAAGCGGCAGAAAAGTCTTTTGTGGTCACAGCCGCCTGTCTGATTGCCTTGGCCATTAGCCATAAAAGTCACCAACACCAGACCCGAACCCTAGATAAACACAAACGTCAGCTCACATTGGAAATGATTGAGCGGCGACAGGCAGAACAAGCCTGGCAAGAAAGCCAACTCTTTATCCAAGGCATCTTAGACGCCAGCACCAACATTCTCTACGTCAATGATTTTGCCAGTGGGACAAATTATTACGTCAATGGCTACATGGAAAATATACTGGGTTACTCTCCTGAAGAAATCCGACAAATTGGCGTCCAATTTTTAGAAGAAATTGCCCACAGGGACAATATAAAAACGATTCATCAAGCCCGACAAAAACTTGCCCAATCTAAAAGTGGCGATATTATAGAGAGCGAATATCGCCTACGAAACAAACAAGGTAACTGGCGCTGGATGCTCTGCCGAGAAACTATCTTTAAGTGGAATCAAGATGGCACCCCCCTACAGCTTTTAGGGACGGCGACCGATATTACCGTACATAAGAAAAACGAAGAGGCACTGCAGCAGCAAAACCAAAAGCTGACGGCCCTAGCTCGGGTAGATGCCCTCACCCAAATTGCCAATCGTCGAGCCTTTGATGAGTTTCTCGACAACGCCTGGACGGCTCGTAACCACACCCCCTTGACCCTCATTCTCTGTGATATTGATTACTTTAAGCTCTACAACGATACCTACGGACACCAGACCGGCGATGAGTGTTTACGGCTCGTAGCCCAGGCACTCAAAAAAGCCGTTAAGCGTCAGCCTGACTTAGTGGCTCGCTATGGTGGCGAAGAGTTTGCGGTGGTTTTGCCTAATACGGCCCTGGCAGGGGCAAAACACGTGGCCCGGGCGATCCAAACCACCGTGCAGGCGTTAGAAATTGAACATCACCTTTCGACAGTGGGCCCATACTTAACCATTAGTCTAGGCATTGCCACCGCTTCCTCCACTGCCAACGGGTCTCCCCAGGAGCTGATCGCCGCCGCCGACCAGGGACTTTATCAGGCAAAATCGGATGGTCGCGCTCAATTTTCGGTTGGGGATACCATCGGGCACACCGCTGAGCCCAACCCATAGGCCACAAGGCATCAGGCCTCTAATATCTATCTCTAATAGCTAATAGATGATATGAAAACCAACGCGGCCCGCCTGCTCGACACCTTGGCCATTGACTACCAAATCCTGACCTATCCAGTCGATCCGAATAACCTAGTGGCCAGCGCTACGGCAGATAAACTGGGACTGCCCCATGACCAGGTATTTAAGACCCTGGTGATTCGGGGCGACCGCCACGGGATTTGCTTAGCTGTACTGGCGGCCAATGCCCAGCTGGATCTCAAGGCACTGGCAAAGCTTACTTGCGATCGCAAACTAGCCCCCGTCGCCCTCAAAGACGTCCAACCCCTAACCGGCTATATCCGAGGGGGCGTCACGGCCCTCGCCTGCAAAAAAAGCTATCCCACCTATGTAGATGAATGGATTGAAGCCTACGACCACATTGCCGTCTCCGCAGGTATGCGCGGTGCCATGCTTTGGCTCAGCCCCCAGGATTACATTAAAGCTACCCAGGCGACGGTGGGCCGCATCATTACCGAGGGAAGCCCCGCGCAATGATGCAACGCCAACCTAGTAGCCACGACTATCAGGTCAGCAACATATAACCTCGCCCTTGGATGGTCATAATTCGGATCTCACTTCTATCGAGCTTAGTCCGCAGACGTGAGATATGAACATCCAAAGCCTTAGTCTCTAGATCCGCGTCGTTGGTATATCCCCACACCCGTCGCAAGATACGTTCTCGTGTAAAAATTTGTCCCGGAGTTTGGGCCAACAAATACAGAATGTGAAACTCTATTTCGGTCAGGCGGATATAGGTAGTTTGATCATAAACTTTTCGAGTTTGGGGATAGAGAATGAGATCGCCAACAGAGACCGCCTCTAAGTCGCTAACACGGGCAGAGGGCTTATTATTCTTAGGCCCTGGAGACAAACGTCTTAAGATGGTTCGAATGCGCGCAATCAGCTCTCGACTGGAAAAGGGCTTAACAATGTAGTCGGTGGCCCCCAAATCTAAACCAGTCACCCGATCAGCCGGACTGCCAAGTACGGTCGCCATCACAATGGGCACATCCGACTCTTGCCGAATCAGCTGACACACCTGCAAGCCATCTAGCTTAGGCATCAGGATATCAAGCACCACCAGGTCCACATCGTAGGCCCTAAACTGCGCCATGGTTTCTTCTCCATCAGCCGCTACAACCACCTCATATCCGGCGTTGATGAGGTTTCGCCGCAAAGCGTTACGGATATGAACTTCATCCTCAGCAATTAGGATGACAGCTTTAGTTTTATCCACCTGACATAACCTCAATGCACGGCCCTGCAAAATGCGTGCCAAACGACATGCATTTTGCTCATTCAGAGCGTCTTGGAGGATAAATCGGCAAAAATGCTCTAGGTCTTAATACTTAGTCAACCCACAATATCAATGGCTAACCAAACGATTGAACCATGGGCACAAAAACAGTGTTCGCACCCATGCCCATAGGACCTAATAAATTTTTCCCTCAAAGAGGATACAAAAGTGACTTAATTACTTTTCGTCGAATTAAATCCCCTTAACTTTTCAGCGTTTTATGTGTTGATGAAGTCTAACTAGGTTGCTACTTTAGCATTCGAAAGGTCTGATTAAGACTTTGATTTAACGACAGATAGAGGGTCTTAACAATTCGACACATTTTTAAACAAATGTGTCATACAATCGACGTTGGGGAATGACTGGAGTCTAATACCCCTATGAGTTTCATGTGAGGTTCTAAATCGGTTGCCTTGTTCGCTACCTACGTTTTGGCAAAGATACGAAGGTTTGACTTACGACTTGTTCATAATTCAAACGTCTGCCCTTTGAGCCAAATGAAGTAGCTTTGAATGGAGGCTTAAGACAACCATTTAAAGGGCTATTGATCATTAATTTTTAATTTTTTAAATTTAAAAGCCCGTTGATTAACCCACTAACTATTTGTGCGGATTGACCGTGTTGATGCAAGTCTTTAATCCGTTCGTTTCTTATAAATCATATTTTCGTTTTCTCTACTTTTTGAGATTTCTTTTAGTTAAACAATTCTAAGATTTTTCTAATTTATTTCTCATAATATTGATTAAGATGTTGAACTGAAAAAAGTTTTACTTCTAGTAGTTGATTAAGCCGTTAGGGGGTATTCCTAGTGTTTTTTCAGCTAACTAACTCGGTGTGATAGGTTGCAAATACCGATAGATTTCTGACGTCTTGATAACATCTCGTCAGGGACGGTTTTTCTAACTTGACAGAATGTCTTGACCGAACGTCTTGACCGAATATAAAGCAGCTTTGGAGAAGGAGGCTGGTCAGCTTTGGTGAGTAGTCGATTTGAGCAGGATTCATTTCAGTCTAAGACAATTGATTCAGGTCAGCTGATGTCGCCTGCTCTAGGGACTTCCCTTGATTCATCCGATTTTCAGTCTTTAGTAGAGAGAGTTTTAGCAACCATACAACAGGGACGTTCTACCCAAGAGTTAGTTGATTGGGTGCCAGAAGAGTTAGTGCAGGGCTTTGGGCTACAGAGTTGTCAAATAGAGCTATACGATGAGCATCAGCAGACGGTAACTCTAGTTGGTGGTATGGGTGAGCGTCTGTTGGGGACAACAGGTGGTCCCCGTGCAGCCAAACAGTGGGAATTTTATGAGCCGTTAGTGCGCGGTCGCTCGCTACAGTTTTGTTCTCTCGTTGTAAAAGTAAAAAAGGGGAAATCTCCACCAGCTACGTTAGCCTGGGTGGGTTGTGCCATGGTGCATCACGGCAGATTATTGGGCTGTGTATGGTTAGCGCGCCCTAGCAACGAGATTTTTAATGACACTGAGCTAAAACAGTTACAGCAAATCGTCAATTGTGTTGCGATCGCAATCTACCAAACCCAGCTAGAAGAGACCTTAGAACAGCAGCAGACCGAGATTCGACAGCTGCGCAAAGCTAAGGATGAGTTTTTACAGCTGATCTCCCACGAGTTATTTATTCCCCTCGGTAGCATTCAACTCTCGGCCCAGACTCTAGAGAGAATATTTAAAGATGTCTCGTGGCGCAAGGTCCCCCAACGCAATACCGTACTCAAGGTATTAAGCCTACTCAGTCAGGAATGTCGACGGCAAAAACAGTTTGTCGATAATCTTGTTACCCTGATGTTCCCCGAATATCAAAAAGTATCGGAACCCGTGCTGATGAACCTCAGTGACTGGCTACCGTCCCTACTACGCACCTTCGAAGCTCGATTTGAACAAGAGTCGTTAACGTTTAACACCAACATTCCCAAGGAGCCTCTAACGTTCGAGTGCGACGTCGCCCAGCTAGAGCGCGTCATTACCGAACTGGTTACCAACGCAATCAAATACACCCCAGCTAAAAAAACGGTCACCCTGACAGTCAATGCCGGTAAAACAAACGTGGAAATTGCGATCGCAAATACCGGCGTCCACATTCCCACCAACCATCAGCCCCACATTTTCGAAAAGTTTTACCGCATCCCCGAACTAGATCAGCGCCAATACGGCGGCAGCGGGCTAGGGTTAGCCATCGTCAAACAGCTGGTTACTAACCTAGATGGCACGATTGCACTAAAAAGTACAAAACAGAAGACCACGTTCACCGTAAAACTGCCCGTATAGGCCCTGTTCATGTAGACAATCAAAAGGTATCCATAAGGAAGTGCCCTGCAGGGTCGCCTATTTTTAATTGGGTTTAATCAATTCGGATTTGGGATCCATCAGCAATGCTAGAAATTTCACTCTCCCAACGAATACTCACCGCTTTAATGGACTAAACTGTGGTGATGTTGCCATAACCTGCTTACCTATGCGCCTGTCCCAGATGCTGTTTGTCACGCTGCGTGAAGATCCGGCTGAGGCGGAAATTCCTAGCCACAAGCTTTTGCTGCGAGCAGGTTATATACGACGGATTTCGAGCGGTGTGTTTGCCTATTTGCCCCTAATGCTGCGGGTCCTTAACAAGGCCTCGGCCATCGTGCGCGAAGAGATGAACGCCACGGGTGCCCAAGAATGTTTGCTTCCCCAGCTACAGCCGGCAGAACTGTGGCAAGAATCGGGTCGGTGGGACACCTACACCAAGGCAGAAGGGATTATGTTTGCCCTCACAGACCGCCGCCAGCAGGAAATGGCCCTGGGCCCCACCCATGAAGAGGTAATTACCACCGTAGCCCGCGACATGGTGCGCTCCTACCGGCAGCTGCCCACCCATCTATATCAAATTCAAACCAAGTTCCGCGACGAAATTCGGTGCCGGTTTGGCCTCATGCGCGGTCGCGAATTCATCATGAAAGATGGCTATTCGTTCCATGCGGATATCGATAGCCTCAAGGTTACCTATGGCGACATGTACCAGGCCTATACCAACATTTTGAGTCGCTGCGGTCTTAGGTTTCGGGCAGTAGAAGCCGACTCTGGTGCCATTGGCGGGTCAGGCTCCCATGAATTTATGGTGCTGGCCGATGCGGGTGAAGATGAGGTGCTCTACACCGAAGATGGCAAGTACGCCGCCAACGTGGAGAAAGCGGTGTCTTTACCCATTGATGCGGTGCCCTCAGCATTTAGTGACTATAAAAAGCTAGAAACCCCCAACACTTCCACTATTGAGACCATGGCGAAGTTTCTAGCCTGCTCGCCCACCCAGATTGTCAAAAACGTTCTGTACCAGGCGGTCTATGACAATGGCCAAACGGTGCTGGTGCTGATCAATATTCGTGGCGACCAGGACGTTAATGAAACGAAACTGCAAAACGCCCTGACTAATCTGGCCGCCGACTACGACGCCTCCACCCTGCTAACCTTAGAGGTGCCCGACGCTGAAGCTCAGGCCAAGTGGGCCACCCAGCCCTTACCCTTGGGTTATATTGCCCCCGACATTTCAGATGACTATATTCAGAAGCAAACAAATCTAGTGCCCAAATTCCTGCGGCTGGTGGACAAAACCGCCGTGGACCTAAAGGGCTTTGCCACCGGCGCCAACGAAAAGGGCTACCACGTGGTCGGTGCCAACTGGGGCGACCAGTTCACCCTGCCCAAGCAGGTGGTTGATGTGCGCAAGGCCACCGCAGGCGACCGCGCCGTCCATGACCCCAGCCAAACGATCCAGACCGCACGGGGCATTGAAATCGGGCATATTTTCCAGCTGGGTACCAAGTATTCTGAGGCCCTAGGCGCTACCTATACCGATGAAGGGGGCAAGTCCCAGCCATTGGTGATGGGCTGTTACGGCATCGGTGTCTCCCGTCTGGCCCAGTCAGCGGTGGAACAGTCCCATGACAAAAATGGCATTATCTGGCCGGTTGCGATCGCACCCTACCATGCCGTCGTCGTTGTCCCCAATATCAACGACGCAGACCAAATGGCCGCCGCCGAAAAGCTTTACGAAGACCTAAATGCAGCCGGTGTCGAAACCCTGCTGGACGACCGTAAAGAGCGGGCCGGGGTGAAATTCAAAGATTCTGAACTCATTGGCATTCCTTTCCGGGTGGTGACCGGTCGCTCATTGAAAGAGGGTAAGGTAGAAGCGGTCAAACGGGCCGATGGCGAATCGGTAGACTTGCCCCTGGACGAGGTGGTCAGCACCGTAAAGCAGTGGGTTGACGACGCCATTGCCGGTACATAGCCCAGCTCATCGGGTGGGGCACAGCCCACCATAACTAACATCGCTTCAACACCAACCCTTTCATAAATTCGTATCCCCACGAATTTATATCCCCACGGTGGGCCATACCCACCTGCCAGTTTGATGCCAATTTCTATGTAGGCCATGGAATTTATTTCAATCCTGCTCTCTAGCCTGATCTTTATTGGTTCACCCATTGGTTTTGCCTTGGATACCATCGCAGAAAGCGCTCTGCGTTCACGGCTTAGTGGCGTCGAGGATATCCAGGTGCGGGTGGATAGCGGCTCGAACTTGAACCTGTTAAAGGGCAAGATCAAACGATTGCAGATTGGGGCGCGGGGGGTGTATCCGGTGACGGGGTTTAGGGTTGCGATCGCAGACCTAGACACTGACCCCATCGACCTAGATTTCAGCAGCCTTAAGCGGGGCAATGTGGTCCTCGATGAACCGCTCAATGGCGCACTCCATGTGGTGATTACCCCAGAGGATCTCAACCAATATTTACTGTCACCGGAGTTTACCGAACGGCTCAACAACATTGAACTTAATTTGGGTAATGCCGCCCAGTCCCGTGAGGTGGGTCGTTATCAGTTTAGTAATCCGAAAGCGACATTTTTGGCCGACAATCGGCTGCAGCTAGAGCTAGACCTATCGGAACCTAGCCTGGGCGAAGGATTAAAAATTAAGGCCCAGACTGGCTTTACCATCGAAAACGGTCATCGTCTGGTGTTGTTGAATCCCCAGGTGTCGGTGAATGACAGTGCGGCTCCTGAACAGCTGCTCGATGCCTTTACCGAGAATCTTGGCGACCGACTCAGCCTACGTCGGCTAGAAGACTCCGGCGTTACCACCCGAATTTTAGACGCAACCATCAGCCCCGAACAGTTTGATCT
>ERZ1740072.851-NODE-851-length-11989-cov-7.909083_pt1 | contig 11989 bp, 7 predicted proteins | sample MGYA00581733_ERZ1740072 | MGnify/ENA primary metagenome ERZ1740072 (study PRJEB43018, sample SAMN04849741) | marine metagenome | isolation source: floating plastic debris | place: Pacific Ocean | collected 2008-08-30 | study: EMG produced TPA metagenomics assembly...
GGCATGGAATAGCCCCAGAAGCCAAACATCTGCAAAACATATAAAATCAAAATTATTCTCCCACCTGTTGACTCAGTTTTTTAAGTTTATTTCTGTTTAATTTATTACATTATACATGTACTGTATTATTGTATTTTACAGATGGTTTGAGGAGGCGTGGAGGAGATGGCCCTCAGACAGATTCTGATTTAGATTCTATTCTTCAGCATCATCAGCAGTTACAAGAAAAACTAGCAGAAGACATGGTATCTCTAGCCAGGAATATGAAAGACCACGCCAAAGCTGCTAGTAATATAGTCAAAGATGATAATAAGGTAATATAGTATGTAATATTATTATATTCTTATAGGCCAGAAGTTTGATTTATACACCAGTCTTAAAGTTTTACATAATTTTTTACAGATTCGAATAAGTATGAAATTTGTTTATATCGATCAATGAATTCACTACCTGTCAACATACACACAGATCGATAATAAATGGAAGTCACCACCACTCTGTTATCGGGACTGCCATTGATCACTCTTGATTCGTAATGGGTTTGTAATATGGCAGCACTTTAAAACACTTTCGCCCCTGCATGTGGTCATTGAGTAGCTGATTGATTTAATATGACAGGTTTGCTACCTTAAGTGAGTAGGGGTTGTTTTCTAAACGCAATAAAAACACCACTTGAAATAGCGACACTGCTGGGACATTATCAGACAACGCTTGATGTCATAATAACAATTTGTCAGGGATTTCTAGTTTGCATAAGCCGAAGACTATGATAAGTATATTTTTGAATGATAAACAGTCTGTGCTAGTTGGATGGAGATACATACATGTATATACATGATACATACCTACACATGCCAGAGCTGCCAACACTGAATTGTCAATGAAATACCAGTATCGCAATGTGAAATGTCATTTGATGATGTTAATGGTCCTGGCTTGTTCATGTTGTATTTGTGACTTGGACCACATACACGTGTATGTAGAATACCCTATATTGCTGAAGCCCTTCATCATATTAATCTACCGCGGGATATATTATTTTTTAGAAACTTCAAGAGACAACAAAATTAGCAGACTCAAACTATACACAGCTCAAGGTGGAGTCATCTCGCCTTGAGGAGCATACAAAGAAATCTAGCTGTTGGATGGTGCTTCTGTTTGTGTTTGTACTCATAGTTTTTGTGTGGACTGTAATATTTATGAAGCTGTTTCCAAAGCCGAAAACATAAAACCATACCGCCGTAGATATAGTAAATTATTTTGTGTGTTGAGAGTTCTTATTCAATTTATTGGGCAAATAGTTGGCAGGTTGATTTAATATTTATTTATCAGCGATGTCAATAATTGTATTGTGATTCATTGCAGTTGAGTCACAACTCTCAAGCAAAGACACAAACTTCTGTATTTTTTTACGCTCTTTTTTCAACTGGCAGATACTTGCCATATTGCGCAATAGAACGGCCTATGTTACTAGGGTCTGCATAACAGAAATTACAATGATGGTGCTTTTATGGAATGGAAATTTGAGTTTAAGTTCACTTCACAATGTAATAAAAGTAATACTGAAAATGTTGTACAAAAAATCTGATAGAAAATAAATTAATGAACAAATAATTTGGTGTTAAGCAGTGGAAAGGCTGGGTAGTTGTCCAAAAACTCAGACCAGTCAATTTCCTTGATCTGAAAATCCATTGTTACTGGGTAAAAAAAATGAAGGTCACAATGTTTATCGGAAAAAGAACAAGATTTCTGTAAATTGTTCTGGTATGATTTTGCGGTTTGAGTTACGGGTACTTTGTTTTATGGTATAAAGTTAAAATCAGTCATTGGGATTTCTGTGGCTCTACATGGTAGAGAGCATCAAATCCTCTAACATAACAATTCTTCCAAAATGCTTGGTTACAACAAAAAACAGTATAACTAAATCAGTCAACAGAAAAGAGATTTGCTGCACATGAATATTTGCGAAACTGATCTATGTGTGTTTGCAGCGATGCTGACCTGCCTAGGTCTGTACAAAAGCTGAGTATGTGAGGGCAGGGTGGGTGTGGGGATGTGTAGCAGTGGGAATCAGCTTGACTTCTACCATATAGAAAGTTACCTGACTTCAGTTCTTGACACTGTTGATATAACATACAAATATGCAGCAGCCAGGTCACTGTAGGTTAGGCAATATGATTTTGGCATGTGACAGGCTATAGATCCTCCGTAGGGCATCAAAGCCTGAAGCTTTAATCCTGACTTCCACTTATCATCTGCTGTAGATAATCTAATTTGGCAAGGCTAATGCAAACCACTCACTTACAGTAGTTGAATTCCTGTTTCCTCCGACATTTGTCACATTCAACGCGACAACACCACACAAATCTGCAGTTACAATCCTCTTCCACGTCTTTGATTTGCGTATGGAAGCCGCGACCGCAGCATAATAACGAACAACTGTCTAAACCGGGGCTAGTGCGGTTACACTGTCGGCCGACAGTTCCCAGCGAACCATGCTCCAGATCACTGCGGCAAAAGTCAGGTGATTCCATGAAATAAACCAAGTCATTTTTCTTAGGTCTTGAGTAGTGTTTTTGTACTGGTCTCAGAGCGTCACGTCGTGAGTTGTATTTCACTTTTTTAGCTCCGTCATAGCTGACTTTGAGAGCATCACCCACTTCGCTGAAACTAGCCAATGAACGCCAGCATATCCTCACTGCACATGATGCTGATACTCCGTGACATTTACACAACGTTTTCATTTCTTTCTTCACAGTCTGTAAAAAAGAGAAGACAACTTTATGTCTTACTGTTTTCAATGTCATGATGCGTTGTAGGGGAAAGATTTATCATAAAAAAGAAAAATGCATAACCAGATTTGGTATTTCTTTCTGTCCTTGCTGACAGATTCTCCCCAAGGTTGGATGATGACACCGAAACACCCAACCGACTACTCTGAGCGGCAAACATAAGAATCGCAATAAGCATGATTCTCACAATTTGAAGTGTGTAAGGATTCTTCAATTATCGCAGCAAACAATGCCATTTTCACTCATCGATATGGACTGGTCAAAAGAAATCAAAGGCATTCCTGATAGGTGATTGCTCAATTACCACTGAGGGAGGCAATTTTGTATAATTTATTTTGTTGATTATATAAAAATTAGAGGCATGTTGTCAACGTTTGTGACAAATTACATGGATGAAAGACGTTCACAGGCATACCACCACCTGTTTCTAGGCTTTTGTATGTCTCGCTACCATAACGAAAGCACCGGGAACCTTGTGTTCTCAAGACTACACCTCCAATCATCTTAGTACCAAGTGTATCATTTTAGTAACATCTCGGTGCTGGTTGCAAACTCCAGCCTCATGTTTTTGCATATTATTAGTCATGAAAAACTGAAGCAATTTTTAGTAACATGAAATTATCGGCTGAAGTTCACACTAGGTCATGAAACAGTACAATGCACTCAACCTGCTGCAGTGAATTTCTCTGTGTGGGATTAAAGTTTTGGTACATTGTGCAAGAAAAAGGGCTCCCTTGAGCCATGTTGGATTTATAACCAAGCATAGAAAAGCCGAATTTAAGAGATTAATAACGCCTCAACAACGACTTTGTTGAGTTGTGTATGTTTTGGCTCATAAGTTGAAATCATTGTTATTTTTTGGCATTTTTGTCACACTTGACTAACAATACTGCGACTTTAGTACACGAGAATATGAAACTACGAAAATATATTAAATCAGCAAAGTAGTCAAATTACGTATAAAGATAAACTTTTAGTTTTGAAGACCTGTGAACTGCGGAAGATCGCAGAATCATGATTAGACCACCAAAAATTTGTTTTAATTATTGGTTTAAGATTACCTTTAGCCGCCGGATAATTATTTACACTGGAAACTGACCCCATGCTTTCATATGTGCAGGAATTTGACGCACTTTGGTCAATGCATCGTAGATTATTCCAGCACCTAGTACACGTATATAGAAAAATTCTTAATGATGTCATTTGAGCAGGGGCCCTGCTGCAAGTCAGATCGACGGGAGAAATCATCCATTCAAAATGAAGAGTGAATTAAAAATACGTGCATATTCTTATAAATCCATTAAAAGCTAATCAGTTACCTGTCTTCCAGCCTCGTTATTCCACAGATTCATGCGAGTATTTTTGTTGCTGTCAGTTATTTCTTTACTATCTACAAACTCTTTTGCGAATCTGGCGCCGAACTCGGGATTGTGAGAGCAGCCGCCCCACTGGAACTGATTTTTTGTGTCCCTGTCATACACGGAAGTGTCACAGCCGCAGTTACCGATCTCTCCACGTGCACACGCGCTCGTGACAGCCTGCATCACACCCGCTGATGTTATACTGTACACAAACGATTTCTCTCTTATACCTGAAATAGAGCGAGAAAACACATTTACGAGGTGGTAGTCCACAACTTTGCTAAGAGAGAAGGAAAAGTGGGAAAATAATGCTGGTGAGAAACTAGTATAAAATGCCAATGTACCTGGAGTAAAACCGAAAGATGATACTAAATGTGAATGGGGTTATAGGAGGAGGAAGTGAGATGCATTTTTGTGGCCATGTGACCGAGCAGAGCAGGTAAAGTCAAGCAGGTAAAATTTATGTAGTTCAGTGGACTGGTTTACCACAAAGCTACTCCTCCCTTAGAACAAAACAAAAGAAATTTAAAAACACTTAACACAATACTAAATCAGAGGCATGCATGTAATCCCCAGCACACCATAACATTTTGAATGGCCAACTCCAGAATTGTCTGAGATTGATTCTGAAGGAATTTCAACATAACATGATTACACTTGAACTCCAGAAAATCAGATTTTAGCCCAACAGCGGTATTTCCAGACAACAAAATCAGAATATCGGCGATTTAGTATTTAAATATAGCCGTCTTACCAACAGGAAAATTGACCCTCGAATATTTTTATAACCACAGAACATAAATTGAGAATTTGCTCTGAAGTTGGAGCAAAAATTTAGCACGACACTGTTTGGTAGCACCTCACATAGTACGCCATAATTCAGATAGTAGCCAATCTGATGGTAATACTCATGTCACTAGGGCCTCATTACACGCTTATGATATCACCCTTACCAAGATCTAATATTTTTCCAAACACATCTGTAGTGTCAAACGTTGTACAATTCCATCGTCTGTCTTTGAATTGTATAAGACACTCTGATATGGCCATGGCTGCACCCTCACTGATAACATCTATAATAAATTCTCCCTGTAAACAATTAAAATAAAATTAATTAGATAATCAAAATTAATTAAGATATCCACGCCAAATGTCAATGTAAATGACTTTGACAGTGATTTTTTTCAAACATCTATAATGGGATGTGTCAAAGGAGGGCAAAACAGGAGCACGGTTGATGCAAATTGCATTTTTTCAAACTTTTTAGCTTAATTTGCATCGTGTCATCAATTGCTAATGACTTGTCAACATAAGAATGTGAGTAAAACCAATGAGTTATTTTTGGCAAATTACTATAGTATTCCCTGTTTTACATACATCATGGATATTAAAGATGTAAAATAGCAGTCCTTCTTCAACAAAGTATGAGTCAAGAATATTGTAATAACTTGTCAATGGAATGGCTTAGAGTGCAAAAAATTATATCAATGGAATATTTTAGGGGGATTTTCATCACCAGCTTCTACCAAACCAAGGCTAATTTAAAAGTCAGATATGCATCTGCAACAGCAAAAAATAGTTTTTTTTCTTCATTCATCAATTTTTTATTCTTTGATAATACCATTTTTATACCTAAGTTAAAAATTGTAGATGTCCCTGATAGCCTATGCATTCAGGTATAGATAAAAAATGTCAACTTTCCTGCCCCTCATATAAAGATTTGATTCATTACCTGATTGCATAGCTCTTTTTGCCTGGCCCCCAGGAACGGCATATCTTCACACGGTTGCGCTCTCTTGGTACGTATTTCTTTAGGCTTCTGTACTATTCCCTGCTCTGTTCCCGTGTATGGACCCACAACTCCGAGATACCTAAAGTGTGACAGAAAGAGAAACGCACAATAAGAGGATGATTGATGTAACAGGGTAAATAAACTGAGATGCCTCATTATGTTAAATAACTATTGCAAAAACTTTCATGGTATTGTGACATGTCTGACATCAATTCAGCTGCGGATTCCAACAAGCTCTACACATCAAAGCAGTTCGCAAATATTTTTCTGTTTGATTGTGTTTGCAGTCGTGACTACTTAGATTCTGGGTTGCGACGAGGTTTGATTTGGTATGATTGCGTAGAAGTATTGTTTTCAGGCAACAGTTTACTGACAAAGCTTAAACATTCCATGTTAGTGATTCCTCTCAGTAGGGGTTCAGGTAAAATCTTGTCAAATTAGCCTTCTACCATAACTTCCCCAGCAGTCAAACAACAAAAATTTGATTCAATAGCTATTTAGGACTGAGATACATTTAGATTATTTCACTTCATGAGTTGAGTAAATTCACTATAAATTGCTCAAGCATAATCTGATCCATTATGCAAACTAAGAAATGTGGATAGAGGGTGTATTAGCCCTCTGAAATTGAGCATGCTTGCTCTTTGATTTTTGCCGAACATACCATCTGCTTTTAAAACTTTCTGATCATGTAATATCCTTATGAATAAGCTAATGGATAGAGATATGCGATTATCTGCCATTAGCTGCAATTTTAAGCCGAGTGAGAAAGGTGAAAGCGCAAATGACTCTGAGCAAATTCTTTTGAAAGACTTGCTAACACTTTTAAAATTTGTGCAACAACTTAAAATTTTATCCATATTTTGCTAGTACACTCCAATTAGTATAATCTTACCTTTCAGCCAAAACAAATTCATGAAAATGCGAAAACATCACATGTTGTACTTTTTGGCCGAGTGGTCAGCAAGTTTTGTTTGAAGGTACCTAAATAAAATCTTTATGGTATCAATTCTTAGTCGGGAAACAAAAAGTTTCAAAGCAGGTGAGAACTTACTTAAAAAGCAAATTGCAAACCGGATTTTGCAATGAGGAAATTGTCAAATTAGTAAAAAAAACGGTTACTTGACCATTTTCATAAATCATTTCTTCCGCTGAAATTCAGCGCTAATATTTGATCGTCACAAATCATCAAGGCACTGCAATGTAATTTATAAACACCTGTGCCCTCAATGTTCAGTTACTATTACTCCGAAAACCTACAGGTTTAAAACTGCAAATTTGATAGTAAATGGCATAATACCATTGAAAATTAAGTACTTTCAAATACAGCAAATTTTCATTAAAAATTCAAACAACCTGGTTGAATACATAATATAATCCAATTGGTAGTATAATGATTTAGCCTTTGCCCAGCCCGTTTTTATGGTGCAGTAATACTTTTTACTCTTGAGATGTGTTGAGTAGTCTGAAGTACCCTAGAGTGGTTTTCGTTGACTTAACAAGTGTCGCGCTGAGCAACGACTCAACTTAATACCCTTCATTCAAGCACCAAATATTTCATATCACACAGATAATTTAATTTTAACACGAAGACCCAGAACAAACAAAAACAATATTGCTTGACAATAAATTGCTGCGCTCAAAGGAAATGACAAAAATGCCCTCCAGAAGATATGAAATTAAACTATAAGTGACATGTGAAAGTTTGCTGTAAAAATTCAAAGCAGCGGATTATTCCCACTGCTAAATTATAACACTAATCAATCAGCCGACGACCATGTATTATTTTCTTAACTCTGACACCATTAGAATTATTACAAAAAAATCACAAAATGCTTTGGCTGAAAACAAGACGCACCGATGATAGACATTGCCACATTTTTATCCTTGTTATGATGTTCTTTGCACCTGAAAAATGTTTCAAGATAGTTAAATATGGGTTTGGGCAGAGGTGTAAAATTGTTGAGCCGCCAGACAATTTTCACCTAGCTACGTGCACTAACTTACCACCATTGTGACGAGCAGGTCGGTAAATATGTAAGAAGCTGTGTTGTCAAGATCGTGAGCAACGTATAATCCAACTTCATAATTGTGTCTGAATTTTCTGTGTTTTATGATATTTTTCTCGAATATATTTTCTCAAGGATGTCTAGTTTTCATAGGAAACGGTGATCAGGAAACATAATAATCCAAGTGCTCAGCTTTCTGTTTCCACCAGGTAGATGGAATGAGTGAAGGTAGACGTCCAAAGATGAAGTTATTTTTGTAATTTCCAGTGACTGAATCCACCTGCATCGAAATACTTCAGGTTTTAACAAACATAAAAACACGTAAAGAACACTTCTCTGAGCTGGAAAGTTGTTTTCTCTGCTGGAAAACAGAGTTTTTCAGAGATTTTGTTGAAGAAAAAAGATAAATGTCAATTTGACCTAATTCATTTCTCATTTGAAAAATAAGCATCCATCAATAAACATAAGAAAACAAGAAAGTCAGAAAAATATTGTCATGCTGTCACTTTACTCACAAACTGTTCGATGTCCTCTGTATATATTAATCCTTTAGCTTTGTGCTCACTTGTAAGATTAATCTGAGGTTATCCGGCAGAGTAGACCAGCCCTCAGGTAACACCCTACTCCAGTAACTGATAAGAAAGTGTGACGATCACCAACATCTGCAGTCAACAATAATGACAATAAAACTCATCCAAGTCGCTAATTCAAATTCCTTTATCTGCCTCTGGTTTAATCTAACGCCTCTAGAATGAAGTAATTAGACACGTTAACAGATTGTATTGTCCATCAGCCAACTGGATACAAAGTTACTGCCTATTGTTGTGAGCGTCTACGTCAACAACGCAAACCAAGTGTCCAAATATTTGAGAGAGTTTGTAGATAATTTCCTCACAGTTTTGTGCGACCACTGCTCGCTATGGTGGATGTGTGTAAAATGTGTCTTGTGAGCAATATGTGAGATATAACAGCTTACCTAGAAATCGTAGCCTTGGTTCTCTAGTTGTAAGCTTTTGATTGATGGGTGCGAATCAACTATAATATCAATTATGATATTCAGTGCGGTTGTTGCAGCAAACGAATCATTATCAGATTTTGCAGTGAGAACTCTCTCAGCTAATAAATTTATTCTATATGATTCGTTTTATTGGTTTTTTTGTAAAATGTGTTATCATATTTTTATTCAAATATATAAAGCGAATATATAAAGCGAATGATCTGTTTGGTGTACCCATAAATTGACATGAGGCATTTTAGTCAGTCTCTGAAGCTAAAAGTTCTCGAAGCTGAAGCCTGCAATGACTTGGCTAACAAAAACACTGCAAAATCTATAATGAATTTTATGTCATTGTGCATTTTGTTATGATTAAAACAACCTGCTTTTGTTCACCTAGTGACTGCAGTTCTCTTGTAATGTTTAAAATAAACATCTTGTCATAATTTGCTGAATAAAATGTTTGGCCATTATGTTTTGACAAAGTCATGTAAAGGAAAAACTACGAGTGGCATTAACCTCTTACATTCTAAGTTTTCGTCTGGTGAGAGAGATTTTTCGAAAACAGCAGCAACGTGAATTAATGGGTTTCTAGCTTTGAGGAGAGTTTTATTCTGTTTGACCAGGCTCTTACGCTACAAGGATAAACAGGCTCCATGCGGTCTGTGAAACATGGGCTTAAAAAGCCTGTCAAATAAATTGTCAAAAATATTTATTTACATTTACTATTGTTTTACAATTTCAGGGTTAAGGCACATGCCAATACTCAAAAATCTGTATATCTGTGCGTCTATGTGGCCGGAGAGTCCTTATAATCGATAAATACATCCCAGAACATAATACATGATTTATATCATGAAAATAAATCTTCATAGCACACATGGACTGAGAATTCCCGTACCTAAAAGAAGGCCCTGCAGTTAAATTAAAAACCCACGACGGATACCCTGTGGTACAAATTAATAGACCAGCATCGATCAGTGACATCCAACATAATTGAACTGAAATATTAGAGCCAGCTTTGTAATTTCATAATTTGTACAAGACACAGGGTGCTCATTACCTGTGTGAAGACTTTCTAAGGACAAGTTTTAATTAGCGGGCCAGGAGTAGCCAGGCCAGACGCACTGTCTAAAACTCACAAGTCCTAAACAATATTGTCACATCTGAAATCGTTGTAAATGTTTGCCTAATTTTGTAATTTTAGGGACGGAGACATGGGAACCAGCATACAAACATTAACTAATTTGTAGGTAAATGACAAGAAAGGAAATGCATTGTAAACACATTTATCTTAATTATATATCTATTAGTTGGCCAGTAACATCTATTGTTGTGTGAAGGACATGGATTTGTAACATCTATTGTTGTGTGAAGGATGTGGATTTTTGGACATGACTGGTCATCTCTTTGATGATCACAGGAGGAAACAGCCTGTCACCTGGTCACAGGAAACAAGTGATAATATAAAAGTTAGATTGTCTCAGAACAACTCAGACACAAGTTTTTACCTATGGCAATGGAAACAGTACATTACGGAGCTGCAAATGAGTGGTTAGCGTAAAGAAATCATCTTTACATTTCGCTGATGAGAGAAAACCAATAAAAATTCACTTGGAAGATAAAAAGAAGGTGTCATAATCTTTTACCTAAAAATGATGAGGTTCTTTATCACTCATGTAAAAATGCGAGTTGACACGTTTGAAAATGTTGAGCGATTAAATTTCCTGATTTTTTGGTGATAAGACACGTATTCTTACATCCCTTATCATTGTGTTCATAATAAAGTGAGCAAATACAATAGATCGCTATAGTTGTAGACGATAGGCTACGCTGTTCTTACAATATATTTTCAAGTTTTCAAAACAAATCACGGCACACCACTTTTTTAAAAAAATCAATCAATAGCATGCAATGCAAACTGGGATCCATGATTATTGAACCACTTCGTAAAACAAAATGAAGTTCAAAACAGACATTATCCACGGCTTGACTCCCACAATGCCAGTCGCAACCTGGCTGCAGATTAGTAATACATCCTGAGTCGCAGAATATTGACATCTATGAGTATTGTGGCGTCACTCTCAAAAATTTCAATTCCTATATTAGATGAACTTCGCCATATGCACGTCTATTTTTGTATCCAAATTTATTCTGGTAGGATTAGCCATTTGCCCACCTGTTATGTTAATGCAAGAGATACAGAAGCACATACAGTAATTTATGGCATAAATCTACCTGCCATGCAATTTACTTGCCACCTGGTTGGGGTAAAATTTCATTTTTGGGCCAGTAGTCAACAACACTTTGGGCCAAAGCCATTAAATGTCCCCTTGATAATCAGATTGCACTCGGCTCAGAAAAGCGAGAATTAAGTCAATGGGCTGGCTTATAAATCACTCAACTCACTCCAAAAATTCCTTTCAACTGCACACATAGCCTCCAAATTATTACATGACTTGTGACGGGCGTCCTCACACAGCCCGCATGCCAGCGATGTCATGTGTGCCACTACTACAGAATTATCCCACCTCAGGCTGTTTACACAGTTTCTTTATACGAACTCACTGTACACATTTCTTGCTAATATGTGTCACAAATATTTTAGAGCTCGCAGCGAATTTCTACCTTTACTCGTGTTTTTATGGTGATTAACAAAGGTTTTGTCCAACAAATCATTGACATATCCATTATTTTTATAATGAGATTCATCTCAATTGAACCTTGGTTGATCATTTATGATAATAACTTTTTAAAACCAGTTTGATTCAAAATTCCTGAGGATAACACGACAAACTAACTTCTCCCAGTAGAATACATGAAATTCACTGGTCAGCAAGCCCTTTGCATGTGTCAGCAAGCCTTTTACATTCATGCAATAAGCTAAGCATGAAAAATTGACCCCGAACTGCACATTCAACTTCCATAAAAACTCGCCAACAAAGACACCATCATCGCTTTACCAAAATAAACTATATCGTTTGAAAACATAAAAAGAAACCTTCTCTGCTCAAAAATTTAATTGAATTTTCAATTTCTTG
>ERZ1740072.853-NODE-853-length-11984-cov-8.250566_pt1 | contig 11984 bp, 5 predicted proteins | sample MGYA00581733_ERZ1740072 | MGnify/ENA primary metagenome ERZ1740072 (study PRJEB43018, sample SAMN04849741) | marine metagenome | isolation source: floating plastic debris | place: Pacific Ocean | collected 2008-08-30 | study: EMG produced TPA metagenomics assembly...
AAAAATTGGCGAATTTTGATATTTGACACTCATTTATATGAGCTATCATTGCAGTTTTTTAGAAATCTAGTAATATTTTGAATTTATAATTAGCGAGTTTATCAGTTTTATCAGTAAAATAGCAAAATTTAAATTTCAGGATTTTGTGCCTTTGGACTAATTACAAAAAATGTCGTTCTTTCTTTGCTGTTGTTGTATGGTAACAGCCATCGGTACTGCTTAATTCCAAATTATTTAGAATTAAGGGATGGATAGTGCCAATAATCTAAACTTTCACAAAACATAGACTGGTGCAATTGACCGATTCTATTCAATTTCTTTTGCATAGGCTACACTTCAATTCACAGAATGGGCAAGGATGAAAGAAAGAAAGGCAGAAAAACTGGAAAGAAATTAAATAAGCGCAATGTTAGCGCTGGAGGCACTTGGAATATAAGTTGCAATGATGAAACAGTTGAAGATAATGATTTTGTCCACCCTAAAACTACTACACCTAACAATGAGAAAGCTGATGGAAAATCAGAGTCATCAAGTGAAATCCAATCCACATCGCCACAACCTGCAGAAATTGAAAGTGGACATACTGTGAACTCTTACTCAGAGCCAAATAAGGCTGAATGTGAAACTGCAGGTGTAAAAGATGATGATGTTGATGATGAACCACCTACTAAGAAAAAGAAAGAAAAAACACCTGGAATCATATACTTGAGTAGTATCCCGGATGAGATGCAGTACAACGATGTATTGAAGGTTTTCAGCGAGCTGGGAGAAGTCGGCAGAATATCTCTACAGGTTGGAGGTGGGAATTGACTAGTGATTATTAAAAGAAAGCTTTTGTTTTAGTGGGGGATTCGGCTTCCAACTTAAGCATTTTGTGCGCAAGTTTTATTTGGCTTTTTGGGATTTGTTTCCTCCTGTGGAAGATAGGTGGCAACTTCTTATTGCATTTATTATCAACATTTAGTTTAAGTGCTCAAACTGTTTTGGATGGGGTGATGACTCATGCCGATAACACCTACCAGAAATAGATTTGAGCGTATGTATGGTTAATATCTTCTCTTATCAATCAAGCAGCTTCATTGATCACATGCGATTGCGAGATCATCTGAAACTGTGTACCTATTTTGACACCACCATGTCTACTACATTGACATTTGAGAAGAAAACTTAATGATACATTGGGGTAGCCTGCTAGGCGCTTGGACTGTTTCTGGTGCATTTTGAGCATATGAGAGTGACTTCAATTGGTTGTTGAATTTTAGAGTTTCGGCATTTTATAGGTTTTTCTTTCAACCTGTATGAAAGGCATTGATGACTAAAATTCTGTAACTGTTCAATGCAGGTCCGCAGCCCCATCATACCAGGAAAAAGAGGTATGCAGAAGGATGGGTTGAATTCTTAGATAAGAAGAAAGCTAAACGCACTGTGGCATTGCTAAATAATCAGCTTGTGGGAGGTATGTATAGCGGAGCCAGCTTTCATTTTGACCTGTTAATCGTTGATTGATTGTTTTTGTATGGTAGTCATTGCCAACTTTGCAATGTCTGCATAAGCTGACCACTGGTTGGAGTCATAATCACTTATTTTATGATGATGTCATTTAGTTTGACCAAATTATATGTACGCATGGTTTTGGCTAGTCAGCGTAAGCAGAACATCAATTTTCCGTGTGGAGTGCTCAATTTTAAAATGGAAAGTTGAGAAACTATGGATGGTTCCACCTTTGAAGTTGTCTCATCATATCAAGCTGAGTGGGTAACTCCTTATACCATAGCTATTTTTATAGTGTTTTGATAAATGCTTTCCCTCGATGTTGTAGCATGTACATGTATATCAGCTTTTTTATATCAATTCATAGCAAAACTGACTATTCTCTGCATGAATATTTTAGGTCGAAAGAAAAGTAAATGGTATGACTGCATCTGGCACATGAAATATTTGCCAAAGTTCCAGTGGAGTCACCTTACAGAGAGGCTGGCCTATGAGCAGGCCTCGACCCAACAGAGAATGAGAACTGAGATTACTCAGGCTAGGAGAGAGGCCCAACACTTTGCTGAGCAAATAGAATGGAAACAGAAAGAAATTAAAATGGCCAACAAGCATGCAGACTGGAAATCAAACAAACGAAAGTATGAGTACACCCAAAGGGTGACCGATGATGAAATACGTAAACGAAAGGTCGGCAGTAAACGTGTTGCCGAGCTAGAAAAATCACGCTCAAACGTTCTGGGTAGCCTTTTTGGAAAGAGAAAAGCTGATTGAAGTAATGTCTTTGAGTTCTCTATGTAAAATGAATGAATAGCGACTGTGTGCTTCAATAATAAACTGGCAATGAACAATATTGGCGAGCATTCTGCAGGTACTACAGATGTTTTAAAGATCTGAACGTTCTGGGTCATGTTAAGTCTTTTGATTATTCCATTTTCTTGGCGTGCTTCCCTAAGACGCTCGAAAGTAATGAAATATTTAATTGGATCCTGGCTTATTAATATTAAAATCCATCGGTAATACTTGATGCATTTTTTGATGAATTGGAAAATCATTAATGGTTCCACTTGGAAATGCCATCAATCACACCCAAAATATTGTAATTTGGATGTTAAAATTAACTCGAAAAGAGTTTAAGTAATATAAATCTGATGATTGTTCTCAAAGGATGAAAGAAGATCTTTGCTCTTTTTTATTTTTTTCACACCAAATGACAAACCAAATAATAAGGAGATATTTTCTTGGCAAGATTACCATGCTCTGGGCACTGAACCACGAGAGGCTTTTGATTGGCATTGAGGGGTTCAAGTGAAGCTCTCTCAATGGCTGCCACAAATATAACCACTGCGGCATTCCTGCCAGGCCCTCTTTCCGACTCTCATCACAGCTGTAAATATTAACAAACCTGGATGATCCTACCCTTCGTCCCGAACAGTGTTAATGCATCAGAATTTCTGATGTATTCTCACCTAACTTTCCAATATCTGGTTGGGAAATTCGAAGGATAATAAATATAAATTTGTCACCAGGCTTCAATGGTTCTGGCTAATTATAAATCATTTATGTGAAAATAGCTGACATGGCAACAAATCACAAGAGACTTGATTGATGAAACACTTCCTTAGATCGATTAGATGTACCATGGTACTTGTCAGAATTCCTTCCCTTCCTAAATTATCAAGCAGCCTGTATAATATAATGCTTGTCGTCATAGTCAAAGAAGAATAGACAATGGATTACAGAATCTTATCGTGTAACAAGATATTGGACAATGGCTGCTTAGAAATGTTGAAGGGCGGGTTTGATAAGATGGTATATTGTGTATTATCATAACACCTCTATATTTGGATGATAAGATGGCGAGTTCACCATGATGTTGGGTCATTATCACCCTATACCAACATTGTAATACAGCAAATCTCGTGATCTATCTTGTATCTTATATACCACAGCTGGCTGTCTTTGGATAGGACAGGAATGCTGCACGTGGGCAGCAAGGGTAGTGTTGATTATAAGACATGAAATATCATGGCTCACTATTTATTTTTAAACATTTTACCTTAAACTTTACAACATAATCTGCTGATTGTAAACACAATATTCAGATAGAGAGAGAAATGGGTGCTAAAATGATTTCTTAGTAGAAGATTATTGCACTATCTTTATCTACATCGTAATGCGGCTTTTAAAAACAACCGTTTCAAACGTTTGTTTGTCTATGAAAATGTGCACAACAGTGACTACCAAAACAAAAAGAGAGAAAAAAACAGTAAACACTCGAAGATATTTATAATTAGCATCATACCATCTTTCTTTTATTAATTCTATAAAAAAATAAAATTACTATGATGATTGGAGGAATGGACTGATTGAATTTCAATATATTGGCAATGATTGCCATAATATATCCTTTGGCAAAAAATCATTATTATTACCTCTAACACTAAATGACATTAAACTTTACACGGAACTCGATTATCTTTGTCATGGCAGCCTGATTGCACAATGTATGCCAGCTTTTTAAAGAGGAAATTACTCCATCATAGATAGTGCAATGCCACTAGGTGGACTAAGCTGAGGTGAACCAACCCCTGAGAAATTTATACCACCGCCGACCCTCATTCTCTTGACTTTAGCTCGGTGGTTTTTGAACCATAGCTGAATGTTTTTAGGACTGAGTTTAGGATACCTGGATCTGAATTCTCCACGATTGAGGTCATCGCAAATTTGCTCGATCACATAATGTGACGGGTGAGTGTCTTTGGTGAACCACTGTTCAAGCTTCGGAATTTCGCTGACAGGGTCGATGAAAGCTCGATGTCTTTTTTGTCGCTCGGCTTTGCTAAGTTCGTGGTCAGCCTTTACTTGATGTACACTCTCATGCTGTTTTATAGAAGAAGCGAGTGTTTGCTGTGCAGTGTTGGCTTGCGCCTGCGCCACTGCAGATTGAAATTTCTCGCTCCAATCTTTATAGAAGGGGTGCATCTGAGTTTGTAGATATGCCATCGGCAATGCTCCATATGGGAAAGGATAGCCGGGTATTCTGGTGGCCATGTTGTTTCCGTTCATCAGACTAGTGGGAAGTTTGGGACTAGATGAGGTAGACAGAAGACCGTTGCCACTGTTGTTGTGTTTACCTTGACCTTCGCTATCAAAGCTTACTTCGATATCTCGCGGTGCTTCAACTGCACCGGGTGACTGATGGGTGCTGCTCTCCATCTCGCTGTCTCCGACACTGAGCTCATCTTCCATGTCACTCTCCTCGCCCGACTGATGACTCGCTGATGTCATCTCAGATGCGGCAGCGGGTTTCTCATTACCGGCAGCTCTCGACTTTTCTTCGGACTCACCAACCAGCGGATCATTGATGACGTAAACGGCGTTGCTGTTAGGCAAGGGTGGTGCTGACATGCTAGCGCTCTCACGTTCTAATTGTGCCTCGTCCTCTGACAAGTCCTCGCTTGTTACAGAACGACCTTGGCGCCTGGCAGCAGCCCTGGCATTCTTAAACCAGTACATAATGTTTGTGAGATCGATTTGCTTACTGGCCAACCCTCGAGAAGGCAACTCTTTAAGCTCTGAGAGGTATTTAGTCATCAGCTGCCTAGAAGGATGTGGGTCTAGTTCAAACCACTGCTGTAGATTGGACACTTCCTCTGCGTCAAATGTGATTCTGAGACGCGGAGCACGTTGAGGTGAAGGAATTGTCAATGGGGTGGGCCTGTGTATTTTCTTATTGTCATCTGTAGGAGTACCCACAACAGAGTCATGCTGAGTATGCTGTTTGCTGTACCAGCTGTAGAAATCTGTCTGTTTCTCTGAGCTAAATTCTCCATGTCCAGCTACAACTTTCTCCAGTTCATCCTGTGGGAAGAAGATTAAACATGAATTATTATGACACAGCCCTCAAATGCGCCTATTCAATACCCTGTTAGTCTGCATGGTATTAACTTGCAGTGTGTGTAGCTGTCGGATTAGCCAGTTATTACCTCCCTTGTTAATACGCCCTGTAAGAGCCCTTCCCTCTCAAGTAGCAACTGATACAAAGTACAAATTTGCTCGCTAAAAGATTTGCATAATTTTCCGGGATCAGCTGAAGATTACTTTCAGCTGAACAATTGATTTGGATTAATCTGCACAGTAATGACTGCTGTTAGACGCCATAGCAGACAAGTTGAACTAATAAAAACAAAGCTGTTTTTCTATGGCGACACCACAACACTTTAAAACTTGAACCCACAACCGACAATTCATTGAAAACACTTTGGTGACACATTACATACATCGGTAAACCCACTAATCCCCAGGCTCATCCCTCTGTTTGTTTGGCAAAGTACTCCAAAATGTAAATGTTTGCGGCTAAATAAATGGATCCCACCTCATGCCAACTCATTGATTTGGCTCAAAATAAACTTAATCCATCATGTCAGTGTATGGGATACATTCAAACGTTGTACGAACAAAAAAGCAGCTCATAAAATACTACCATTAGCCTACTCTCGCATCAAAATCTAGTTGATGTGAAACACAGATAGTGACAGGTGAAGCAAAACACCATGTCAAGCTGCCCTCAAAAAGCTCTGAAAATTTGGAACTAGCGCTTAGTGCACCAAAAGCTAATCAAGTAGTAATCTGGCTGTACATTACCTTGGCTATAGGACAACCTTTACGTGTCAGAACTTCGTATGATTGTTCCAGCAACATCAACAACAGTTTGTCTTTGACGTCTTCTGATTTACCTTTACTGCAAAAAATAAGAAGAATGAGATGGATGAATTGATATCCGAAATATTACGACACTTAATAACCTCATATTATTAGGCATTGTGATTAAGCAGCAGGTCAAATATGGCCATGACCTCTGCTGTCGGACAGACGCTAGTGCGCAAGATGAGGCGGCAGTCGAGGGCAGCATTATGTCTCTGCTCATCTGCTTAATTAATAAAAATGCCCTCTCACAATAAAACCTTAATCAGGTCAAAAAGACAGGCAGATTATATATAGCAGAGATAATGGATGGCTATCTCACAAAAGCCGGTCGCTCGCTCATTTTTTTAACAGCAGCTGTTCAATGTGACTTTTTGCGATGACATAACAGTTAAACAAAAATGCGGGATCAAAGATTGATGCCTAATTGTTTCATATCAGGTTTAGCAGCGGCAATGATGCGCATTGTATAGTGGATAAGATACCTGGTAATTTTTATTCGCAATGTAGCGACAGTTGTCAAATCCCCGAGCATATCTTCTACACTGACCAGGGCATTGTCTGTCACCTGCTCCAAATCAAGCGGTCTCCAATTTTTTATCTGCACTGCACCTATAAAATAAAAAAGGCAATCATATCAGGCATTTGTATGCAATGTCAATTAGTGGATATGTCATTTTGAGGTGAGGCGGGCAAGGCTGTTAGCTACTGTGCCAATTCACTAATCCAGCCCTACGAGATTAATTCTATGATGGATTGATTTCCATATTGCAGTGTCGTACTGAATTGAAAAAAGAGGTGTATTTCCAGATTTCAACCTGACACTAATAAGAAAGTCTTGCTTTCTAGCTTAGACACTGAGGAAACCCAAGTCCATAGTTAGCGGGCTAGTTAGCCAGTAATTGATTAGTTAAGCTAAGGATATAGATTTTTGTTCTTCATTAAGCCAGGCAATCTCATCATAGATAGATAATCAGCCATGGTATAGTGCATTCAATAAAATTCAATTTGCTTAGTAATCTCTGGTTCTCGAGCCTAGCCGAGCTGCACAAGCTCATTATCGCAGATAGAGCTATTATCGCTTTAGCTCTCTATCCCATCCACAACCTCAAATACATTAGATTCAGTGTGGTAATTGAAATGTGAAAACCTTATTATTGGTTCGATATTATAGAATTACAGGCTACTGAGAAATCTTGGTTAAAAACGTGCAGGGTCACAGCCAGGGTCAAGCTAAACCACACTCTATGACTAACCGAAGAGAAAAAAACCTAAGCTCAAAATAACATAGCTTAGTGATTATCTGCAAGCCCACGTTGAACTTGACGTTGTTTGTCCAAGAGATTTATCTGTAATATCAGGGTGGGATATGGCAGCATAATAAAGCAAATCTTAAGATTAAACCCGCTAGCGCACTCGCTAACCTTTTTCATATCATGACATGAGTCTGGCCTTTCTTTCAATTTTGAATTCGGAATATTTGGTGCTCTGAAAGCTGAGATTCTTATAGCATTATGCCAAAGGGGCTTTAGCGCAAAGATTAGCTTATTCTTATCTTCAATTTTGTATTGTTCTACCTGCTATTGAAAGTATAAGCCGCTTCTCTATTATTACCGAGCTTTGCACTCCGCACTGTGATTATCCTCTTTCAAAGCCTAAACTAAACAGCAGCTTTATTATTCTGTATTCCTTAAATCAAGCCAACCCTAAATTACGACAAAGCCATGTTAATCTGTCACGAAACCATCTGTCCCCCCAAACGTGGCTCAGAAGTTAAGCACTTAATAACATGTCCACAGCACCTAAACTCTTGAGCCATGATCATTCATCAAAATTTTTCTTGTTTTGATCAAGCATTCGGCAATACATAAATCTCCATAAATCTTTGGTAATGCGAAATCGAGAGCTATTTATAGAAGTTGATGTATTCCTCCCGATCGTAATTACCAAACCGTTGCCCTTGAGCTGAGGTGCATGTTAACACGGAAGCGTATCATCTTACCTTTAGCATTGGCTGAATCTTGGGCCGAGTATCCAAGTTTTGTCAGTACCGTTTTTACTACATCTCGAAATAGACTGTTTGATGGTACAATCGCAAAGCTCTCAGTTTCTGGTGGTACAGACCCCGTAGAAAAGCTACATGCCTTTTCCTCGCTTCTCACCTCGATCAAACAGCGAATCGGTATAGACTTTACTGTAAGCATATCATGAGACATTGTTTTAGCTCAATGATGAAAAAGTTACAACCCTATTGAAAGTTTCTGAAATCCGACAGTTCCATTCCCAAGGACCTCGTATCTACAAATAACGCTATGATACTCGATTCAATAAGAAATAATTGACTTTGACACGCTAATCCACGGCTCTATTGGCATGTTGGTTTTCTTTCAGGACCTGTCATGGTCACAAATGTCCGTAATGAGACACTGAAACTTTTTAATTTTTTTTTCAAAACCAGGAAAATCTATTGCCAATCGATCACAATATATACCCAAACGGGATTAGATATGGCTCAGGGTTTGTCTGGCAGACAAAAATGACAGATTTGCAATCTGTCAATGCCATCACTTCAACATGTCAACTGAATATGCGTAACATTGTGCAACTTGAGAAAAATATCATTTCTCCCGTAAATTTGTACACTTCTCTTTGTTTGGAATTTTTTACATGGAATGAGTTCACTTCCATTGTTAGGAAACTGTGGTTAATCCAAGGATTAATACAAAAAATACGATCAAACACATAAGATGATAAAACACATAAGATGTTTGACATACCGTCACCGTTTGATGATGCTGACATATTCTTGCCGTCGTAGTGTATACATTAACTTCCTTTGTTGTGTTGCGTTCTGCTGCCGGGTTTGAAATAAAACCACAATGACGAAGGGACCTGGTTTTCTTCTAAAGTCTACAGTCCAAGCGCTGTTGTATCCCGGCTACCTACTGCTGTGCATTAATCTATACTCTGTTATTATCAACTAAGCTAAGCTAACACGCGACTTGACAGTTCAGACCTTTAGCACAGACTGACCAATGAAGAGACGGGTGTGTAACATCGCCTATAACAATCATCGTATATTAATGTTTAGCACAAAGGCTCTACTCAACAGTGCTAATCCCTTATGCATAAAAATAGACATTGTGGCTTACAGTGGCTTACAAGGCTTTGGCCATACAAAGACCGGTGCTCACATTCAATAGCGGTTTGCTTTTAGACAAAAGAGCTGATATTCGAAACCAACAAAAGCTGTTTGCTTGTGAATAAATTGTGTAAAGATTAGCCCACGTCTAATCCGTTTATCTGCTGCTAGCAGTTTTAATAGCCGCAGTCCAAATCATAGAGGTACATGCCAATATGCCAGTGTCATGATACTCGCTGCATTTGTGTATATCTCAAGAGTTTAGAGTAAGTGGGCTAAGGGTTCTCACACACTAAAATATCGTTTTATCATTGTTCAAACACAGTACATTTTAGCTATAACTATAATCTTATACACCCGCAGATAATACACAAAGCACTGAGCTTGAGATTACCAGCAATAATAACCCGTAGTCTCACAGCTGGTGCAGCACTGTATAATCGTATCAAAGGATACATACAACAGTTCAAATTCTATAATACGACGACAACATCTGCTTAACTAAACACAAGGCCACTTTGTAATATCATCATCGCTATCAGAAATCCAATTCTCAAATCGTGATTTTATTGTGTAACTTAGTCAAAACCTTATCCTAATATTTCCTGATGTTTGTTGATCAGCCTACACGATGAGGAATCGCAATAACTGGTAACTCTGTCGGTGGTAGGTGATTGATGCCACGTAGTAAGTCAACGTCACTGGCGAAGATTTGTTCACTAATCTAGTGTGACATTTACTTCAGCTCCATCTCCGAGGTTAAACTATCTTCCTGACATTACTTAGCTTCATACACAAACAGCGGAGCAACAGCGCAACACCATTCATTAAATAGAACTATAATACATGGCTTTAATCTTTGTAATAATCTCGCTCAGAATGTTATTCATTGTACTCGGAAAATACACACAAAAGCAATGGCAAATCCTGGGCCTGAACTGAAGATTTAGGTTTTAGATTTTGATCAGCATTGAATAAAGTTATAACTCCATTTTGTATAGGTTATTTATAATGAAATATAGGGAGTTGTAGGTTGGAAGCTGGTGATTAAGCTATTGAATAAAATCACGGCAAGATCAGCTTTGCGATGAATATAAAACACTACGAGATAAAAGGATGGATAGGCAAGCCAAGCAGATACGAGATTAGAGTATTCATTGAATTATTCTCAAGGGAGAAGATTGTATGAACTTAGTTAAACTAATCTATTACGCTTTAACTAGTGTTATAAAAGAGATGAATATTATCATGGCCTCCAGGGTCGACAAAGTCGTCTCCCTTTATTTCATGCTTGCTGTGTTAATATCCCCTTTACTTTGTCTTGTGTGATGTGAAATCTCATGCAAATTACACTAAACTCATCAGCTAGATTTTGTGTGATCACAACAAACATACGCAGTAGTCATAGTTGTGAGTAGATTTTGCATTCCTACGAATCACCTTGTTTATTGCTATACCTACGACTCAGTATGTACAGTCATATTCATGCCCAAGACCCACATCTATGACACACACACTGACTTACATGTAAATATTCTTATTTGGATTATTGAGGGAAGCAAACTGGTTTGCCTGTTGTTTGCCATCCAGATCTGAGTAAAGTATATCCTATGTCTGAATCTTTTTCTTTCAAGTTGAAATTAATTAATTGGAGGATTGTTGAGTTGTCTCTCCTGTTTTTCACATGGGGATAATCCAAATACCAAGCTGACAAAATACCATCAAATGCGACCAGGGGTAGCATACCACATAAATAGTAGCGTACGTGCTGTGTAGGTTGGTGTGACTGTGGGGACATCTCGCGGAGGCGTATGTATGTAGTAAACAACTTTGTGCAAAAGATTACAAGCCCGGTAAAAATTCCTCTCACATCCATCCATCACCTGTTTCATCAGAAACGCTAATTACAAGTAGCAGCTTGATCTCAAATTTATGACTTGCCTTAATATCTCTTTCGTGCTAAAGATATCTTGCCGTAAATATTTTGTCAAAAAAAGACAAGTCATTCTTTTGAGATTAAGGAAGAGTTCAAACAGTGTGTGTATGATCATCAATCAAGACTAAGACTAGGTAATAATTTGTGAAAGTTGTGCCTGTTAGAGGCATTTAATGATGATGGATGGCCAAAAATGTCCGCTGTTTGATTGGGTTTGATTATACAAATATATAACCCAGGGAATTATGGATTGCTTTGACAGATGGTATCCCTCCATCAGAGGTTTGCCGATAGCATTACACACGGCTCATCCCCCTAAACAAGAAGTAGGCCCTAGTTCACCGCAGTTAAAACTTGTCAAACCCTGATATTAATGGATCAAATATCTGACTATAATCTCTCGTAATTTAGCTCCCTACCAGCATCCGCAAAACTATGACACGGTCTATTCCATGGAATGCATGCTGTGCGAGTCAAACATTCCCTGTGCCATCATAATTCCCACCATCAGCCAAGATATTTATGTGGATTATGACGAATTTTACATCATTGATCGAGCTCATGACTAGAAGATGAAACACGGCTTCCCAGTTGGATGAGAGCGTTTCATCTTATAATCAGTGCCTACGACTCCATGATATATCTACAATATATCTGCAGTTCCATGGTGCAGCAGCTTAATATTATTGATTATAGTAATTGTTTTCAGTG
>ERZ1740072.854-NODE-854-length-11978-cov-12.271576_pt1 | contig 11978 bp, 14 predicted proteins | sample MGYA00581733_ERZ1740072 | MGnify/ENA primary metagenome ERZ1740072 (study PRJEB43018, sample SAMN04849741) | marine metagenome | isolation source: floating plastic debris | place: Pacific Ocean | collected 2008-08-30 | study: EMG produced TPA metagenomics...
TTAAAAAAATAGAAAATACCACTGTACTGATGAACATGACAAAAGTGGGATCGACACATCTTATTTATTGACTATATATCCGGTAATGTCAAAAGTCTCACTTTTTATCTTTCAAGAGTAAAGGAACTCAGTTCAATTTTACTATTATGAATAAACCTTTACAGGAAACCAATGAAACTAAGCTCTTGGGTTTTACAATTTGTAAGAGTTTGACATGGAACAGTCATGTTGAGAACATAATATCGTTAGTTGACAAGAAAATTTGTCTCCTGCGTCTGTGCAGACGCTTTCTGACCACCTTCTCCTCGAAACAATTCTACTACCAGTTCATACATTGCCATCTTATACAAGGCATTCAAATCTATTACTCACTCAGTCCTAAGTATTTGAGAGACAGTTTATATTTATGTCAAAAGACCGCAATCAGAATCATTGCCAACGTTCATTTCCTCCCTCCTGTTTTATCATCAACTTCATCTTTATGAAATAAATTTTCTACTCTTCCTTGACCTACATTACATAAATATTTTTGTTCTGTTTATGCATACCATATTTTCATTGGCAACTGTCCTGACTATTTATCTGAGATTTTTGTGAGACAGCAACATAAAGACCCAGTTAGAAGCAAATACCTAATGTACAATCCCTCTGACCACCTGAACTCATCCACTGTCAATATCTTTAATTCTTTGCCTAAAGCAATCAGGTCTTCTAGTACTACATCAACTTTCAAAAAGCGACTTTCCATATATTTCTCCACTAATTTCTTATGTGTATCACTTGTGTACAATTTCTTTGTTGTCATTTTTTTCTTTTTTCTTCGGCGCATAAAGAAAAGCATCTTTCTTATAAGAGTGATTATGATGCCAATACAAGTATTAAAAGAAAGTTCGCATGACATTTTCAATGATTTGCAATCAAGCTATTTCACTGGTAAGGATGTAGCTACTCAAGTTGAATCAAGAATGGCAGTACAGTGGTATTTTTGAGAGGTTGGCTGTGATTGATTGGTTTTCCTAAGACCTAGATCCTGTGAGCTTATATATGAATAAAGAGAGAGGATTAGCTGAGGACTTTTGTAAGCTGTGATATTAATTAAATCAAACCACTGGTATGAGGTATGGATCAAAGTAGGAATTAGATCTGCCTTGGAGCGGGCTATGACGTTGCTGTCGAAACTAGGTCTGACATCATGTTGATCAGCCCAGCAGATGATAGATAGGATATAGGAAGAGTAAATTTTCCTGGGAGTTTAATTTCGCTATTTGTCAAATTTTGAATTTAAAAATGCACCAAAATTCAAATTTTTAGCTGTACATTGATTTTAGCTACTTTTTTTGGGATGGAAAACGCTAATTTGTTTCCTCCCGTTTATACTTTCCTCCTCTAGGGTAAGAATTTGATATATGGTCAACTGTTTTTGTTGTATTAGGTGTGCCTGTTGAAAGTAGGCACAAATAGAAACTGGAGTAAGACCTGCAGAATGTAGTGGTTGATATATTTGCTTTAATTACATGTGAAGGCAACCCCTGTCGTAAGCTGAGCTCCAGCTCCACATCATGTATACGGAATGGGTGTCACTACAGACTTCAATCCAAAGTGATAACAGGCATGTCAGCGTTCTCAAGAGGTTCCCTGCAGCTGTTGGAAAAGACATTGTTGTACCAGTAGTGAAAACCATATCACAAGGCCTAAGTATCAACAGCAATGATCAGCCAAGCAAGCTGTCATCTGTGGACGAGGTCAAATGGACCATGGAGGTGAGTCAACTTTCAGTTTTTTCCTTAATTCAGCCTTTCGAGTCTCAATTTATTCACACAAAGTAATGGGAGGCAAATGTGAAAGAAGACCATCTGTAAGCATAGTTCATCTCATTTCAATACATGTACCTTAGATCTGATCTGAAAAATAAAATTACGCTTTATGATTGATACTTGTTGCTATTCTGTCTGTAATTGATGAGCAATTCTCTACTTCCTAGGTGATATGCTATGGCTTGACTTTACCCTTCTCTGAGCATGATGTTGTGAAGGAATGTGTCAATATTTACTGTGAGTGGTTGTCTGGCTGTCTCATCAGAAAGAAGCTGTGCGTACCAAAACCTGTCCTCGAGTCACCTGTTAGCTACTCCATCACCGTACTCTCACATCTTTATAATCTCTTTGTTCCAAGAGAAAAATCCAGTAAGTTACCATCATAAGTTTATTTTATTTTTATTTTGATTACACTTTGGTGACAAGCAATACAAAAATTGTTTTCTCCGATTTGTTGGTGCGATTTTGATGAATCGATTGGTGCACAGGGATATTTTAAAACATTCGTGATTTTATATCAGTTTTTACAGGAACAAATTCTGGACAACACACAAGACATATTATTAAGCGGGATTAGTTACATTTACCATTCATCGTATTCTGCATGGTCACCCTTTGTATTTTAAGTTTTTTTGTGGAATAGGCCTTAGTATTCAATATAGATGGTATTGTTAATAGCTGCAGATCAGGTGAACAGACAGGCAATGCTGTGTCACCGCGCCCTCAGAATGGTGGAAAATATTGCTAAAGAATCACATGCTCTTACTAGAGAATTATGGGAGTCCATGTTAAAATTTCTCCTGGCTATAACAGACACGCTGCTTGCTCCTCCCAAAGAGAAAGGTAAACAGATAGAAGTTTATACTATAATACTCATCTTTTTTGTCTTTTGTTAGCCTGAGACCAACTTTATCTGATTTCTTGTTTATTATACTGCAATGTTACTATATCAGATATGTAATCATTTCAGTCCATATTTTGTGTTATCCGAGTTTAAGTGATCAAACCATCAAACCAGGTTGATTGTGGGTGCAGGACAGTTTGAGCATGAGCGCTTAAAGTAGTGTCATGTTGTGCTATTTAAAGTCATTTGATATGATGTGGCTGTACTCAGCTCTGTCGTAATCATGTCTAATATTAACTACATATGCGTTCATTACAGTGAATGATGGTAAGGAATAAACCGTTCTCTGCATATGAATGACTGCCTGTTCTGCATTTCTCTTTCCCAAAATAAACTCCACCAAATTCCTCGTTGTTTTTAGGTCTCCTGCTACTGTAAAGAGCCATGTGCCATGCCCTTTATATATGAGCCCGGAGTCGTTATTTTTTACTGTAATACAGCTTACCCATTATTCTGAGGGATGGTTCGATTTGATTTCTCTTGCTCACTTATTATATCATAAATGGGCGAATAACCTGTAGATTGGTTACAGTACTCACAGCTTTACGCGAAATTTGATTTTTGTAAGGTTTGTCCCCATCCGCATACGCGACATGCTACATGTATGTCTCATTTCCCTGCCTGTCTACCAACTCCCCATGTCTCGTCCAGTATCTGTCATGATTTTTTATGGCAAATGTAAAGCCATTCCCCAACTGTTATATTTAAATATTACCCTTTCTTGCATGGTCAATTGTTACTTTGTCCAGGTAATGATATCATAATTATGTCAAATTTCATGATTACATGTTGGAAACACTAGGCAATACTATTGCAAGCAAAGCTTTTCTAACCTGCAGCAATGGTAGTATTAGAGCTTGCAAAATTCAAGATTTAATATGGTTTTTTTCGTCATTTCATTACAGCTAGGTCTATTTCTTTCCTGTGCCCAAAATGATTGAAATTATCCGAAAAATTGTATGACAACAAATTTCAGGGAATTGCTAACTTACCTGTGATTATTTTTCTATTTGTATAAATATACAAAAAGCATGCTGCAGCATGCATACTTCTCTTTTGGCGCGCATCAATGTCAAAATATTGAACAACCCTCATATTGACTGACTGAACTCGTGTGAGCAGAAAATTTATTGTGTTTGTTATTGTTGTTTTTTTCTTACAGATGGAATCAGTGATGAGTTAGCAGAGAGGGTGATATCTGTGTTATTTGAGATGTGGCTGACAGCATGTAGTGCCTCGTTCCCTGTACCATCTTTGTGGAGGACATTCAGAGATATGTGCTCTAACTGGAGGCATCATGAAGCTGTCATCATACAGTGGAACAGAGTAAACTACGCCCTCACTGCTCCATTGCTTGTAAAGCTATACGGTCCCGATCACCCTGAGCTTGTTGTCAGTAAGTCAATTTAAGCTGCAACTGCAAAGCTTAACAATTCAGCTTATTTGGCTTCTGCTTTACAAACTTGGTCACATATCATGTCAGGTTTCTGCATGCTCAACCTGAAAGCTGCCTTCTGATATTCTTGTAGCCGCAGATTGGCAGATGTACTGGACACTGAACGCACTCATACACATGGAATAGTCTTACAAGCATCATAATCAGTTTTGGGAAAATAGTTAAGCGTACCTACTTGTATCTCTGGAGCTGTTTTCTATTGCTTCTGAAATTTATGGATGAATTTTTCTGCTGCAGGCTCACATGATAAGGGTATAGTAGCCAACCTGACACGCGACTGTATTAGTAAGCTGACTGATGATTGTCTGGTTCAATGCTGGTTCAGATTTCTGCACATTCTCAGTAATCCTGTAGATCTTTGCCGAGTTGAGATTATTAGTGAGACACCTAAGTTTCTCCATCATGCTCTCACCAGTGAAAAGGTTGGTTTGCGAATAACTATGTTTAGTTTTAGCATCAAATGTGGATATGTCACCGACAAAACGTGTACTCACTACTCAGTGTGTGTAAAAACATTGCCTGACAGATTCAGATAAAGTAAAAATTGTTAACCACAAATATTATTTTATATCTATAAGAATTTTGTGTTATTTTTAGGTTATAGAGCCGAATCAGCATGAGTGTCTCCAGCAGCTTCCTCTTATTTTTCACCGAGCCATGAAAGGAGTGGCAAACATCATGGATGCTTTCCTGGGTAATCATAAGTCTTCTGGTTATAATAATTTTGTTTTGTATTTCAGTATAAGAACGCTACTGAGCTGAAGGGAATTATTCTAAGGGTGCTTTCATATGGTCATATTGTTCGGGCAGATTTCCTGTTGACTAGTTTTGAATTACACAGGCGGATAGAATATGTGTTGCACTACCAGTTATTTCGATCTTTATTTTGATTGAGGTTCAAACTTGGAGTACAGTTCAGCAGATATAATTTCATATGGAATCCAATAGTTTTGTATGAACTGTTCAATATCATGAAAAATAATCGGCGTAGCGGGCATTCTGTCCACTTCATATAATATTGAGGGGGTATTGAGGCAAGCCATCAGAATATCTGCTAGATAAATATTTCACTGTGAAAGCATCATAGATTACAAAGAATAACTTCATCAAAGTGTTCACTGAATTATTGTGATGACGGCTTGTCTTTACCTTCCCAGGTTCTAAGTGTGGTATAGAGGTGTCCTCTGTGCAGATGCCAAATTTTAATGCGAATTGTAAGACTTTCAAAACTTTGATAGTTCTCCCACACCCCAACCCAAAAATCTTGTTTAACACCATTCCAATTAAACCTGAGAACCTTTGTGGATTGCTAATATCTATGGTTGAACTTGAAGATCTATTGTATGCGAATCTGTTCTATTTACTATTCTGAAATTATAACAACCTCCCGAAGCCTATCAATCTAACTGTTAATTGCTTGTGGGCTATGTATACTGCATGATGTGCATATCCAGTGTGCCTCTCATGCTTTATCTAAGCAATATGAGCACTGATTCAAGAGAACAAGCAGGCTGAATGATTGAGCAAGCTCTGTCCTCCTGTGAAATGGTATTGAACCGGTGTATGACCTTGACTTCTGTGTTGATTTTGCATGCTTAGTTATTATTTCTTTGACTACCAGGCGCCCACCAACCTGAAAAAGAAGACGATATCCATCCTATTATTCCGTTCACCCGACCGACTGCCCCTGCTAACCCCAGCGGTCAAACCCCACCCCTTTCTCGAAGTGCTAGATCGTCAAGTGTTGTACTCAGTATGTATAACCTTTAGTTGTGTATTTATATTTTATATTCGTTGTTCATGCATATGTTCATGCATTGCATATCGTGCATATTAGAATAACACACAGCAATGCTTTGGTACATCACATGGAGGCTTATATAGGGTGTTTCTTGCTATGAGAATTCATATGTGTAATTGTTTTGGATTCATGAAACATGAAATGTAGCCGTGATTAAGCTTACGCTCTGACAATGGTGGCCCTTGTGATCTTATCAAAATGTAAGTTAATAGCCACAGCTCACAGCCATCTCATCACATTCCTGAACAGTATAGCCAGCATTGTGATATATCAATACGAATATTTGAGAGGGGGCGTAGTCAATATGAATGTACATGCAAAGTATTCGGTCAGCATTATTTTATTGCGATTGATACATAAGGATTATAAGATCACGCATTCCCGTCTTTATCTTGCAAATTAATTTCTAATTTCATAGATCTCGTTATGGTTCCACTGCCTGAAATTGTGATCAACGGTATAGTTTTCAATTGAGCTGTGCATATGAAATCACCATAACATCTGTCTTCTACTTTCCTTTCCATACTGTTTTTAATTTGATTGTATACTCATTTCATGGGCATGATTGGCTAATTGCTTGCATGGCCAGTTGACTTACTCAATGCACTGACATGTTATTTTGCAGTATGGTGAAATTTATTTGCCCTTCTTTGCCCATCGCTGGCACGTTTTCATGAAGCCTTATCCTATCCTGTGATAATCTAGACTGAAAATAACTCGGCCGTTGAAGATAATATACGGTACCCTTCAAAAAACTTAAAACATGCAGTTGTACGTATTTCTGTGATCGATAAAGACTTTCACCAAAACTTAGTGATCTTGCATGCACGCACACCCACATCCCTAAACCAGCAGTAACCCTCCCCTAGTTCACAACCTCATATAGGTTGTTAAGCTGGGTAGTGAATACCTGTGCATGGTACATGTACCGTACATGTTTTCACATAAATGTTAGATATATGAATGTGGTCTATACATGTATGTTTTGTATATGCATGGTAGTGGCTATGCATTATACCAGGAGTTTGCATAATTAGGCCTAACTCTGTCATGTAGTTGTTCTCACATGCACACTTGTGATCATTGATCACATACTGATCCACATCCTGTTTGAGCCATAGGGTTGTATGATACCATACCACCAATCTTCTTGGGGTTATTAACTCTTACCCAAAAGTTACACTGCAAAGTTGTTCTTGTGAGGTGTATGCAGCCTGGAAAACCATTTTTGAAGTCAACATTTTGAGTCGAAAATGTTATTATACATATTTTATCATCGGTGTGCATTGCTGAGGCTAGGGCTTCAGGCTTGTGGTACTTGAGTTTCCCTGCAGTAGGCAAGCAAGCTGTTGGAGGGTTTTAATAGACCTGTGCAAATCAATTTAGTATTGTTAAATGCGACACTGTTGTTTATACTGTTTTTCCATGTCATAGTGCTGTGAAGTACTTATCAATAGAAATGTCCAGTGACAATTATTTACAACTGTAGAAGCATTGAAGGGTGCGTGGAAACTGGGAAAACTTTGTAAAGCTGCATGTACTTATCTACATATACTTATTGAGCAGGCAGTATCGCGAGCACATGCATGTAGCTAGAAACCATATAGAGCTAGAAAAAATAATTCTTTTATATCTGTTCAGGATGGCTCAACTGACCACATGTTACCTGATGATTTGTAGGCAACCCCACCAAAAGCCTGGCATCACCGAGTAAGCATTCGGCCTCAGCCGCTGCGATGTCACAGAACACATCTACATCTACCATGTCATCTCAGGTGTCACCAGGGGGCGCTTCTACTTCAGTCACAGGCGGTCTGTTACACTACACAAGCAGACCCAGTCTATCCCGGGACAGATCAAGTATCAACAGTATACTCAATGTACTCGGTGCCTGGATGTTTGAGGCAGCGCTGAGTAACAACACTAACAAGAGACGTCGGCCAGGTCAGTCAAAGCGTGTAAATATTCACAGTATTAGAAATTATGGCCATGAGTGGAAGGTTTTACGGAATTGTCATCGACTCGTAACGTGTGTTATAAAGAGTGAATGTTTTAATAGATGGTAAATGTATGATTTTGAAGCCAAAATTTATAATCAGACTGGTTTGATCACTCCTCCTTCTTAGTCTAAGTACTCAGACTTCAAAATCGGGTGGAGTGTTGCAACTATCAAAATTCATCGGTTCGGTTGTATGGTGCCGCTAACTTCACCTGACAAGGAGGTGCCCCTCGTTGACTGCCTGTACTTTACGAATTTCTAATCCTACAGCGAGTGGCGTATCAATGCATCGAAGAGGTAAAAGCCATCTTCTACCTGTCATGATAGGGCATGTTGTAAAAGCATCTCACAATGCCAGTGTGAAATAGATCTTCCATGTGTTTCCAATCACGGTATATGTCTTGACGACTGGAGTTGAGCATTTAATTGAAACATAGGCCTAAGTGTTTTGGAAATTGAGTTAATTGCATTGTGGGATTGTTCTCAACATGTCCTATCATTTTCTCTTCCTTACTCTCCTCCTCTTTATAAGATGATTTTATATATATCACCGTATCAGCATCAGCTATAGACATAGATTTAGACATAACTCAGCACAGTATTCATCATCATACAGGTAGACCTGTTCATCGATGCTGTTTTATTATTATCATTGTTTTACACAAAATAAAGTGTATATTTAAATACCTGTTGATGGATTGGTCTACCACGGTAGTAAAGACTGCATGCGGCTTCTGTGGAAATATCAAAATATGGTTGCTGTGTGCAAGTATTTAGATGACCAAGTAAAGAATGGTCTTTGGAACTTTCTATAACATTGGGTCATACTTTGAAGGTTTCCTATGGTTAGATTTAACAGTAGGGTGTTTTCAACATCTAATTTGATTTATAACTGAATTATTTTGCGGGTGATACATTTCCGATCCTAGTCATGGATGACCCGACATGCTAAGATGAGATGGAGTTTCAATCAAAACCTTCCACTTCACCAGCATGACTTCCCAATAGTTGCAACCACAGGAATCATGATCATCACCCCACAGGGGATACAGTGAAGTATGTCAAAGTGCAAGCCTCAATCATCAACTCTGCAGCCTCTGTGTTAAAATACCAACAGGCATTTTAGTTAAAAGTTTTCCTAGATAGAGGCAGGCTATAAATTTTATCCAATTTAATGTGCTCATAGGTGTATCATCTGTATTTAATACTTTTAGGAAGCGTATCACATAGAGCCGGTTCAATGTCTAGCCCAGGAGCGTCACACAGTCCTTCTCTAGATCTGAACTTTGATGCGGGACGTGCTGAAGCTTGCGGTGCCATAGCCCGCCTTATGTGCTCAAAGAGAACTGGTGAAGTGATTCAGCCTGTCTTTATAGCAAGATGTTACATGTCAATTTATGATGCATTGGCGCTCAACCATGTAAGTCGCTAAGGAAGACAGCTTAAAAAATGACGTTCCAGATCTTTGGATGAGTGATGCCAAAATGTTATTTTTATGAAATTTCAATATTATTAGCGAGGCATTCAAAGTTTGAATTCAACTCAAACTTAGAACAGCAGATTGAGTAGATGATTCTCGTCGGGGTCAGATTACCAATGGTAGAAAGATTGATTGTAAAATCAGAAAAGTTTTCAAAATTTATGATTAGTAGGTTTTTATGCATGCGATTTCACTATTGATAAGTTTGTGCTGCTTCTTTAGCCTGTTAAGGGAGATGTTCTAACCTTCACGTTGTTCCACATGGCTGATATGTTGCGAGTTGACCTGCCTGGAGTTAATATTTTATTACCCAGAATCCTTCCTGCTTTAGAGGCTGTCCTCACATCTAGTACTTATAACTTCACGTGAGTCGCAGTATCTCAAATTCCCACAGTGGGTGTTTTGTAATGTCAACATCATTCAATGTCCATGTGGTCATTCATGTCATAAGAGTTCAAGACTTCCAATTATGGCACTTGATAATAATAGATACATTATACATGTATATGTATAAAGCACTGCTGGTGTTTTGTCTGCTGTGGAGAGGACACGATTGTTGTCATATGATTAGGTAAAGAATATGAGTTTTCTGGCATTTCAATTTTTTACAGGTTATGCGAGTTGAAAGTTGAAACCAAAAACTTGAGATTGTCCATCCTACCTACCACTTTGTTTTGGTTTATAGAATACATGAACAGTTACCTGAGGTAGAACTTAGGAAAGCCTGTATACATTTACTGCTCTCCATAATCAGCTTGCCCTTGCACTACAACAAGATGGAAATCAAAGGTAATATTCCTTTAAGAACTAGGCACATTGACTCGTTAGACAGATTTGATATATAAAAAAAAACAAAAGTTATTGTCTATTTGATAGACAGCTACAACCTTATAGGTTTTGATAGTCTGATTGGATTGAATATGATCATAAATGGCCATAAATGAACATTCACCTCACTGGATAGTGCAAAGTGATAAGTATCTCTTTGATAGTACATGTGTCATGCCATATAACTTTATAATTGGGTGATATTGATAGTTTTGTTTACAATAATTACGAAGACATTAATAGAAATAGAAGCAGGAGTGATACGGTTTGCCCTTAAAGAAACTGTGAGCTGAAATTAAGCTAATTGACTGTAAAATGGCCGGTATTTACCAGATGATGCATTTTGGATGTTATTTTGGTGTTTCAGATTTGTACACAGGTGATGTGATGTTCAACTACCTGTCACTCAGATCAAGGATAGCCAAACTGATTCTCAATTCTCTGATGATAGAGAAAGAAAGCTCTAACACCAATATGTTACTGGGTAAATAATATACACTTTTCTGATGAATCTGTGAAAAATTATTAACACTTTTTTGTTTTCGTTGATTTCAATTAAGAACATACCCTGGCGTTAGACCAAAATTGTTCTACTTACATCAGTACTGACTTCAACTTGAGAGCTGTGGCAAACCAAGTATTTTGTTTCCGGGTACTATATCATGATTTATCAAGTTTATGCAAACTGTATGTTACTCTGTGATTTCAATCAGTGATGTGACTTACAGACATTTGTATATTTTAGGCGCCATATCCATGTTCATACAAGACATAGCCACATATGAGTACAGAGAACAGGACAAACTAAGCTCAGATACATCCAATCTTAGCATCGACCAGTATAATCTGGCAGTGGGCGGTGCTAGTGACTCAGCAAGCCAATCAGCTGACAGTGATCAGCAAGACACGCCTCCAGAAGTTGTCTTAAGAAGGCCATCACGAAAAGAGAGGGAAGATTTTAGTGAGTTTCCACATGTTATACATTGAATATTCAACCAGTGTGAGAAATTAGCCAGAAATACTCACTTATAGTTGTACAAACATACATGTAGAATAATTCTGATTCATGATGAATCTCGAAATACAATCGAATGATTCCCTCTGCAATGTACAAATACACTTTCAATCTTGATTCATTGCAATCTCTAAACTTGTATGGTGGTATTAATAAACAATGAAATTGGAGTGATTTGTTATTTTAGCCACAGCAGCCGGAGTGCTGGGTATAGCAGCTCGACAGATTGCTGTACAGCTTATATCTGATTGGTGGACAGATTACTCGCTGGCTGTTGGTGCGCTGGAAGTGCTGATCTCTCTAGCTAAGATAAAACTACAGATAGTCAGCAGTCAGATGTGCAAAGAAACTGTCAGTCAGATATGTAAACTCATAGCTCATCTGTGTAGCAGACCTCCTAAGAATCAAACAAGGTATACAGTGCGCAAAACTCACAACATTATGTTGTAACTATGGCTTGTTAGCTTGATAAGAAGATTTGAGAGGCTTTTTTAATGTCTATGGTGTCAAGTAATGATCTTTAGAAAAGGCTGAACTTGCATGAAATACTAAATTTACTCTGAATTCTCTTTCATTAATCTACTGAGAATTTTTGTTTGGCAAAGAGGGCATACAATTCATCTGCGGACCACCAAATAAATTTGCCATCACATCGAATATACATGTACAAATAAAACACTT
>ERZ1740072.855-NODE-855-length-11972-cov-6.139381_pt1 | contig 11972 bp, 9 predicted proteins | sample MGYA00581733_ERZ1740072 | MGnify/ENA primary metagenome ERZ1740072 (study PRJEB43018, sample SAMN04849741) | marine metagenome | isolation source: floating plastic debris | place: Pacific Ocean | collected 2008-08-30 | study: EMG produced TPA metagenomics assembly...
GTCAGAAAGTAGTTCCCGGCTGGGGTCGCCATTTGAGTCGCGATGCCCGGCAACGCAACGGCCATGTATGTGCGCCACGTCTCGGACACCCCTGCCCAGTCCGGACGCGCGATAAGGTCATGCTGGTAGGCCGCAAAAAACAGTGCCAGTCCCATCAGTGAAAACCGAAACAGCACCAACCCAAGGGCTGCTCCGTCCAACCCCAGCACCCAATAGAGGATGAAGATCGGGTCAAGCACCAGCAGGACAGTGCCGGAAAACAGAGTCACATACATCGCCTTGGCGCCGAGCCCCTCTGCACGCAAAGTCCCTGATGCGGCCAGAGCAATCGCCATCGGCACAAGCGACGGGACAGTGTGCAACTGGTATCGAGCGGATAGGGCAGCCGTCTCGCCACTCGCTCCGGCCAATGCAACAAGATCGTGACGGAGCAAAACCACGATCAAAGCGACAATCCCCTGAATGGTACAGGAAATGGCAATAGCTGCCCCTGCTTGACGGCGCGCAGCGACCCGGTCCCCCTCCCCGATCCGGCGCGACACAAGGGCTGTTGCGGCAATCATGAGGCCAACGCCAGAGGACACTGAAAAGAACTGGATCGCGTAAGCAAAACCGATGGCAGCGACCAGTTGCGGCTCGCCAAGTTGCGAAATCCACAGCAGGTTCGCCGCATCTACCAGAAAGACAAAAGTGATTCCAAACGCGCCCGTGGCCGTCATCCGCACCACATGTCCCATGGTGGAGCCGGTCAGAAAGCGCCCTTCGGACATCCTATTCCGCCGGGGATGGCAATGGCGCGGCAAGGCGCGTCTCGTGACCCGGTTCTGGATGGCGTGGGATCAACAGGGCGAGGCACAAGGACGTCGCCGCCATGCCTGCCGCAAGCAAAAACACAGCGCCCGGAGAGACAAGCCAGAGCAGGCCCAGGGGCAAGGGAAGGCCGACAGCAGCGATGTGGTTGATCGTAAAGGCGACCGCCGCTGTAGGCGCAATGTCTTTGGGGTCGGCGATCTTCTGGAAGTACGTCTTCAACGCAAGGGCGAGCCCAAAAAAGATGTGATCTAGGACGTAGAGTGCCGCCGCGACCAGCAGTCCCCACCCCATGAAATACACTCCGCCATAGGCGAGAAAGACAAGGACCAGCCCGGTGTACTCAAAGACGAGGGCTTTGTGTTCTCCGTATCTTGCGACGATACGGCCCAAGAGGGGTGCGACAACGATATTGACCACTAGGTTGATCAGGTAGAGCGCTGTCAGTTCGTGCACCTCGAACCCGAATTTCTCCACCATCATGAAGCCTGCAAAAACCATGAAAATCTGGCGCCGCGCACCAGACATGAATTGCAGTGCATAATAGAGCCAATAGCGGCGACGCAGCACAAAGGTCTTGAGTTGGGGATGCGGCGCATCGAACTGCGGATAGGCGATCATCGCAAAAATCGCGATAGCCGCCGTGAGGCCACCGCCCACCATATAGACGGTGTTGTAAGTCAGGCCCAATGGCTCCCAAAGGATCATGATCACGAAGTAGACGAGGAACGTCGCGACCGAGCCTGCCGCCATAAGCCATCCCAGCATCTGTGGCGCTTCGGCCTTGGTCAGCCATTGCAGTTGCAGCGACTGATTCACCGTTTCGTAGTAGTGAAATCCAACCGAACTGATGAATGTCAGGATCAGGATGCCCGTCAGTTCCGGGAACTGCGCCGTAACAGCAGTCGCAAGGCCCAACATCACCAGCGAAATCAGACCCAGCACCTGTTCGCGCATGAAAATAATCACGGCGATGACGCCCACGGCCAGAAACCCCGGAATCTCGCGGATGGCATGCAACATACCGATGTCGCGGCCATCAAAGCTTCCCACTTCGACCACAAAATTGTTCAGCAGGGCCAGCCAAACCGAAAACCCGATTGGCATGGCAAAAGCCATCAAGAACAACAGTGCTTTGGGGCGACGCCACTTCGGCAAATCACCAGCTTCGGGAAGGGGGACATACTGGTTCATGGTTTTGCTTTACGCCCTTTGATGGGCTCTGGCGAGTGACCAAAGCGCACAGAACGCTCGATCTCCTTGCACAGGTCGATGGCGCAGCTTTCGGGTTGCAAGGTGGGGCGAGACTGCGCCATGACCAAACATATGCTTAGGAAAGACATCAACACCCAATTCGGCGCGCTCACCCTCAGCGAAGAGAACGGCGCGATTGTGCGGCTGACTTGGGGTGTTTCTGGGCAGTCCGACGCGTCCGACGTTTTGGACGCCGCGGTTGCGCAGTTGACAGAATATGATGCAGGAACGCGCGAAGTGTTCGACCTTCCTTTGCGGGTCAACGGCTCTCAGGTGCAACAAAACGTTTGCGCTGCGATGTCAGCGATTCCGTTTGGAGAGACAGAAACTTACGGCGGCATCGCAAAACAGCTTGGGATCCCTGCGCAGGTCGTTGGGCAAGCGTGCGGCGGCAATCCCATTCCGATCATTATCCCCTGCCATCGCGTCATGGGCGCCAAGGGTCTGACTGGCTTTTCCGGTGCAGGCGGGGTCGAAACAAAGGTCGCATTGCTGCGCCACGAGGGTGCGGGCGGGTTCCTGATCTAACCGTTGATGGGCTTTTACTCAAAGCTCGCCGATTAACCGGATCGCACGCGCGCCCCGCCTTTACGCTGAGGGATCAGCTGCTGCGCAATCCCGGCAAACAAGAGATAAAGCGATGTGATAACCAGACCCCAATGCGCCCAGCTTTCGGGATGGAAATCGACCCAAGCGGCCCAGCCAGCAAAGAACGTCCAAGCGAGTGCCATCGGGAGGGTAATGAACCGCCAACGCTGCGGACGTACGGGGTGGACGAATTTGAAAGGCAGGAACATCCCTACGGCCAGCACACTGACCAGAGCCAGCGACACCCAGAAATTCGGCTCAAGCGCGAAAATGACCAGCACCACCATGTTCCAGCACCCTGGAAAGCCGGAAAAAGACTTGTCCTTGGTCTTCATACGCGTATCCGCGAAGTAAAGCGCGGAAGCAAAGGTGATGAGGATGATTGCAACCCACCCCGTCCATCCATCCATCAGGCCTGAGGAAAAAAGCGCAAACGCGGGGATAAAGACATATGTCAGATAGTCGATGATCAGGTCCAACAGGACACCGTCAAACTCTGGCGCGTTGGTGCCTACATCGTATTTTCGAGCAAGCGGTCCATCGATCCCGTCGACGACAAAAGCCACAACCAGCCATAGGAACATCAGGTCCCATTTGGCTTCGACTGCCGCGAGCATCGCCAGCATAGCAAACACCGCGCCCGTGGCGGTAAAGAGGTGGACACAAAGGGCGCGAAATTGGACGGTCATCAAACTGTCATGGTCCATCGTGACACGGGTTGCAAACGCAAACCTGCGCAAAAGCCTCACAAATCGGAGTGTTTCTGAGCCGGAGAAGATGCACGTTACGCCTTGGGGTGTGCGCGGGCATAGACGTCCATCAACCGGACGGTATCGACGGCCGTATAGGCCTGCGTTGTAGATAGTGATGCGTGCCCAAGAAGCTCTTGAATCGAGCGCAGATCACCGCCTGCATTCAGGAGGTGCGTTGCAAAGCTGTGGCGCATTGCATGCGGCGTAGCTGACGCAGGCAATCCCAGTTGCATTCGCCCCTGCGCCATCACCTTCTGGATGGCACGCGGGGCCAGCGCGCCCCCACGAATGGCACGAAACAACGGTCCACCGGGGTCCAGATCATATGGACAAGCTGTGGTGTATTCATCAACTGCCTGCCGTGCCGCTGCGATCACCGGCACGATCCGTTCCTTGCCGCCTTTTCCGGTGATCCGCATCACCTCTGGCAGCGGGGCGTCCCTACCGGTCAGCCCAAGCGCTTCGGATATCCGCAAACCACAGCCCCACAACAAGGTAAGCACTGCAGTGTCGCGCAGCCCTACCCAAGGCTTGTCCGATTGCAGGGACGCGATATCGAGCAGGTCGCGTGCGGCCTCTTCGGAAACGGGCCGCGGCAGTTTTTTGGTAAACTTGGGAGCGCGCGTGGACAAAACCGCCGTGGGTTCGAACCCTTCGCGTTGGGCCAGCCATCGGTAAAACGCCTTAACAGCAGACAGTTTGCGGGCCAGCGATCGGGGGCCAACCCCACCTGAACGGGTGCGCGCCATCCACGCACGCATGTCTTGCGTGTTGATACGGGCCAGTGCGCCAAGGCCTTGGGTCTGCCCCGAATGCTCAGTCATAAACGTCAGAAACTCGGTGATGTCGCCACCATAAGCCACAACCGTGTTTTGCGCTGCCCCCTTGATGGCACTTTGATTGGCCAGAAACTGTTCCAGCGCATCGCGTGCTGCAGGGGAAATCATGCTCATCCCAGCCAGCGCCGCATCGCCCGTTCAAACACACCGGTGAAGAATGCGAGCAGATCAGTTCCCTGTTGCGGGCCAAACATGTGCGGATCTTCCGCCCCGAGGACCAAAAGCCCGGGCAGACGGGCGTCACCGAAATCAAGTTTAAGACACGCCTCAGATCGGATCCAGTCGCCGCTGTCGCCGTAAATCGCAGGATCAGCGACTTGCACCTGCCGCAAAGTGACCTGACGGACACCGCCGCCCCGCCCTTGAGTCAGATAACTGTCGATAAAGCCGGGTTCGGCGACGCTTAGCACATCGCCCAGACGCTTGATCGCGGGATCCTTGTCGTTTTGCACCGACTCAAGCACCAGCTTGACGGCATTCACACGGAGGATTTCGGCAACCTCTCCGCCTAGATCACGCAAGAAAGGTTCGAATTCCAAAGGGTCGAGCATGCGCAAAATCGCTCGGTGCACCTGATTGGTCCCTGCGAGGTTTTCATAGGCGGCAGCGATCACTGAACGATGCGTGTCCTCAAGCCGATCAAGGCGCGCCTCAAGCCGTTCCATGGCAAGGCCGCGCAGGTCGACAATATTGCCGCCCATGGATCGCTCATTCGCCGCAATCAGGGCATGCATTAAGTCGTTGTCGTCCAGAATGACATCGGGACGTGAAATAATCACCTCTCGCAAGGCGTCATCGATATCGGGTTGGCTGCTCATACCATGCTCGTTTTTATTTTGCCGATGTCTAACACGAACGCCGCACAAAATCTGCCCTTTCACGGGAAAAATTTTGTGCACCGACGCCGCTGTTGCGCTTTGGCGTCAATGATGGGGAAGTCGGCCAGTTTTCTCCCCATGATTTTCGACAACCAAGGGTAGATATCTGGCGCAAGACAGAAACAGTGCAGCAGACCACTCACGACGCGCGGATGTCGGGCCCTTCCAAAGGGCCCGCGCCTGCATACAGCTGCCGAAAACGGGCCGGAAGCTCCTGTTATTACAGGATTTTCTGGCCTGTTTTTGCCCAGTCTTTCATGAACTGATCCAGACCGGCATTGGTAAGCGGATGGCTCGCCAGCTTCTTGATCACATCCGGTGGCGCGGTGATCACGTCCGCTCCGATGCGCGCGCAGTCCTGCACGTGGTTCACTGAGCGGATTGATGCCGCAAGTATCTCGGTTTCAAACCCATAGTTGTCATAGATGCTACGGATATCTTCGATCAGTTCTAGACCGTCGATGTGGATATCATCCAGCCGTCCAATGAAAGGAGAGATGAAAGTCGCCCCTGCCTTGGCCGCCAGCAGCGCCTGGTTGGCTGAAAAACACAAGGTGACGTTGACCATCTTGCCCTCGCTCGACAGCACTTTGCACGCCTTGAGCCCGTCCCATGTAAGCGGCAGTTTTACAGTGATGTTGTCAGCGATCTTCGCCAACTCACGTCCCTCGGCGATCATCGCATCGGACTCCAGTGCGACCACTTCGGCGCTGACTGGACCATCGACCAGATCACAAATCTCTTTCGTGACTTCGATTATGTCACGACCCGATTTCAGGATCAGGGATGGGTTGGTGGTCACACCGTCGACCATGCCCAGGTCATTCAACTCAGCGATGGCGTCAATCTCGGCGGTATCTACAAAGAATTTCATCTCAGGCCCCTCTTGATGGCTTGGCGTTTGCTTGGGATGGCTTTACCTCATGGCGAGTGATGCTGGAACCCCTCATATGTTGGCGCTAACATGAATGATCCCTCGTTCTTTGACGAAGGAGAGCTGGTGGCGGTGTTGACAACACAGCCACTGGACCGCGCTCTGGACTACAAAGCCCCGGAGGGCGGCTGCCATCTGGGGGCCTTCGTCGAAGTGCCATTGGGTCCGCGCAAGGTGCTCGGTATTGTCTGGGGACCTGGCAAGGGTGACTTTGATTACGCCAAGGTCCGCTCTGTGCTGCGCGTACTTGATGTCGCGCCAATGCGTCTCGAGATGCGCAGTTTTCTGGAGAAAGCCGCTGCGTACACCCTAACGCCGATGCCGGCGATGCTGCGGTTGGCAACGCGCGCGCCCGGGTTGGGTGACCCACCGTCGATGCGCAAAGTCTATCGCCGTGGCCCTGATGAACCTGATCGGATAACGGACGCACGCCGGCGGGTGCTTGAGTTCTTGGCCGAATACGGCGATCTGTCGTTTACTTTAAAGGAGTTGGCCGAGCTGGCAGGCGTCACATCCTCTGTCATCAAGGGATTGGTCAAACAGGGGGCTGTTGCCGAAGAAGACAGCCCACGCGATTTGCCATTTGCACCGCTGGACCCGAACCTGCCCGGCAAGGACCTTACAGAGGATCAGGCCCACGCTGCCACACATGTCGCCGCAGCGGTTCGGGCTCGCACCTACGGCACCACGCTCCTGCGCGGTGTGACGGGGTCCGGCAAGACCGAGGTCTACCTTGAGGCTGTCGCCGCCTGCTTGTCTGCGGGGCGTCAAGCCCTTGTTCTATTGCCGGAAATCGCCTTGACCGCAGAGTTTCTGAAACGGGTCGAGGTCCGGTTTGGGGCCCGCCCGGCCGAGTGGCATTCGGGTGCAACGATGACCGAGCGGCGTCGCATCTGGCGCATGGTTGGGCAGGGTCAATGTCAGCTTGTGATCGGGGCGCGCTCTGCCCTGTTCCTGCCTTACCAGAACCTTGGCCTGATCGTTGTCGATGAGGAGCACGACACCTCTTACAAGCAAGAGGATGGCGTGCTTTATAATGCGCGCGACATGGCAGTTTTGCGCGCCTCGTTGTTGGGCGCGCAGGTGGTTTTGTCATCAGCCACGCCCAGTTTGGAAAGCTGGGCCAATGCCGAGAGTGGCAAATTCACACGCCTTGATCTTGAGGCTCGGTTTGGCCCCGCGGTGATGCCAACCATGAAAACCATTGATATGCGCAGTGAACAGTTGCCTTCAGATCGGTGGGTGTCGGACACGCTGAAAAGGGCTGTGGATCAACGGCTTGAGGCGGGCGAGCAGGCGATGCTTTTTCTCAACCGTCGTGGGTATGCCCCAATCACCTTGTGCCGCGCCTGTGGCCATCAGGTGGGCTGTGATCAGTGCGATGCGCGCATGGTGGAACACCGGTTTCTCAAGCGTCTGATGTGCCATCAGTGCGGTGAGACAAAACCGATGCCGACGCTGTGTCCGTCCTGCGGAGCGGAAGACCGGATGGCCCCGGTTGGTCCCGGCGTCGAGCGTCTGGGTGAGGAAGCGGTGAAGCTGTTTCCCGACGCGCGCGTCGCTGTCCTGAGTTCGGACATGTATGGCTCCGCTCGCGCCTTGAAAGCTGAGATCGAAGGGATTGCGGCGGGCGGTGCGGACGTCGTCATAGGCACGCAGTTGGTGGCAAAAGGTCATAACTTTCCAAACCTTACGCTGGTCGGAGTGATTGATGCGGACCTTGGTTTGCAGGGCTCAGACCTACGCGCGGCAGAGCGCACATTTCAGTTGATGCGTCAGGTCGCGGGTCGCGCTGGAAGGGCCGAAAAGCCTGGCACCGCGATGCTGCAGACCTTTCAGCCAGAACATCCGGTCATTCGGGCCATACTGGCCGGAGATGAGGAAGGATTCTGGCGTGCCGAAGCGGCAGAACGCGAGGCGGCCGGCGTGCCGCCATATGGACGGATGGCGGGAATCATTCTGAGCGGGCCGGACGTGGCGCAGGTGTTTGACGCAGCCAATGCGCTGGCGCGCAATGCATCCCCACTGGCCCGCGTCGGTGCACAGGTCTTTGGCCCCGCCCCTGCCCCGATCGCGCGCATCCGGGGGCGGCACCGGGTGCGCCTGTTGGTCAAGGCCGGGAAGGGTGTGGCGTTGCAGGGCGCGATTGCGCAGTGGGTGTCACAACTGCGGCTAAAGGGTGATCTGCGCCTCGCCGTGGACATCGATCCGCAGAGTTTTTACTGACCGCCCTCGCGTTTGCGCCTTGGCCCGATTCGAACGGTTCATTGACTTTATTTTCATAGAGATTGACGCGGTTTTTGTGCATGCACCATGTGTGCACAACCTGTGCACAGCCCGTACACGGAAACTGTGCATGCCAGCCTTGGTTAACGCAGCGTGCGGTGATCCAAAGGCCGCTGCGCGACGACATGTTTAGGGGCTCTGCCCCGTCGCTTGCGCGACTCCCCGGGATATTTTTAGCCGGAAGAAGCAGGGAGCCCGAAACGGATCGGACCTTTGGCCGCAAGCGCGTTCACGGGGTGGCGCTTTTGGGTGACGGCAATGTGGCCTGCATCTGCGAGGCTTTGCCCGACCCGTCGCACATCCGGCATCAGCGCGCGCCAGTCGCTGGCCAGCGTTCGGGCCACTTCGGAGGGGCAGATCGTCTTGCCCGCCCCGCGTGTCTTCACCGCCGTAAGGATCGCTCGGCTGAGCGTTGCGTCATCCATAGCGTGGGTATGTAAGGCGGAGGTGTCCTCCGCCTAGCCCAGAGCTGTGTTGCAGCGCTCACAAACGCCGGGATGCGCGTGCAATCCGACATCTGGCAGCACTTTCCAGCAGCGCGCGCACTTTGACCCTTCGGCCTTTTCAAACAGCACGGCAACGCCGGGCACGTCTGTCAGGCGAAACGCCTCGGCTGGGGCAGGGTCGGACGTGATCGCGATCTGAGACGTGATGCAAAGATCCTCGAACGGAACCGATTGCAGCTTGGCTGCGAGATCAGCATCTTCAACAAACACACTCGGCGCGGCCTCGAGTGAGGCACCGATCACCTTTTCTGTCCTTTGCACTTCGAGCGCCGCTGTCACGACGCGCCGTGCGCCGCGCAACCCACTCCACTTTCCAACGATCTCCTCATTGCGCCAGCTGCTCGGCGTTTCAGGCATGTCCACCAGGTGGACAGAACTGTTTTCGCCGGGGAACCGTTCAAGCCAGACCTCTTCCATCGTGAACACGAGGATTGGGGCGAGCCATGTGGTCAGCCGATGGAACAGGATGTCCAGCACCGTGCGCGCCGCGCGACGCCGCGCCGTGTCCCCGTCGCAATAGAGCGCATCCTTGCGCACATCAAAGTAGAACGCGGACAGATCCACCGTGGCGAAGTTGAAGACTGCCGACAGGACCTTTTGGAAATCAAAGGCGGCGTAACCTTCGCGCACCGTGACATCCAGTTCGGCCAGACGGTGCAGCACCCATTGTTCGAGTTCTGGCATATCGGCGGGGTCTGTCCGGTCGTCTTCGCTAAAGTCCGCCAGTGATCCCAGCATGTAGCGCATCGTGTTGCGCAAGCGCCGGTAGCTGTCGGCCACGCCTTTCAGGATTTCCGGACCGATCCGCTGGTCAGCGGTATAGTCCGTCTGCGCCACCCAAAGCCGCAGGATGTCGGCGCCGTACTGATCCACCACTTTCTGGGGCACGATCGTATTGCCGACGGATTTGGACATCTTCATGCCCTTTTCATCCAGCGTGAACCCGTGTGTCACAACATTTCGGTAAGGCGCGCGGCCCATGGTGCCCACGGCCTGCAAAAGCGAGGAGTGGAACCAGCCGCGGTGTTGGTCTGTGCCTTCCATGTAAACGTCAGCGATGCCGTCTTCGGTTCCGTCGTCGCGGTCGCGCAAGGTGAACGCGTGGGTGGAGCCGGAGTCGAACCACACATCAAGGATGTCCATGACCTGATCATAGTCATCCGGGTTCACGATCCCTTCAAGGAAGCGCTGTTTGGCCCCTTCGTCGTACCATGCATCCGCACCTTCGGCCTCAAAGGTCGATGTGATGCGCCGGTTGACCTGCGGGTTGCGCAGCAGGAAATCATCATCCGTGGGCAGCGCGCCCTTCTTGGTGAAACAGGTGAGCGGCACACCCCATGCGCGCTGACGCGACAGCACCCAATCGGGGCGTGCCTCCATCATCGAATGCAGCCGGTTACGCCCGGATTTGGGCGTCCAGTTGACGTTGTCGATCTCGGTCAGGGCGCGTTCCCGGATGGTTTTGCCAAATGTGTCCTGCCCGTCGCCCACGGGTTTGTCGATGGCCGCAAACCACTGCGGCGTGTTGCGATAGATCACCGGCGCCTTGGAGCGCCAGGAATGTGGATAGCTGTGCTTGATCTTGCCACGGGCCAGCAAGCCGCCCACTTCTGCCAGCTTGTCGATGACAGCGGCGTTGGCGTTCCCTTCCTTCCCGTTGGGTTTTAGGATCGCCTTGCCGCCAAAGAACGGCAAGTCATCGCGGAACCGCCCGTCGGGGTTCACGTTGTAGGTGATGACCTGTTCGAGCATGCCGAGATCACGATAGAGCTCATACTCTTCCAACCCGTGCGAGGGTGCGCAGTGCACGAACCCCGTTCCTTCGGTGTCAGTGACAAATTCGGCGGCGCGGAAATCGCGAATGTCATCCCATTGGCCCTCAGCACCCTCGGCGCCTTTCAACGGGTGGGTGAGCGTGATCTTTGCCAGATCATCCTGCGTGATATCGCACAGGCGCCGGTACATCGTATCATCAAGCCGTGCACGGCCCAAAACATCAGCAGCCAGATTGTCGGCAAGGATGTAGCGCTCACCGATGCGCGCCCAGCACTCTTCCGGGCGCCCGATGACTTCGTAAAGGCCGTAAGAGATGTCAGGGCCATAAACCACAGCCTTGTTCGATGGCATGGTCCACGGCGTCGTGGTCCAGATCACCACCTGCGCGCTGTCGAGCGTTGCATCGCCCGTGCCAACAACCTTGAACTTCACCCAGATCGTAAAGCTGTCTTTGTCGTGATACTCGACTTCGGCCTCGGCCAATGCGGTCTGTTCCACCGGCGACCACATCACGGGCTTTGATCCCTGATAGAGCGTGCCGTTCATCAGGAACTTCATGAACTCCTCGGCGATCACGCGCTCGGCATGAAAATCCATGGTGAGGTACGGATCAGCCCAATTGCCCGTGATCCCCAGCCGCTTGAATTCCTCGCGTTGGATGTCGACCCAGTGCTCTGCAAACGCACGGCATTCGCCCCGAAACTCATTGATCGGTACGTCGTCCTTGTTGCGACCTTTCTTGCGGTACTGTTCCTCGATCTTCCACTCGATGGGCAGACCATGGCAGTCCCAACCGGGGATATAGCGCGCGTCATATCCCATCATCTGGTGAGAGCGGACAATCATGTCCTTGATGGTCTTGTTCAGCGCGTGGCCGATATGCAGGTTGCCGTTGGCATACGGGGGACCATCGTGCAGGGTGAAGGGCTTGCGACCCTCTTTTTCGCGCAGCCGGTCATAGACCCCAATCCGCGCCCACCGCTCCAGCCAGTTCGGCTCGCGTTTGGGCAGGCCTGCGCGCATGGGAAAGTCAGTGCGGGGCAGGTTCAGGGTGTGTTTGTATTCAGGCGTATCGGCGCACATCGGGGGCGTCCTTCATAGATCATTTCGGGCGAGGAATGGCATGGGCGGTGCGATAAGCTCAAGCACCTTTGTCCGGCGGCTCAATAGAGTGATCAGAGCGCCGGGGATATAATTCGCAGAATGAGGATCATATGCGTCATGCGCGGCTTATAAGACGCAGGCACAACGCTCCACAAGTCCCCCGCTTCTCTGATTTAAAAAATCCCGGAGCGCGAGGCAGAGCCTCGCACCCGCGCGTCCCCCAGCGGGGGGCGCAGAACCTCATG
>ERZ1740072.856-NODE-856-length-11970-cov-5.917415_pt1 | contig 11970 bp, 10 predicted proteins | sample MGYA00581733_ERZ1740072 | MGnify/ENA primary metagenome ERZ1740072 (study PRJEB43018, sample SAMN04849741) | marine metagenome | isolation source: floating plastic debris | place: Pacific Ocean | collected 2008-08-30 | study: EMG produced TPA metagenomics assembly...
TGCGCGTCGTTTCCTTGACCGGGGTCGAACGGGGGCGCTGAAGCGTGGTGCCTTAGGGCCATTGTGCCTGCAAACCGGGGCGACATATGATTTTCCCAAGGCAGAGAGTGTTGTCGATACCACATCGGCGGGCGACAGTTTCAACGGTGGCTATCTGGGGGCCTCATTGATGGGCGCGTCCCAAGCCAATGCATTGCGCGCCGGGCATGATCTGGCCATGCAGGTTGTCGGGCACAAAGGCGCCATCCTGCCAAAGTAGGTGCGGGATGCTTTGCAAGAGGGGGCAAAGGTCACAATGGATGTGTTGCTGATTGGTGCAGGCATGGTGGCCCAAACCCATGCGCTAGCATTGCGGGATAACGATCTGGGATTGCACTTGACCGGCGTTCTGGGCCGCGACCCCCAGCGGACAAAGGCATTTTGCGCGCAGGCGACGGATGCTGTCGGTCATGCGGTTCAAGCATATACGGATGTCGCAGAGGCATTGGCCAATTCACCGGATATGGCAATCCTGATCACACCGCCCAATGCGAGGGCCGACTATGTAGGTGCACTGGCTGAGGCGCGCGTTCCAACCCTCATGGAAAAACCAGTTGAACGGACGCTGGATGCGGCCCAGTCGATTGCAGACACCTACGCCGGTGCTGGGGTGACTGCAGGTGTGTGTTTCCAGCACCGTACCCGTGCCGCGTCTCAGGCTGTCAAAGCCAAACTGTCGGCCGGTGATCTGGGCGATATTGTCCATGTCGAAATCCGAGTTCCGTGGTGGCGGGATCAGGCCTATTACGATGAACCCTGACGCGGCAGTTATGACCGTGATGGTGGCGGTGTAATGATCAACCAGGCGATCCACAGCCTCGACCTGGCCTTGTGGTTGGCGGGACCTGTTGCGCAGGTACAAGCTCAGATGAGCACGAGCCCGATACACCGAATGGAAGGCGAAGATATCGCGTCAGCTCTTTTGACTTTTGCCTCTGATGCTTCGGGCGTTCTGAGTGCCAGCACGGTTGCATACCCCGGTGGTGCAGAGAGTATCGCGATCACGACCGCCAAGGCACATGTGCTGTTGCAGGGCGATACTCTTTGTATCGACTGGCATGACGGTCGTCAGGACTTGATGGCGCCCAACACAGGTGCTGGCACTGGGGGTGGCGCTGATCCGATGGCGTTTTCCCATGGTTGGCACCAGTCTGTGATCGAAGATTTTGCGCGGGCGGTACGTGACCAGACAGCCCCTTTGGTCCCCATGGACGAGGCGTTGCACGTGCATGCCGTCATTCATGCGATGGAGCAAGCTGCGCGCAACCAAACACTTACGGAAGTTCCCGCATGACACTCAGCTTTGTCGCCCTTGGGCTGGATCACCGACACATCTACGGCATGACAGAAAACATGATGCGCATTGGTGGTCGCTGCCTTGGCTATTGGACCGATGGCACGCCGCAGCCATTGGCGGGATATGTCGAGCGTTTTCCCGACTTGCATCGGTTTGCAACACTCCAAGAGGCGCTTGGCGCTGGGGCCGACCTTGCCCTTGTCTCTGCAATCCCGGCGGATCGCGCTGCCCTGTCTGTCCATGCGATGCAGGCGGGCCATGATGTCATGACGGACAAGCCGGGGTGCACCACACTCGCGCAACTGGCCCAGATCAAAGCCGCGGTTGCAGATACGGGCCGTATCTGGTCGATCAACTTTTCCGAACGCTTTGAAGTGCCCTGCGTCACGCTGGCAGACCAGTTGGTGCAGGAGGGTGCCATTGGGCGGGTGGTCCATACAACCGGCCTTGGCCCACACCGGCTGAACCGTGCCACGCGCCCGGATTGGTTTTTTAAGCGCGAAAGATACGGAGGCGTACTGACCGATATCGCATCGCATCAGATCGACCAATTCCTGCACTTTACCGGGTCCGACAGCGCCGAGGTGACGATGGCCCATGTTGCCAATCACGCCAATTCGGACGATCCCGGCCTGCAGGACTTCGGAGAGGTTGCGCTGCGCTCGACAACGGCCTCAGGGTATATCCGGGTGGACTGGTACACACCCGATGCCCTGCCAAATTGGGGGGATGGCCGCCTGACGCTGTTGGGCACCGACGGGTACATCGAGTTGCGCAAATATGTGGATGTCGGGGGGCGTGCGGGGACGGACAGCCTGATCCTTGTCAACGGCGCGCGCTGTGAAACGATCGACGGGCGTGAGGCCGGGTTGCCCTATTTCGACCGTTTTGCCCATGATATCGCGCACAGGACTGAGACCGCGATGACCCAGACGCACTGTTTCAAAGTGATGGAACTGGCCCTTGAGGCGCAGCGTTTGGCAGAGGCGGGCCAGTCATGATCCGGGTCGCTATCCTTGGCGGCGGGATCGGCGCACAGCACCTTGCCGCGTATAAGGAGCTGGACGCTTTCGAGGTCACACATATTGCCGATCAAGATGCAGACCGGCGCGCTGCATTGTGCGGCGATGACATTTTGGGTCTGGCGGACATAGACGCAGCTTTGCAGGCAGACGTCGATGTGATCGACATTTGTCTGCCACCGCATATGCACGCGCCGGTCGCTATTGCTGCTATGGAGGCTGGGAAACATGTGATCTGTGAAAAGCCGTTAGCGACATCAATGGCGCAGGTCGATGCCGTCCGCGCAACGGCGCGAAAGACGGGCAAGCAGGTCTTTCCGGTTTTCCAATACCGCTTTGGGCCAGCATTTGATCAGTTGAATGCTTTGCGTGCAGCTGGAATGACTGGCGGGCCGCGCGCGGCGGCACTTGAGACGCATTGGAACCGTGCAGCGGATTATTACTCCATTCCTTGGCGCGGGACCTGGGGGGGTGAGCAGGGTGGTGCCGTGTTAGGTCATGCAATCCATGCACATGATCTGTTGAGTCATTTCATGGCACCCATTCACGAAGTAACAGCGCGGCTAGGGACGCTCGTCAATCCGATTGAAACCGAAGATACCGCGGCTCTGATCTTTAATCTTGAGGACGGTGCCATCGCGACGAGTTCGATCACCCTTGGACACGCGAAAGATGAAACGCGCTTGCGCTTTGTCTACGAACACCTGACAGCGACATCACATACGCTACCGTACACTCCTGGAGAAGGAGAGTGGACTTTCACCGCCCGCGATCCGGACCGGCAGAGCGAGGTAGATGCTATCGTTGAGAACGTTCCCTCGCGTCCAACCGGATTTGCGGGATTCCTTTCTGAAATTGCCAACTCCCTCGATGGAGAGCCGAACTCAGCCGTTTCTCTTGAGGATGGAGCAGCCTCAATTGAGCTGGTGACGGCGATCTATGACTCGCATCGCACTGGTTTGCCTGTGTCGTTGCCTCTGGGCGCTGACCATCCGATGCGTGAGGGGTGGCAGCCATGACTAAAATCGGCGTGGCCGGAGCAGGTTTGATCGGGCGGCAGCATATCGCAGCCATTGCTCGAACGCCCGATGTGACGCTGTCAGCGGTGCTCGATCCTGCCCTTTCGCAAATGGAGTGGCCGCGTGCTCATGATCTGGCGGAACTTGCAAAACAGTCTGACGGAGTCATTCTGGCGGTTCCCAATGCGTTGCACGCGCCGATGGCCAGCGAGTTAATCAAGGCCGGATGCCCGATGCTGATTGAGAAGCCGCTGACAGGTACAGGTGCCGAAGGTGCTGATTTGGTCGCCGCTGCTGGTGAAGTACCCATTCTTGTGGGTCATCATCGACGGCACAATCCATTGGTGGCCAAGGCAAAGGAGATCATCGAATCTGGAGTTTTAGGCACGCTCACGGCAGTGCATGGACAGTGTTGGCTGCCGAAACCGGACCATTATTACGACGCTGATTGGAGGCAAGGCGCCGGAGCCGGGCCACTATTTATCAACCTGATTCACGATGTAGACGTTTTGATGCACCTATGCGGTCCGATAGCGCAGGTACAAGCGTTTGAAAGCAATGCAGTCAGGGGTGCTGAGGCTGAGGAAGTTGGCGTTGCCATCTTGCGTTTTGCCAATGGTGTTTTGGGCACAGTGAACCTGTCTGATGTCAGCCTAGGACCATGGAGTTGGGAGCTGACGGCGGGCGAAAACCCGGCCTATCCCAAGACGGACGAAGCCGCGTACCTGATTGGCGGCACGCGAGCATCATTATCTCTTCCAAACCTTACCGTATGGGGGCAGAAGGCCGGACCTGACTGGTGGGCGCCAATTGACTCGACACGACACCCTTTGCCGTTGAGCGATCCTCTGTCAGCCCAGATTTCGCATTTTGCCGATGTGATTGCGGGCCGGGCCGCTCCAGTGGTCAGTGCGGCGGATGGTTTGCGCGCGGTGCAAGTCGTCGAAGCCATCAAACTGGCGGCGCAAGCTGGTACATCGGTCGATATCAAATAAAATTCTGAATCGCCTTTTGCTAATCCTGTGCTAGCCTGATGGCGTGCGCAGGAGCGCGCCGCGTTAGGGCAGGGGGTGTCTTTTGGACCTGCCCGGCGTCCGCGAATGACGTGAAACCCCACCGAAAAAATTGATAAGAAAAGGAGCATCTGATGCCGTCAGTGGGTGTTATCGGTTTGGGGGATATGGGAAGTGGAATTGCCAAAAACCTTATTGAAAATGGATTTGAAACATGGGGTCGTGACCTGATCCCGGAACGCCACAGTGCCTTCGCGCAGATGGGCGGCCACGCCGCGGCATCTACTGCCGAAGTAGGCGCCAATGCCCAATATGTTTTTGTTATGGTGATGAAAGGCGCTGAGGTACAAGAGGTGATACTCGGTGAAGGCGGTTTGGCGAATTCCATGGCTCCCGGCGGAACCATAATGCTGACCTCCACCATCAAGCCGTCAGAAGCGCGCGCCCTTGCAGAAGGGTTGAAAGACACTGGCCTCAAGCTGGTCGACAGCCCTGTGTCTGGCGGGTATCCCGGTGCGCAGAGTGGAACGCTGACTATGATGGCTGCTGCACCCGCAAACGTGTTGAGCGATGCGAAACCCGTGATGGAGGCGGTGTCTGCTTCAATCCATCATGTCGGAGTCGCACCCGGCGAAGGCCAGGTGGTCAAGGCTTGCCTGCAATCCCTGATCGGCTCTGTTTTCTCTGCGACTTTTGAGGCCGCCGCACTTGCGGCCAAAGCCGGTGTGTCGGGCCAAGTCTTACTTGATGTCTTTTCAACTTCTTCCGCGGGGTCGGGTGTCACGAACAACGCATTGGAAAAGATCATCGACCGCCAGTTCAAAGGGACGGGCAGTCATATCAACACGATGCATAAGGATCTGACAATCTCTATGGCCTTGGGTGAAGAACTTGGCGTCCCACTCCATACAGCTGCTGCCGCCATGCAGATATTCCACGCTGGACGGACCCGCTATCCTGATGGCGATAACTGGATCGCAACCCGCGTAATGGAAGAAATCGTAGGCGCCGAGTTGCACCGTGATGCTGCCAAGATAACGCGATGAAGCTAGGAGTCATCACAGACGGGATCAGCCGCGATTTAAACCATGCGCTGGATGTGATGGGCGAATTTGGGCTGACTTATGCAGAGTTGCAATTCGTTGGTGACACCGAAGTGGGTGATCACTCAGCGCAAGAGATCAAGAATATCGACAGCCTTCTACGCGCCCGGGGAAAGCCAGTCAGTTGCCTGTCCCGCCATATATTTGCCGGGACCACATCTGCTAACAGGCCAGGCGATCGGCTGCACACCCAGCATATGGATGCGCTCAAGCGGGTGATTGAGATGGCCCATGTGGTTGGCAGCCCACTGGTGCGCATCATGACCCCGAAAAAGGAACAGATCCTGTGGGGGCGCAATGGGGCCGAGCATTGGAATGTCGCGAAAGGGGCGTGGGATCAGGTCGCCCCTCTGATCGCCCCTGCGGTGGAATTGGCGCGTAGTGAGGAAATCACGCTGGTCGTCGAAACCGGCAACGGAACCATGGTCAATTCGAACTACACGGCGCGCAAGCTCATCGAAGATCTGGATGCGGCCGACGTGCTGAAGGTGCTGTGGGATCCCGCGAACAACTGCTGGTGCCACGAACTGGCCTATCCGGACGGCTATGAAGAGGTTAAGGCGGGCCTGCTTGGCCATATCCACATCAAGGACGTGCTGGTCGATACGCCTCGTGCCACGTTGGAAGTGCGTGAGATGGGGCATGGCCAATTGGGTCCGTTGTTCAAGCCCATGGCGGATGCCTTGCGCAGGGACGGCTACGCTGGTGTCGTGTCCTTCGAAAGCGTTTATCACCCCGGGAACGGTGATTTTGAGGTGGGGTTCCGCGCGTGTATCGACCTGTTCCGTGAGATCTTTGAGCCTGACTGACGTCTTGCTCAAATGACCCTGCCTTTGCCATTCGTCGCGCGACCTGTGCGCCGAGTGAATTGTGATGTGCTTTGTCTGGTGACCTGTGCCAACGTGCACACATAAGAACAGGTGGGACCCCTTGATGAAAAAAGAAATTGTGGCGCAGCTATCCGCGCTGGATGATCGCAGTCCGGCTTACGCACTTGTCGGCGAAGTCGATCTGGTGGTGGTACGGTTCGACGATGAGGTATCGGTGTTTTACGGGCGGTGTTTGCATCGCGGCGCACTGATGTCGGATGGGTTCGTGCGTGGGAATAACCTGATCTGCGGCCTGCATGACTGGGATTACCGTCTGGATAGTGGCGTCAGTGAATACGCAAATGACGAGGCCCTTCCCAAGTTCAAGAGTTGGTTGGAAGCCGACGATGTTTGTGTCGACGCGGATGAGATTTCGGTATGGGCGCACGCCAACCCGCAGCCTTTCAATCGTGACACTTATCTCGGCCTTTATGCCGACACATCGCACGGGACCGAGGAAGAACCCTATACCGGTCTGATCCAGCAATACGCGCGGGACGGATTGTCCAAGACGGGCCATCACGGCGTGGTCGATGCCATGGGCGTACCACGCCACATGTTGCCTGATTGGGACGATATCCAGATCATCACGGCGCAATTGCACAAACCACCGCTGCTGGATGATGCGCCCGTCGGGACCGAAGTCATCATCGGCCCGAATGCGCAGAAACCGCTGCGTCTCGATATCCCATTGTTTGTGTCCGACATGTCCTATGGCGCGCTTTCGGAGCCAGCCAAAGTTGCCCTCGCCCGCGGTGCCGAACTGGCCGGGACAGGCATCTGTTCTGGCGAGGGTGGCATGCTGCCCGAAGAGCAGGAGGCCAATTCCAAGTACTTTTATGAACTGGCGTCAGGCCGCTTTGGTTTTACCTGGGATAAACTCGCCAAAGCACAGGCCTTCCATTTCAAAGGTGGTCAGGGCGCCAAGACGGGGACAGGCGGCCACTTGCCGGGCCACAAGGTGAACGGCAAGATTGCCGAAGTGCGTGGCTTGGACGAGGGCCAGGATGCCATTTCTCCAGCCCGTTTTCCCGACTGGACGGACCCTCTCCAGATCAAGGATTTTGCCGATGAGGTGCGTGATCGTACCGGAGGTATCCCCATAGGATACAAGCTCAGTGCGCAGCATATCGAAAAGGATATTGATGCCGCTTTGACCGTGGGTGTGGACTATATCATTCTGGATGGGCGTGGGGGCGGTACGGGTGCTGCCCCGATCATTTTCCGCGACAACATCTCGGTTCCCACGATTCCTGCCTTGGCCCGCGCCCGCGCGCATCTTGATCGGTGTGAACGCGGTGACGTATCGCTGGTGATCACGGGCGGATTGCGCAAACCTGCCGATTTCATCAAGGCGCTGGCGATGGGCGCGGATGCGATTGCACTGTCAAATTCGGCGATGCAGGCCATCGGGTGCATCGCGATGCGCGCGTGCCACACGAACAACTGCCCCGTGGGCATCGCCAGTCAAAAGCCGCATCTGGTAAGGCGTCTGGTTGTGGAAAAGTCGGCCCGTCAACTGGCCAACTTCTTTGAAGCCAGCACCGAGTTGATGCAGGTGATGGCCCGCGCCTGCGGTCACGATCACCTTGGCAAATTCAACGCAACCGACCTGACCACATGGAAAAAGAATATGTCCGACATCTCGGGCGTCGCGTTTGGAGGCCTTTCATGAGCGATACACTGGACTGGATCAGCGTAGGGCACACGAGCGACTTGCCCGACGGGCGGGTCAAGACTGTGACGGCGCGCACCACATCAATCTGCCTGTCTCATTTCGATGGTCAGTGGGCTGCGATGAACAATCACTGCCCGCACCAGCGTGGCCCCCTGGGGGAGGGGTCCATTGAGCGTGGAGAGGGTGGCAAATGCTGGATCCGATGCCCGTGGCACGGGTGGGACTTTGATCCGCTGACCGGCAAACCGCCGGGAGGGCACGAGGACACCGGGCAGACGATTTATCCGGTCAGGATTGAGGGCGAAGAGATATTTGTCGGGCTTGAGCCCGAACCGCCGCACACACGCACCGTGAGCGACCAGATGGCCGAGAGCATGGTCAATTGGGGCGTCAAACATGTGTTCGGGATGGTGGGGCATTCGAACCTTGGCCTTGCTGATGCTATACGGATGCGTGTTGAAGCTGGTGAAATGAAGTATATCGGCATCCGCCACGAAGGGGCGGCAGCCTTTGCGGCCTCTGCCTATGGCAAGTTGACTGGCCATCCTGCCGCTTGTCTGACCATCGCGGGGCCCGGGGCCACCAACCTGCTGACGGGTCTTTGGGATGCCAAGGTCGACCGCGCGCCCGTTCTGGCCCTGACCGGTCAGGTGCAGACTCAGGTGTTTGGACCCGGCGCGTTTCAGGACATTGATCTGGCCTCGGCCTTCGCAGCTGTCAGCAAGTTCAGCCAGACGGTATTGTCAACTTCAAACCATTCCGAACTTGTGTCGCTGGCGATGAAAAACGCGCTGGTAGAGCAGGACGTGGCGCACCTGATCTTTCCGGACGATATGCAGACCGACCCATCGGACAAACCGGCCAGCGCGCCGGGCGGACGTATGGGCCGTGCGGTTGTCAAACCAAGCGACCCGGATGTTGCCGACGCGCTCGACCTGCTCAACACCGCCAAACGCCCCATCCTTGTGGTGGGTCACGGTGCATGGGATCATATGCAGGCGATTACGAAACTGGCCGTCGATCTGGGCGCACCTGTTCTGACGACCTTCAAGGGCAAGGGCCTGATTGCGGATGATCACCCCAATGCCGCCGGCGTTTTGGGCCGGTCGGGAACGCCCATCGCCAGCTGGTTCATGAACGAGGCGGACCTGATCCTGACCCTCGGGACGTCCTTTTCCAACCATACCGGGATTGAACGGGGCAAGACCATCATTCAGGTCGACTACGAACGCATGCAGTTGGGCAAATTCCACCCTGTTACCCTGCCGATCTGGGCTGAGATCGGGGCGTTTTGCGAAAGCGTTGCGGCGCGCATCAACCGCCCCGCCGACGTCCCTGATCAAGTCGGTGAGCTGGTAGAGAGATGGCAGATCTGGCGGGACGAAAAGCAGACCCGTTTGAGTGAGGAAGGTGGCAAAGGTATCCACTCTGCCGCTATTTTCGCCGCTCTGTCCCGTGTTGCGCCGAGCGATGCCATCATCGCCGTGGATGTGGGAAACAACACGTACTCCTTTGGCCGCTACTTCGAGACGAAGGGCCAGCGCGTGCTGATGTCGGGCTATCTCGGGTCCATCGGTTTCGGCTTTCCTGCCGCAATGGGCGCATGGGCCGCGACCAAGGATTTCGAGTGGCTGAAAGGGCGTAAGGTGATCTCAATCTCGGGCGACGGGGGTTTCGGCCAATACCCGATGGAACTGACCACTGCCGTTAAATACGGAATGGATATAACCCATGTGCTGCTGCACAACGGCGAGCTGGGCAAGATATCCAAGGAACAGCGGTCCGGGGAATGGCCCGTGTGGGAAACCAACCTGCACAATCCGCCCTTTGCGGCCTTTGCCAAGATTTGCGGTGCGCATGGGGAAAAGATTGTGGCGGCTGATGCTATCGAAGCGGCCTTGCAAAAGGCGCTGGACGTGGATGGCCCCGCCGTGGTCGAGATTATGACGGACGCTGATCTTGTGTAAGGCACTGGCGGGCGCTGAAACGCCCGCCTTACTTCGATTGTCGCAGAACCCTCAGAGCCCGATATCCATCAGCGCCTTGATCTGGCTTTCGGACGTGCCGGCAATGACGCGGCCCAGCTCGTCTTCTCCGCGCAAGAGCAGCAGGGTTGACCGGCGCGGGATGTTGCGGGACTTGGTGATGTCGGCGTTTTTGTATGTGTCCCAATCGACTCTGATGAAGGTCAGCTTGGAGTCGTATTCCGGGTTTTCGGCGCGCAGGGCGTTGATGACCCGCTCTTGGCGTTTGCATGTGCTGCACCATGTGGCCGAAAAATCGACGAACACGGTTTTGCCTTCTGCAAGTGCCGCGTCAACCGCGCCGGGGGTGTAGTCCACAAATCCTGCGGCCCGAACGGCGAAGGGCACAGCGCTTGCCGCTGCGGCAGAGATCAGAAAAGTACGACGGTCCATATGTGGTCTCCGGGAGTTAGAGAGCGACAGAGAGGTCTTGCAGCCAGATTGGCATGACCTCCAGCACCCATGCTTCGATGATGTGGTGAACTTGGAAAAAGAGCATCGTCCCGACGGCAATAAAGGTGATGCCAAGAATAGGTTTGGAGCGTTCGGCGATGCCGCGCAAGGCCTGCGCCCGGCTGCGGATGGCCTCGCGCGCGCCAAGGCCAAGGCCGATGATCAGAGTGGAGACACCGAGGGCAAAGAACACCATGATCAGCCCGGCATAGCCAAGGTTCTGCCCCTGCGAGGCCAAGGCGATGGCCCCGCCAAGAGTCGGCCCGATGCACGGGGACCATACGGCGCCCAACAGCAGACCGCCCAGAAACTGGCCCTTTTTCCCCGAGGCGTCCATATCGTTCATCCGACTGTCGGCCTGAGAGGCGAACCCGGCGGTTGCCATTTCGAATTGCCGTGCAAACACAGGCACGACCAGCACGATCCCGAACAGGATCATCAGGACGGCCCCGGCCTGTGCAATCGTGTCCTGCGTGAGGCCAATCGCGGGGCCGAAGGCTGTCACCAGCAGGCCGAACGTCACGAAAGCCACACTCATCCCCGCAGCCAGTGCGACGGGCCCATACCGGTCCGCGTTCAATGCGCTGACCAGAACAATGGGCAACACAGGCAGGACGCATGGGTTGATCAGGGTCAACAGCCCGGCAAGATATGCAAACACAAATTCCATTTGAAGGGTATGTACGACGCGGTGTTTGGCGGGCAAGAAAAACTGATCTGACGCAGCCTCACGATGTTGTCAGTGCGCAGGCTGTGCCCGGTAGGCCGCGCGCCCGGCGACCCAAGTGCCCTGAATGGCGGGCGTGTGGCCGTCGGGCCAGTCGACCAGCACAAGATCGGCGCGCTTGCCCACTGCGATCTCGCCCCGGTCGAATAGGCGCATCGCGCGCGCAGGGCCTGCCGACACCAGCGACCAAAGCGACAACCGATCCGCCCGTTTTTCTCGGTCCAGCCGATCCACAGCGGCCAGCATGGCCGGGTAATAGTAGTCCGAGGCCAGTGCGTCACACAGCCCCGCCTCGACCATATCGCCAGCGGCCAGCGATCCGATATGGCTGCCGCCGCGCACGGCATTGGGCGCGCCAAAGATGATCGTATCGCCATGCGCACGCGCGTCCTCAATGGGCCTCATGGTCATCGGGAATTCGGCCACCGTTGCGCCGAGCCCGCGATAATGCTGTCGCGTTTCGACCTGGGTGTCATCATGGCTGAGCATGGGAACGCCTTTGGCCCGGGCCTTTTGCGCGAGCCTACCCATCGCGTCCGGCACATCCGATCTGCGCGCCCAGACGCGATCGATCAGGGCCATGTAGTCGTCCGTGCCAAGGCCCGCCCGGCTTGCGTGATTTTCGTGCCGCACGGTTGCAAGGCGCGGGTCGTTTCGGTCGGCAAGGGCGTAGTGCGGGCTGTGTTCGAACAGGCGGTCCTGAGTGCGGGTGTCAAAGCTGCGCAT
>ERZ1740072.857-NODE-857-length-11962-cov-4.120349_pt1 | contig 11962 bp, 8 predicted proteins | sample MGYA00581733_ERZ1740072 | MGnify/ENA primary metagenome ERZ1740072 (study PRJEB43018, sample SAMN04849741) | marine metagenome | isolation source: floating plastic debris | place: Pacific Ocean | collected 2008-08-30 | study: EMG produced TPA metagenomics assembly...
GCTGGCGCGGGATTTTGCCAAGTCCGACATGGCCGCGATGCAGACCACGTGCCGCACCATGATGCCGCTGCTGGCGGGTGCGTCGCTGGTGGGCATGATCATCGTGTGCGCGGCACCGGGGCGTCTGCTGTCGCTGTTTGATCCGTCATTCACTATCGCGGTGCCGGCCCTGATCGTGCTGACCCTGACGCAGCTGATTGCGGCCCTGTGCGGCGCGGGCACGCTGGTGATGATAATGTCCGACAATGACCGCACCCAGACGCTGGTGGTGGGCGCGTCGGAACTGTTCGGGCTGCTGCTGATCTTTGTCCTGGCGCCGGTGCTGGGGCTGCTGGGGCCGCCATCGCGGCGCTGATCGGCAGAACCCTGGGCAAGGTCATCGCGGCGCTCTTCTGTTTCCGGCGGCTTGGCATCGACACGACGGTGTTTTGCCTGTTGCAGCGGCCGGGCACACCATGATGTTGCACCCATCCAGAGGCCGTTCGCATGATTGATCTGCACCACCGCATCATATTTGTTCATGTGCCCAAGACCGCTGGTTCATCGGTGGAGCAGTATTTCATGCAGCGCCGCGGCCTCGAGGATCGCAATCGCGCGGCACTGGGCATCTTCAAGAACGGCAAGGACAGCGATCTGGAACGGGGCAACCAGCACAACACGCTGGAGATGTACGAGCAGTACTATTTCGGCGGCGCGATCCCCGAGGATTTTCGCATCTTTACCATCGTGCGCGACCCCTACAAACGGTTCTGGAGCGAGTGGCGGTCGCGCAAACTGCCGCCGCCCATGCGGTCACCGATCAGCTTTTACCTGTCCGTCGGGCAAATGATCCGCCTGACCGAAAAGCCCGTCGCCGTCCTGAAAGACCTGAATTCGCACATGCGCCCGCAGGTCAGCTTTGTCACCGGCCAAAGCGCGGACCGGATGCGCATCCTGCGGTTTGAAAACCTGGCCGAAGAATTCGCGCAGCTCTGCGCCGACTGGGACCTGCCGGCAGAGCCGTTGCCCCGCACCAACGAGGCCAAGCGCCCCCGCAGCCCCACCGCCGCCGAATTGACCATGGGCGAAGCGTTTGTGCAGCGCTATTACAAGGCGGATTTCGAGGCGTTTGGGTATCCGCTATGACACATGGCTGCGCCGCGACATGATCCTGTTTTCCGCGAAAAAGTCCGCCGTGCATGACATGCACCTCGACGCGGTCGAGGCTTATGCCACACAAAGCGGTGTGTCGGTATCGGGGCGCATTCACGGGCTCGGCGCGCTGTGGGGCCTTTTGACGTCGCGCGACCGGGTCATGTTTTCGCAATCAACCGGTGTGGCGTCGCTGATCGTCCTGCCGCTGGCCCGGATCAATGGCGTGACGATCATCCACTACATGCACGAGCCGACATCGCTGCGCCTCAAGCTCAGGGAAAATCCACCGGTCAAATCGGTGATCTGGCATGCGGTGCAATGGCTTGAGGTGCGTTGCGCCACGCGGGTGCTGGTCAGCCGTCAGGCGCTGCTGGAACAGGCGGCGGATGTCTACGCGGTGCCGCCGTCAAAGGTGTCGGTGGCCCCGCTGCTGATGCCCGAGATTGCGCCGCCGGACGCGCCGACGGCCAAGGCGCGGGTCACCTATCTGGGCCGCATCGACGCGCGGCGCTATTTTCAGGAGTTCCTGGCTGCGGCGCCGGCGCTCAAGGCGCGTGGATACATCCCGACGATCCTGACCGGCGATGTGGACGGGGTGAAAAAGCATGCCCCGCAGGTGCCGGACGACATTGAGCTCTTTGCCGAACCCAACTTTTCCGAAGCGTTGAAGGCGCGCGTGCTGGGTGAAACACTTGCCTTGTGGAACCCCAAACGGGGCAATATCGCGCAGTCGGGCGTCACGGCTGATGCGGTGCGCTATGGCGTCGCCGTGCTGCTGACCGACAAGGACCCGTCCTACGAGACATTGCGCGCGGGCGGCATCGCGCTGGATTTTCCGACGGCTGCCGATTGTGCGTTTCAGTGTCTTGATGACGTTGATGCGGCAAGTGTCACGGCTCGGGCTGCACAGGTGTTTTCCGCCGAACATGGGCGCGACGCATTTGAAAAGACGTATCTTTCCCTCTTGCCGTGACCGTCAACGCATCGGCCTGCTACAGGCGGGCCAGTTTCTTTTCGTATTCCGAATATTGCCGGTGCTGTCGGTTCTGGCCGCCATAGACGGCGACAAGGTCGGCCTTGGATCGGCTTTGGGGATGCTGTTTCAGCGCATCGGCCACGCTCTGCCGTGACGATTCGTTGAGGCTGACCACAAACAGGGCGCGGTCGATGTTTTCCGCACTCAGCGGCGCTTCCAGGCTGGCCAGCAACGGCACCGTGTCCACCAGCACCACGTCATAGGACAGCCGGAATGTGTCGATGATCGACGGCAGCGCCTCGGACACCTGCGCGTGATTGCTGAGACTGTCTGCCTTGGGATCAGACAGCAGGAACTCCACGCCAAGCGCTTCGTCGCGGTGGATCGTTTCAGCAATGGGTGACATGCCGAGGATCATGGATTGAAGGTTCGCCGGGGAAGGGGCCACCTTGAGGATCTCGCCCATGACCCCGCTGCGATGGGTGTTGGCGTCCACCACCAGCACGCGTTTGTCCAGCGTCGCAAAACTGCGCGCCAGCGCCAACGTCAGCCGGGCCTTGCCGGTCGAGTTCAGATCGGAGGTGACATTGATCGCCAGCGGCGCCTGCGCATCGCTGCCCAGCATCAACAGACTGCGCAACCGTTGGACCGCGTCTACGTAAGGTGCCGCTTTGGACGACAACAGCAGTTTCCTGTGATCCGGGTTGGACCCCAGCCATTTGCGCTGCGGTGTGCCGGGGACCGAGACCAATTTTGCCTGAGGAAACATCGGGGCGACGTCTTCGGCATATTGCAGTGTGTGATTGGTCGTCTCGCGGATCAACACCCACGCCACACCGGTAAAGAGGCCAAGCAGCCCGAGAAAGAAGATGTTGCGCGCCAGCCCGCGGCTGTCTGCAAACAGCGGCACCTCGGCTGGCATGACGATGCGTCCGCCGCCGCTTTCCACACCGCTCTGCACGCTCAGCTCGTTCAGCCGCCGCACGGAAAAGCCGTAGATTTCGGCGCTGGCTTCGACCTCACGCTCCATCTGCTGATACCGCAGGAGGTGCACGCTTTGCTCTTCGATCTGGCTTTCCAGCTCTTGCAGACGCTTGGCAAGGCTGGCGAGCCGCTGCACGTTGCTGTCGCGCTGCTGCTCCAACTCGGACCGCAGGGTCGAGATGCCCCCGGCGCTGGAGGCGGTGCCAAAACTTTCGGCCAGACGCGCCAGATCCTCATTGTCGACAAAGGCTGCCGCGATCTCGGTTTCGCCCCAGGTCGACATCCTGTCCATCTCGTCGAGCATCGCAATGGTCTGCGCCTGCTCGACCTCCACACGCTGGATCTGGCCGCGTATCTGCATGGCCGATGTGCGACGGTCCTCGACCGTTTCCGGATCGGCGAATTCGACGCTGTTCACGAATTGCTGCAAGGCCTGCTCTTTCTCGCGCACGCGCTGGCGCAGATCGACCACGCGGCGTCCCAGCTGTTCGACAACGCCATCGACAGCTTGCAGCCGTGTGTTCAACAGGTCAGACAGAAACGCGCCCGACACGGTGTTGGCCAGTTGCGCCGAAAGGTCCGGATCGGGTGTGGTCGCCGTCACCCGGATCAACCGGTCGGACGGCGTGACGCCAAACGCGATCTTGCTTTCCAGAATGGCGATGGCGGTCTGCTGGACCAGCTCGGGCGTGGGCGGCGGAGCGTCAGCCTGGAGGAACGGATTGAACAGCGGGCTTGCGGTCAGGTTCAGCTCATCCACCACGCTTTCCAGCACCCGGCGAGACCCAAAGATTTCAACTGCGGCGCGGGAATCTTCGTAGGCGGCGGCGTCACGCGACAGGGCATCGGTCAGGTCCGCATTGTTTTCCTCGAGCACCAGCAGCACTTCGGCGGTGTACTGGTCCTCGCCGCGCACGCTCAAATAGACCGCAAACAGGACAAAGGCCGACACCAGCACAAAGAGGAACCTCTTGCGTGCCGCAAGGATGCGCCAGACGCCCAGCAGGCTGAGCGACCCCATGTCGGTCTCGTCGGTGACGGCCGAGGCCGTCAGGGGCGTAAGTGTCAGTCTCGACATGGGCCGATCATTGGTGTCCGGATACAACTGAAGGTTAGAACAATGGTTTCGCACATTTTATGCAAGTCAGCTGACAGCCACGCGACAGCATTTTCGGCGGGAACATGCCAGAGGCGTTGCCGCGCGCCCGTATTGGTTACAGCGGTCAGGTTGTGTACAAACTGTGCAAACGCGTCTGTTAAGCAGGGCTGTGCAGGCTTTGTTGCACGCAGTGTGCCTGAAAACGTGGCCCTTTGGCGCAAGTTCCTGCGCTGTGGGCATAACCCTGCCGACATCAGGCTGTTGCCGCACCGCACCCGGCTGCAACTGCGCTTTTTCCCATTGAGGGGGTGTGATCAAAAAATAGGCGGACATTGTGATTTGTTGGCTCTTTTGCAAGACTCAGCTGTCTTGGCCGGCCCGATCTGGTGCAATACTGCGCACCGGCCCTGACCTGCCGACGCGGAAATCGCGCCTCGGTTTTTGTCTGTTGCAGGCATATGTTCGTCAGGCCGCCACTAGACCAGAACAGGCCCAAGCCATGCTCGCACCCGTCACCCGATTGATCGTCCTGAGCCTGTTGGCACTGTGGTTGAGCCTGTCCGTGGCAAGCGCGGAGCAATACCGGCTGGAGCCGGGCGATCGCATCCGCGCGCAGGTCATCGGCATAAACGCAGAACCGTATGTGTCGATGATCGACCTGTCCGGCGACATCCGGTTTCCGATCCTCGGGACCCACCGCGCAGCGGGCAAGACGGTGGCGCAGTTGATCAACGATATCGCCCTTGATCTGACGGGCCGCCAGATCCGCGTGGTGCTGGACGGGGTCGAGCGGACGATCGTCCTGGATGAACGGGACATCTTTCTGGATATCGACAGCTACCGCGCGGTCACCGTCACCGGGGCGGTCGCCGCACCCGGCAGTGTCGCGTTCGAGCCGGGCCTGACCGCACGCGCCGCGATCGGCAATGCGGGCGGGTCGGCCCTCGCGGGTCTTTCGACGGACGCGAACCGACTGATGCAGCTGCGCGGCAACCTCGGCGAGTTGCTGAAAACGCAAGCCTGGCTGATGGCCGATCTGTGGCGCATCGACGTCCTGCTGGACGAAGAGGCGCTGGACACGATCCCCGAAGAGTACGCGGGCGTTCTGGAAAGCAGTCTGACCGCCGAAGACATGGATATCGTGCGCGCGCGTATCGTTGCGGCACGTGAGCTGCGGGAACGCAACCGGACGGAACTGGTCGCGCGCATCGCGCTGATGAATTCACGAATCGGATTTTTGAGCACTGCACTGGAGCAGTTCCAACTGGCCGCTGACAATGCCGAGACCCGGTCTGCCAGCCTGTCGGACCTCGCCGACAGGGGCCTGACAACGGCAAACGCGCTGGCGGCGGCGCAGAACGGCGCGCTGAACGCGTCATCCCGCGTGCTGACAACCGAGGCGGACCTCGCCCAGGCCGGTCAGGAGCTGCAATCGCTGCTGCGGCAACAGGAGGACGTGGATGCGGACTTCAGAAACCAGCTTTTTCAGGACAAGGCCGAGCTTGAGCGGTCACTGGCCGAGAACGGTGCGCGGATTGATGCCAATCGGGACCAGATGGCACTGACCACAACCTTGTTGGATGACGACGAAGACCAGGTGTTCGACATCATCCTCTACCGTTGGGAAGATGGCGTAGAAACCAGCCGCCAGATCGCTCCAAGCGCACGCTTGCGACCCGGAGACGTGGTGGAAGTGCTGATCAGGTAGTACCGATTCGCTGATGGGTCAGCCGGTCACTGCGTCAGACAGACGGAGCCCGCTGCTATACCACCCATAGTAGAAGCGTTGTACCATACTGTCCTGAATTTTAGGCGCTTTCACATAAGTGATCGGACCAGCGCCGATCGGATCTCAGTCTTCCGAGGTCGCGGTGTCGCAAAAACTGTATTGAAAGCAGACCCATAGCTGACATGACCGAGCGCAACCGCCGTTTTCTGCCGCACAAACCATCGCTGACCAACTTGCAGCGACATAACAACTGCCGGTAGGATTGCCATACTCGACTAAATTTCATTGCACTGGGTTTAGACATGAAAAAGATGACATACGAGCCCCCCGTTCTCCGCACCCACGGCAAGGTCGAAGCCGTGACCAAAGCGAACACGGGCGGCAGCACCCTCGACATCGCGTTTCAATCCGGAACGCCCATTGGTGACCTGACAACGTCGTGACCAACGCGCCGGGCGGTCCGTATGGGCCGCCCGATCCGCCGGCATATTGCGGTACCCATCCTCAGAATTGGCCGAAAGCCGCTGATGTCTATCCGCGACTTGCCAGCCCGGGCGACCCGTCGCACACTTTGACCGACGCCGGGGTAAAGCGGCGGACCTGACAGCATAGGCTTACCGTGACGCAGAAGGCATCATTTTTTGTCGCCAAACAGGATGTGATGGATTGCGACATTGGCGGCGACCGCGCCTTGCTGGACCTCCAGACCAATACGTATTTCACGCTGAACCCGACCGCCTCGGAGGTTTGGATGGCGTTGTCCGAGCGCAAGTCGCTGGACCAACTGGTCGACGTTGTGACCAAAGCTTTTGATGTGTCGGCCGCACAGTGTCGTACAGACATAGAGGCACTGCTTTCCGCCATGCACGAGGCCAACATCATCGAGACCGCGACAGGCGAGACCTGAATGCGCACCCTGCGGTGGATCGGCATCTACGGGTTGTGCTTTGTCGTCGTGCTGACGGTGCGCATCGGGTTGTGGACCACCAGATACCAACGTATCCGCGCCGTGCTGGTCCGCCCGTGCGATCCCGACCCGCAGGTCGAGCGTATCCACACCGTCGCCCGCATCGTGCGAGCGGTCAGCACGTCGGCCCGCTTCATCCCCGATGCCAGCTGTCTCACGCAATCCATCGCGACCCAGGCGCTGTTGTCGTGGAAACGCATTCCGTCGGTGATATCGATGGGTGTTCTCAAGGACGATCAGGCGGTCCTGCGTGTCCATGCCTGGGTTGTCTGGAACAACGAGGTCATCCTCGAAGGCGACGAGGACAGCGTCAGCAACTTTTCGAAAATCCTGGACCTGCCAACGCCCAAAGCTGCGCCAATCTCCTGACATGGACGCCTTTGTCATCAGCCTGCCCGCCGGGCCCGATGCACATCCGCCTTGTTTGACGGCACGGCTTGAGCGGTTGGCGCAGGCCGGGCATCGGCTCGCCGAAGCGCAGACGGGCGCACTCTCCGCCCTGTCCGGACGCGCAGCCACGGCGCAGGCCGAACCTTGGGCTGCAATCGGTCTGACCACCCTGACCAACACCGCCGAGTTGCGGGCGCGTGCCAATGCGCCGGAGGCGTCACCGCTCGACCTGATCGTGCGCCTGCGTGTGACCGAAGGCCCCGCGTTTCATGACCATTTGTCGGGTGGCTTTGCCGTCGTGCTGATCAACCGGCAGACTGGCGCAGTCGAATGCTACCGTGACCACTTTGGGATCATCCCGCTATACTATTGCGTTCAGGATGGTGTGCTGACCTGCGGGTCGGACATGCGCCTTGTGCTGCACCTGTCAAACCTACCGATTGCCGACAATCCCGTTCGGGTCGCCGACTTTTTGGTGGGCGAGGATGTGGATCGGGAGGCAACCGCACTGGCAGGACTCAAGCGGCTGCCTGCCGCGCATCGGCTGGTCTGGCGGGACGGACAGTCTGAAACGTCGGCCTACTGGACATGGGCGCAGCCCCCCCTGATGCCTGCTGAGGCGGCAGTGGATGCGTTGCGAGAGCGTCTGTTTGCGGCCACAGATGGCTGTCTGCACGCACAGGATGCGCCGGGCGCGATGTTGAGCGGGGGCCTCGATTCCTCGACGCTCGCCGGGATCGCCGCCGATATTGCGCGCAAACAGGACCAGCCGCCGCTGCCAACGCTGTCCTTTGTCTATCCGGAGGGTGATCCGCAGAACGAAACGGCATACATCGACGCCGCCAATGACACCTTTCACACGGCCCCGCACAAGATCCCCGTCACCGCCCCGCCGCGCCTGAGTGACATGTCCGCCCTGATCGAGGAACAGATGGACCTGTTTCTGGGGTTTGGCCTGCCGAAAAGCCGGCAGATCTACCAAATCGCAGCCGCGCGTGGCCTTACAGCGCTGATCGACGGCCATGGCGGGGACGAGGTGATCTCGCACGGGTATGACCGCCTGATCGAACTTGCAGCGGAGCGCCGATGGTTGCGCCTCCTGATCGAGATGCGCGGGACGGCGCGTATCTACGGCTCGGCGTTTTGGGGGCCATATGTTCTGTATATCGCTCGTCATGGCGGCCTGGCAGAGCGTGGTATCCCGCGCCGTATCCTGATGCGGATCGCGCGGCGGCTGTTGCCGGGCAAGCAGGCGGCCGGCATCACCGCGGTGGACCTCATGGCGCCCGCGTTGCGCGACGCGATTGAACCCGACACGCGCTATGTGGACGAACTGGGCCCGACCACCCGCGCCGACCGTCTGAAGGCCGAACAGATCGCCCACCTGAAGATCCTGAGCAGCCCGCGTATGGAAAGCGCATTCGAGACGTTGCACCGATCCGCGGTCCGGCAGGGGGTTCTGCCGCTATATCCGTTCTACGACCGTTCGGTTGTCGCGCTGTGCCTGTCGGTCCCGTCCGAGGCCAAGATGCGCGATGGTCAGACGCGCTGGGTCCTGCGCGAAGCGATGCGTGGCCTGTTGCCTGAATCCATCCGCACCCGCGCAACCAAGGCCGCATTCGACGATGAATTTCGCGCGACGGTTCAGGAGTATCTGGAAACAGAGGGCGACACCGCTTTTGACGGGCTCGCGCGGTATGTGGACCCTGCGAGGGCCGCAGACCTGAGAGCCAAAGTGTCGTCGCAGCATGACAGCAACGTCGCAGCGCTGCGACTGTGCTGGCGCCTCGCCATTCTGCGGCAGTGGAGCGCGGCATTGGCGCGGTGGCAAACCTTGCAGACAAGGGGAGAATTGATGTGACGAAACGCAGGGATTACAAGGCGTTCGGGCTGGTCATACGGTCGGACTTTGCGCTCGACGTGCTGGAGCCGGTCGAAGCGGGTGATGTAGACGTGCATGTGATCCGCAGCACAGGCATCATTCGTGACGGCAGTCCGTCGGTTGACCCCTATTTCGACATGAACGCCGACCGGCAATACATGTACTGGCGTGCGATCGGCGGCTACCTGATCCGGGATGACCACACCGTTCTGGTCGAAACCCACCCGGGCAGCAGTGATCACCTGGTGTCTCAAGCGCTGCTGGGTCTGGTGATGTCGATCATTTTGGAACGGCGCAAGCTGCTGTGCCTGCACGCCAGCGCCATCAACATCGCGGGGCAGGCGGCCATCTTTCTGGGTGACAAGGGCGCGGGCAAGTCCACGACCTGTGGCGCGATGCTGGCCAGGGGATACGTGCCGGTTACCGACGATCTGGTGGCCGTCGAACACAGCGTGGACAGCGACCGGTTTCCCGTCATTCGTCCGGGCTTTTCCTGCATGAAGCTGTGGCCAGACACGATCGAAGCGCTGGCGCTGGATACGCACAGCAGTGCCCGTCTGATCCACCCGCAGACCACCAAGGTGCAAAAGCACATGCCGGTGGCGATCCCGGACCGGTCGGTGCCTGTTGCCGCGGCTTTTGTTCTGCGGCGCGACAGCGGGGTACCGCAGACACACGCCTTCCGTTTGCCGGCGCATGAAGCCTTGCAGATGGTGCTGCGCTACACGTTCATGGCCCGCTATGGCGAAAGCACGTTGGGGCGCGATCACCTCAAACTGCACATGCGGCGCTGCGCCGGCCTGGTGGCGCGGATGCCGGTCTATGCGTTGCATGTGTGCGAAGACCTCGGACAGCTGGACGATTTGACAGACGAAATTCAGCGCGTTGTGACCACAGAGCAGGTGGCCGCTGTGTGAAGTGATGCCTGGCCAGTCTTCAAAACTGCGCCGCTCTTGCGTCGGTATTGCGCGAAACCGTGCCAATGCGACGGCCCAAAGTCCTTGCGCGCGGGTCGAGGTAGGCAACGGCCAAGTTATGTTCGTGGATGACCCGGCCACTGTCGCGATCTCGACAGGATCGACCTGCATGCATCGCTCCATCCTCGTTTATTCACCCTGCCGCGACGGGTGCCGTGCGAAAGTGACCGCCCTGGCATGAATGATTGTCTCCCCACGCTGGACGATGTTGAGCAGCTGGTCACCATCCAGCCGGATGGTTGGCGAGCCCGCTGCAAACCTACCAACCTCGGGCACGATCGTGACAGGCTCACCCAAGATGCTCGGCTGGGACCACACCCTGTCCGAAACGAAAAAGGGGCCCCGGTTCGGGGCCCCGTCTTGTGTTGTGCTGATGACCGCGGGATCAGAACTGGATCCGGACCTGACCGGTGATGCCGTAGCTGTCCACGTTGCTACCCGATCGGTAGTCGACACGGGCCGCTGCAGAGAGCTGACGCGCCTTGCCGTCACTGCCGGTGTTTAGCAGGCGGATGTAGTTCACGCCCAAGCTGATCTCACCGTAAGAGCCAAGGTTCGACAATTGCAGGTTCGCGGTTGTGCCCGCTTCCTCCAGAACCGCGGTCGGTTCGCTGGCAAAGTCGTTGTAGTAGGTGAATGTGCCGAAGTAGTTGATCGCGCTGATCTCATCGGGCAGCACCCGCGACTTGGACAGCGTGCCAGAGACAAAGCCCAGTTCGATGGTCGAATCGTCAAGCGCAAGCACACTGGTGGTTGCACCGCCGCCCGCGTCCGTCCCCGTGATCGTAACCGTATCGGTCTCGAAATCGGAGTAGGAGAAGCCCGCGGTCCCGACAAAGGCCAGACCTTCCACCGACGGGATCTGCCAGGAATAGCCAACCGCGCCCGACACGGTGTAACCGTCCGTCGAGAAGTCGGTGATATCGTCCAGCGTCCCGTTCACCGGGTTGTCAAATGTCACATCCGCTTCGTAGTCGATGTTTTCGTAGCGCAGTTGCAGATCGGCAAAGAACGATCCGCGCGACGCCGTGGCGTAGATACCGGCATAGGCCTGCGAAAAGTCCGTCTCGAGCGTGGTGTCGAGGACGTCGGAATTCGCGATAACCGAAGAGCTGAAGGTATCGCCGGTGTTGTACCCGGCGATGACCCCGAACGCCATGTCGAAGCCGTTGAAGCGATCGTCAAAGCAGGCGATGTCGCCACCGGCCTGAATGCCGTAGTAGTTCAGGTCCTGCGATGATCCGACAGCATCGCTTCCGCCCACAACGATCGAGCCTTCGCCATCCGCGCTACCGCCCGATACCCGCGCCCACGCGCCCGGACCAGAGGGGGCTGAGGTGTCCGCCTGACGCTTGGTCCGCGCCCGGCTTTCCCCGGAGAAGCCGACATAGTCGGTGACATAGGGGCTGGTGGGACGGGTGATGATCGAGCCGACAACGGACTGTGTCAGACCGATACCGGCAGCAAGGTTACCGCTCCCGCCGTTGACCTGGCTTTGCAGCGACACAGTACCCACACCATCGTCTTCCACGAAATACTCGAATGCGCCGAACAGCGGCAAGTTCGAGATTGTGCCGAAGGACAGCGCGCTGCTGCCGCCGTAGGTGATCAGGTCAATCTGGCCGATTTCGTCCGGAACGCCCGAGATGTTGAAGGTCAGATCAACCGTGCCGTCGATATTGCCGCCAACGTCAATCGTGTCGCCCAGCGTGGAGCCGGAGGACAGGACAACATCCAGCTCAACCTCACCGTTCAGTGTCGCATTGCCCGAGACGTTCAGCGTCGTGTCGGTATAGCTGCCCGGTGCTTCGGACATGTCCAGCG
>ERZ1740072.858-NODE-858-length-11958-cov-4.517853_pt1 | contig 11958 bp, 11 predicted proteins | sample MGYA00581733_ERZ1740072 | MGnify/ENA primary metagenome ERZ1740072 (study PRJEB43018, sample SAMN04849741) | marine metagenome | isolation source: floating plastic debris | place: Pacific Ocean | collected 2008-08-30 | study: EMG produced TPA metagenomics assembly...
CCACGTAGAAGGCTACCGTCGTGTCGATATCCGTAACGGTCAGCACCAGATGGTCAAGCCGGGTCAAACGGGGCTGGCTCATGGGGGCGAAGTCCTGTCAAATGCGTCCTCATGCATGATGCCGCACCGACAGAGTACCGTCAAAGCGACCCGTTGGACCCCGCGCGGGCGCAGGCGTTGTTCGCCACGCTCGGGCTGGCTGAGCATGTACAGGCGGGTGACACGTTGCCGCCGTTCTTTCACCAGCTTTACTTCTGGGATGCGCGACCGCCGGCGGCGCTGGGGCGCGACGGGCATCCGCGGGTCGGTGGCTTGATCCCAGATATGGGCCTGCCCCGGCGCATGTGGGCCGGGGGGCGGTTGCAGTTTGATCATCCGGTGCATCTGGGAACGGTCGCCGAGAGACGCAGCGTTTGCGAGGCGGTGCTGGAAAAGACTGGGCGCAGCGGTCCGCTGGCCTTTGTCACCCTGCGGCACGAGATCTGGCAGGACAACCGGCTGTGCCTGACCGAGTGGCAGGACCTTGTCTACCGCCCGGAGGCGGACCCGAACGCGCCGCCGCCCCTGCCGCCTGCCGCACCGGGAACAAATGGCGAGGCGGTGCGGTTCGACGCGACACTGCTGTTTCGTTATTCGGCGCTGACATTCAACGGGCACCGCATCCACTACGACGAAGCCTATGCGCGCGATGTCGAAGGGTATGACGGGCTGGTGGTGCATGGCCCGCTTCTGGCGCAGCTGTTGATGCTCAAGGCGGTGCGGGAGTTGGGCGACCTTCGCCGGTTCTCGTTCCAGGGTGCGCGTCCCTTGATGCATCACGAAACGGCAACGCTGTGCCGGGACCGGACGTCGCTCTGGGTGGCGGGCCCGGACGGGCGGTTGGTGATGTCGGCAGAAGCCTAGAGCGACGCTGCGACCTCGAACCCGGGCGGGATGGCGTCGCGCTCCTCGAGCATCAGGTCGGCCATGACTTCGGCGACTTTGGGGGCCATGCCAAAGCCGATCTTGAACCCTCCGTTGGCGATGAAGTGACCCCGTCTGTCGGGCCAGGCGCCCAACATCGGGGCGCGGCTCCGGCTGCGCGGACGCAGCCCGGCCCATCGCGCCAGAACAGGCGCATCGCGCAGCGCGGGGACATGGGCGCGGGCGCGGTCGATCACCGCATCTAGCCGTGCGTCCGTGCCGGTGGCGTCGTCATATTCGCGCTCGGTGGTGGAGCCGATGGCGGTGGTGCCGTTGGCGTGCGGGATGATGTGGAGGCCATCGACAAAAAGCTGCGGCGCACCGGGTGCGGCGTGGTCCAGCAGGGCGGCCTGTCCCTTGATCCCTGCGCCGACAAGGCGCGTGTGCGTGGCGTTGAGCGCTGCGAGCCCGGCGACGCCGGTCGCGTGGAGTGCGAGGCCCTCATCCGGCGCATCGGCTGTGACCTGCACGCCGCGCGCATCGAGGGCTGCGACCAGGGCGGCGCAGGCCTGTTGCGGGTGGATGTGGGCGCTGAGCGTGTCAAAGACCTCGAAACCGCTCGCGCTGGCCAGTCGCCAGCCATTGTCGCCGGCCGGGCGGACGTGCCACGTCGCCTGACCGTGCCAAAGGGCTGCAGCCCCGGCGCTGCGCCCGCGGGCCAGGTCGATGGCGTGCGCGTCGGCGAGGGGTTGGACACGGCCGGAGCGGTTGTATCCGGCGCACTGTCTGCCCGCTTCTGCCACCTCCGACCAGAACGCCTCTGCCATGAGCAGGCTTTCCAGCTGGAACTGCTTTTTGGCGTTCCAGTTTTCGGGCACGTGCGGGGCGAGCGCACCGACGATGCCGCCGCTGGCCCCGGTAGCCGGTCCGTGCGGGTCCACGACCTGCACAGCCGCACCGCGCCGCACGCAGGCCCACGCGATGGACAGGCCGAAAATGCCCGCGCCGCGCACGGTGATGTCTGCCGTTGCCAAGCCCTGTCCCTTTCGCCAAGGATGCCCGCGAGCCTCATACAAGGACGCCGGATGCAGGACCAGAGCATGACGCTGGAATGGCGCGACGGGCGCGTGCCCGTGTCGACGCGGTTCGATGACCCGTATTTCAGCCTCGACATCGGGCTGGAGGAGACGCGGCATGTGTTTCTGGGCGGCAATGACCTGCCCGCGCGGTTTCGCGACGGGTTTCATGTGGCCGAGCTGGGCTTTGGCACCGGGCTGAACCTGCTGGCCACCTGGGCGGCGTGGCGGCAGGCGGGTGTGCCGGGGCGGCTGCACTTCACCAGTTTCGAGGCGTTTCCGATGGCGGTCGCGGATATGGAGACGGCATTGCGCGCCTTTCCGCAGGTTGAGCCGCTGGCGCGCACGTTGCTGGACGCGTTGAGCGGGGAGGGGCCCGCGTTTGATCTGGGCGATGTCGCGTTGACACTGATCACCGGTGATGCACGGCAGGCTTTGCCCGCCTGGGAGGGCCGCGCCGACGCGTGGTTTCTGGACGGATTTTCACCGGCCAAGAACCCCGAGCTGTGGGGCGAGGCGCTGATGGCGGAGGTCGGGCGCCACACCGCACCCGGCGGAACGGCGGCCACATACACCGCAGCCGGGCATGTGCGCCGGAGCCTTGAGGCGGCGGGGTTCGCGGTGGAGCGCGTGCCCGGCTTTGGCCGCAAGCGGCATATGACGCGGGCTGTTCTGGCGTGAGCGCAGGCACCAACACGCGTCTGGGCATTGCGCTGATGATCGCCGTGTCGGTGGTGTTTGCCGCGCAGGACGGCGTCTCGCGCCATCTGGCGGACGGCTATAACGTCTTTATGGTTGTGATGATCCGCTATTGGTCCTTTGCGGCGTTTGTTATCACCATCGCATCCCGCCAGGCCGGGGGATTGCGCGCCGCCGCGCGAACCGAACAGCCGGTGTTGCAGGCGTTTCGCGGATTGCTGCTGGCGGCGGAGATTTGCGTCATGGTCACGGCCTTTACCGTGCTGGGGCTGGTGGAAAGCCACGCGGTCTTTGCCGCCTATCCGCTGCTGGTTGCGGCCCTGTCCGGGCCAATCCTGGGCGAGCGTGTCGGCTGGCGGCGGTGGCTGGCGATCGGGGTCGGCTTTGTCGGGGTGCTGTTCATCCTGCGGCCCGGGCTGGGTGTCTTTGACCCGGCGGCGATCATTCCGGTGGTGTCGGCGCTGATGTTTGCCACCTACGGCCTGCTCACCCGCTTTGCCGCGCGGCGCGACAGCACCGCCACCAGCTTTTTCTGGACGGGGACCACCGGGGCTGTTGCCATGACGGCAGTTGGTGCCTGGTTTTGGGAGCCGATGAGCGGTGTGGACTGGGCGTGGATGGGCACGCTTTGTGTCACGGGCGCGCTGGGGCACTGGCTGCTGATCCGGTGTTACGAGGTGGCCGAGGCGAGCGCGGTGCAGCCCTTTGCCTACTTCCAGATGGTGTTTGCCGCCGGGGTCGGGATCACCCTGTTCGGTGAAGCGTTGCAGTGGAACGTTGCCTTGGGGGCGGCGATTATCGTGGCGGCCGGGCTCTTTACCCTATGGCGCGAACGGCAGCAGGCTCGCGCCTGACAGTTCTTCGGAAAACGGTGTCGGGTGCGGATCGCCACCCAGACGCGCGCGGTAGATCGGCAGGCTTTCGGTGACGCGCATCACGTAGTTCCGCGTCTCGCGAAAGGGGATGTGTTCGATCCAGTCGACAATGTCGAAGTCGGCGTCCAGATCACGCGGGTCGCCATAAAGGCCGATCCAGCGGTCCGCCCGCCCGGGCCCTGCGTTGTAGGCCACCGACATCAGCACCACGTTTCCATCGTACCGCCCCGCCAGCGTGCTGAGATAGGCAGAGCCAAGCTCCGCATTGTAGACCGGATCGGTGATCAGCCGGTCCGTGCTGTGATCGGCGCTGCGGTCCAGGCTGGCGGCCACCTCGCGGCCCGTGGCGGGCATGATCTGCATCAGCCCACGTGCCCCTGCGCCCGATTGCACGCCGGGGTCGAACTCGCTTTCGCGGCGCGCAATGGCGAGGCTCATTTCCGGGGCCATCGGCAGGTCTGCGTCGGCCAGCGGGTGGAGCGGGTAGTAGGGGGCGTTTAAGGTGAGCCCGCGCCGCGCGAGGCGCTTGCCGATCATGACCGCCAGATGGGGCTGGTCCGCGTCGATCGCGGCCTGTCCCAACTGGCCCGCTTCGGTGCGGTCGAGATCGTCAGCCAGGTAGGTCCAGAAACGTTCGGCCAGATTGCGCTCCCCCGAGGCTTGCAGCAGCAGCCCCGCCTCGAAGAGGTCGCGGCGCGCGAGGTCGGACATGCGCCAGTTGCCGAAATCCTCGGCGCCGTCAAGGTCGGGATCCGCCGGCAATCCGCCTGCTTCGGCGGCCAGCAGGCCATAGAACGATGTCTGGAACTGCGCGCCGTCGGCATAGGCGGCGGCGGCTTCGGCGGGTTGGTCCATTGCGGCGTGTGCCCGCCCGATCCAGTAGCCCGCGCGCCCACGCGAGATGGGGGAGGCAATGGCGGCACGGTGGTTCTGAAAATGCCCCAGCGCCAGTTCCGGATCGTCCAGCAGGCGCAGCGCGATGTAGCCGGCCAGCCATTCCAGATCAGCATAGGCTGAGCCGCTGGTCAGGTGATGCCGAGCGGCCATCTGATAGGCGACGGCGGCATCACCGTCCCGCATCTCGTCCCGCGCCAGCGCACGGCGACGATTGGCCCACGCCTCCGGCCGGCCAAGCGCCTCCGCCGACGTGGATTGGGTGCGCAAGAGCGCCTTGGCCGTGTCCCAGAGCCCCTTGCGCACCCGCCATTCAAAGCGGTCGCGGGCCAGACCGGGGTCATTGGCCAGCGCATCCGGCACAGCCTGGATCAGGTCGTCGGCGTTGCCCGACAGGTTTTGCAGGCCCAGCCGGGCGCGGGCCAGCGCGACATGGCCTGCGGGCACCAGATCGAACATGCGGCGGGCCTGATCGCCTTCACCCTCCCACAGCATGGTGTCGAGGCGTGCGGTGTGGTGTGGGGCCAGCAGTGCGTCATGCCGGGCGAGGAACAGGGCCTGCGAGGTCGCGTTCATCTCCATCGTGCGCCAGGCGAGGACCAGATTGGCCTCCGCATCGCCGGTCTGACCGGCGCGCGCCAGCGCTTCGGCATGGGTGAGCACACCGCGCGGTGTTTGCGGCGGCGCGTCGGCAAAGAAGGCGAGGATGGCGGCATCGTCCTGCCGGGTCACCGCAGGCTCTGCCCGCCGGCGCAGCAGCGCCTCGCCCGGCCAGTCGGGGCGACGTTCGAGAAAGGCGATGACCTCGGCAAAGGTGCCCCGTCCGGCGCGCAGGCGGTGCCATTCAATGACGTCCGCCGCCACCGGGCCGTCGCGTTCGGCCAGCCGCGCGGCAATGTCCCAATTGCCGTCGCGCAGGGCGTCCATGGCCCAGCCGAGAGGGCGCGGACGCTCGGCCCAGGCGGCGGTGACGGTCACAAAAACAAGGGCCAGGGCGCAGGCAAACCGGGTCATCACTTGCATTTCCTGTTGGGCCATGGTCAGAGCCTTGAGCATATGCCGGGCCTGTGACGTTTCAACTCACCTTACCGGCATAGGCGAAAATTCATCCAGGCCCTCTGCCTGCCATATGTGAAACACGGCCCCGCACCGGGGTCCAAACAGGAGCGTGAGAATGTTCAAAGGTTCAATGCCTGCCCTCGTCACGCCGTTTCAAGACGGCGCTGTGGATCTGGAAACCCTCAAGAAGCTGGTCGAGTGGCATATCGATCAGGGCAGCCACGGTCTGGTGCCCGTGGGCACCACCGGTGAAAGCCCGACGCTGACCCATGAGGAGCACGAGCTGGTCATCGACACGGTTGTCAAGACGGCGGCGGGCCGTATTCCGGTGATCGCGGGGGCGGGGTCGAACAACACTGTCGAGGCGATGCGCTTTGTCCAGTTTGCCGCTGCGGCTGGCGCGGATGCGGCACTGGTCGTGACGCCCTATTACAACAAGCCGACACAGCGCGGCCTGATGGCGCATTACGAGGCGCTGCACGAATGTGCGGATATCCCGATCATCATCTACAACATCCCTGGCCGGTCGGTGATCGACATGACGCCTGACACGATGGGTGCGCTGGCCAAACTGCCGCGTATTGTCGGCGTAAAGGACGCGACGGGCGATCTGGCGCGGGTCTGTGACCAGCGCTTGAGCTGCGGCGCGGACTTCATCCAGCTGTCCGGTGAGGACGCTACGGCGCACGGGTTCAATGCGCAGGGCGGCGTTGGCTGCATCTCGGTCACCGCGAACGCCGCGCCACGGCTGCTGAGCCGGATGCAGGAGGCCTGCCTTGCCGGCGACTATGCCACCGCTCTGGAGATCCAGGACAAGGTGATGCCGCTGCACAAGGCCATATTCACGGAGCCGGGGCTGGCGGGTGCGAAATACGCGATGTCGCGGCTCGGCCTGTGTTCAGACGAGGTGCGCCTGCCGCTGACCACGCTGGCGGACGAGACCAAGGCGCTGGTCGATGACGGCCTGCGCCATGCGGGGCTGTTGAACTGAGCGGGGCGGTGGGCAGCATTGCCCACCCTACGCTTACCGTTTGCCGTAGTAGAGGCCGACGACATGCTCGGCCTCTGCGAAAAAGAGCCAGCGGGCGGCGAGCGCACCGGCCACGTGGCTGAGCACGGCGACGACGGCAAGCAAGTGTGAAAAGGGCAGCAGCAACAACACAAGCGGCAGCCCGGCAAAGAGCACCATCGAGATCACCCGCAGCTTGAGGCTGTGCTTGCGCCCGACTGTGTAGGCAAACTCCTTGAGCAGGTAGTTGGTGCCGGTATGCGGCGGCTCGAACGCGCGGACAGTGCCACCGGTGCCCAGCCCGGTGGCCGTGGCCAGATCGGTGCCCGAACCCGCCAGCGCGCCGTCGCCCTGCAACCAAAGCACGATCTGCACCGCCGCAGCCACACCGATCAGACCGATGGCCCATGTGACCTGCCCCGCAAGAAGCGCGCCACCTGCGAGCGAGAAGCTCATGAACATCACCGGGGTCAGCGGCGAGTTCCAGCGCGGGATGGTCTTGAGCTGCGTGTAGATCATGGACGTGGTGAACACGGTCAGCGCGGAAAAGACCGCCCCGGCAAAGCCGATCAGCCCCCAGCGCGCGCCGAAAAACACCAGCCCGGCCCCGTAGATGGCCATCAGGATCAGGGCGATCACCGCGCACCACCCCTCGCGGCTGAGCCAGGAACTGCGCCACTGGGTGAACGCCTTGAGCGCGCGTTCGGGGTGGCCGAGATGGAAGGTGGACGAGATCAGGCCGCACACCGCTCACAGATAGGCAATGGTGAAAAATGCGAACGCGACCCAGCCGGTCACAAAGGGGCAACCGAGCCCCAGAAAGAAGAGCAGGCCAAAGCCGATCCCGGAAAACACGGTGAAGAAGATGACGGACGGTGCGGGATGCATCAGAGCTTCTCCAGGGTCTTGTCGAGCCAGCCAAGAAAGCCTGTTGCCTCCTGGGCCACCGGCGCGAGGTAGGGGGCGAGGATGTCGATCTGATCGGTTTCGATCGTGTCCTTGGGCCGTGGTGGCAGATACTTGTTCACCGGCTTTGTGCCCTGTTCGGGCATCAGGTCCATCCCTCCGCGTTCGGCGGTGAGGCGTGAAACGTTGCTGTCGGGGTCGGCGAAGTCACCAAAGTGCCGCGCACCTGCGGGACAGGTGCGCACGCAGGCCGGTTCGCGATCTTCCTCGGGCAGGTTTTCGTTGTAGATGCGATCCACACAGAGGGTGCATTTCTTCATCACCTTTTCGACGGCGTCCATCTCGCGCGCGCCGTAGGGGCAGGCCCAGGCGCATAGGCCACAGCCGATGCAGTCGCTCTCATTGACCAGAACGATCCCGTCTTCGACCCGTTTGTAGCTGGCGCCGGTGGGGCAGACGGTGACGCAGGGCGCGTCCTCGCAATGCAGGCAGGATTTGGGGAAGTGGACAAGCTGGGCGGTGCCTGCCTCTGGCTTGACCTCGTAGCTGTGCACGCGGTTGAGGAATGTACCGGACGGTTCGGCGCCATAGGCGTCGGTGTCCGACAGCGGCGCGCCGTAGTTTTCGGTGTTCCAGCCCTTGCAGGAAATCACGCAGGCATGGCAGCCGACGCAAGTATCGAGGTCGATCACGAGGCCGAGCTTGCGGTGGGTGTCGGTGGGCAGAGTTGTCATGCGGCGGACCTCACTGAGAGGGCGGGACTGGGGCGCTGCCCCAGACCCCGGAGTTTTTCTGGCGAGATGAAGAGGGATGCATGCGCGCGGGGTACGTGGTGTGCCCCGATAGGTTCGGCTTTGGAGGCATCCCAATTGGCGATGAAGTAGATAAACGTGCCCACAGCGAGCAGGACCAAGGCGGCGATGGCCAGCAGGGTCTTCTGGATACCGGTCATTTGCCGATCTTCCAGGACAGTTTCGTGGGACCCTTGCCAACGGGGGATTTGATCGGCGCCATTGCGGGTTGGCTTTCGGACGGAGGTTCGGCCTTTTCGATGCGCACCTTGAGGTCGAACCACGCGGCCTGGCCGGTGATCGGGTCGGAGTTGGACCAGCGCAGCCCGTCGCCCTTTTCGGGGAGCAACTCGTGGATCAGGTGGTTGAGCAGGAAACCGCGGGTCGCCTCGGGCGCGTTTTCATCAAGCGCCCAGGCCCCTTTGCGCTTGCCGATCGCGTTCCACGTCCAGACCGTGTTGGCGTTGAGAGCCGCCATTTCGAGCACGGGCACCGTGATCTCGCCGTGGGGTGAGGTGACGCGGGCCCAATCGCCGTCGCTGAGCCCGTGCAGGCGCATCAGGTTGGTGGGCACGTAGAGCGGGTTGTGGCCGTGAAGCTGCCGCAGCCATGCGTTTTGCGAGCCCCAGGAATGGTACATCGCCATGGGCCTCTGAGTGAGTGCCGTGATCGGATAGGCCTCGGCGCGGTTGTCCGGGGCGGGGTCGTACCAGATCGGCAGCGGGTCCATCGTCTCGAGAATGCGGGCGCGCAGGTGGTCGGGCGGCTGGCGGTCGCCATGCCCTTCGGCCGCGAGCTGGAAACGGCGCATCGGCTCGACATAGAGCGAAAAGAGGTAGGGTTGCGGGCTGTCGAAGAGGCCAAGGTTGACCGCCCAGTCCTGGTAGGCGCTGTTCCACGGTTTGTAGTACAGCGCCTCTTCCGGGATGTGGCCGACCCAAAAGCCGCCATTGTCGATGTAATTGTCGAGTTGGCCGGCGTTCACGTCGCCGCGCCCTTCGGTCAGGCCGTTTTCACCCATGCGCCACCCGGCCAGCGGGCCGATACCGGGCTTGCGCTGATGGTTGACGATGTAGTCGGCGTAGTCCGCGTATTTCTGGCTGCCGTCGTCGTTGGTGAAGCCGGGCAGGCCCAGCCGCGCGCCCAGGTCGCACAACACGGACTGGAACCCGCGCACGTCGCGGTCCGGTTCGATCACGGGCCAGCGGATGGCGTCGGCTGCGGCATCGGCCTCGCAGATGGGCCGGTCGAGCAGGGAGATGCAGTCGTGGCGTTCCAGATACGTGGTGTCGGGCAGGATCAGGTCTGCATAGGCCACCATTTCGGAGCTGTACGCATCTGAATAGATGATGCGCGGAATGACATAGTCGCCGTTTTCGTCCTGATCGGTCAGCATGTCGATCACGCCGCGCGTGTTCATCGACGAATTCCACGACATGTTGGCCATGTACATGAACAGCGTGTCGATCTTGTAGGGATCGCCGGCATGGGCGTTCGAGATGACCATGTGCATGAGGCCATGTGCGCTCATCGGGTTTTCCCAGGTGAACGCCTTGTCGATGCGGGCGGGCGTGCCGTCCTCTTTCAGCGCGAGGTCGTCGGGGCCGTGGACAAAGCCCAGGTGCGGGCCGTCGAGAGGTGCGTCGGGGGTCACGCCACAATGTGGCTTGGGGTGTGCCGTCGCAGGCTTGGGGTAGGGCGGCTTGAAGCGGAAACCGCCGGGCACTTCGACTGTGCCGAGGATGATTTGCAACACGTGCAGCGCGCGGCAGGTCTGGAACCCGTTGGCGTGCGCGCTGATCCCGCGCATGGAATGGAACGAGACGGGCCGCCCCTTCATCGTCTTGTGGGTCTCACCCCGGAAATCGGTCCACTCCTGATCCAGCTCGAACGCCTCGTCAAAGGCGACGCGCGCAATCTCGGCGGCCAGTGCACGGATACGCGGGGCAGGGATGCCGACACGGTCGGCGATGGCTTCGGGCGCGTATTCCTCCTGCAGGTAGCGGTCTGCCATGAGGTGCATGACAGTCCGGTGGGTGCTACCAGCGTGGCGGTGCGACGCCGACAGGTCAGGCTTCACGCCTTTCCTGTCGAACGGTGTCAGCTTGCCGGTGGCGCGGTCCATCACCAGCTCCTTGCCGTGCTCGTCGCGCAGCAAAAGGCCGAATTCGGGTGACTTTTCATCACCATTCACGAGGCAGGGCGCATTGGTGAAACGCGCAAGATAGTCGAGGTCGATACGCCCGGCCTTCATCAGGCAGTGCACGATGGACAGGATCAGCAGGCCGTCGGTGCCCGGGGTGATGCCGAACCAATCATCAGCCACGGCGTTGTATCCAGTGCGGATCGGGTTGACGCCGACGACGCGCGCGCCGCGGGCCTTGATCTTGCCGATGCCCATCTTGATCGGGTTGCTGTCGTGATCTTCGGCGACGCCGAAGAGGACAAACAGTTTCGTATGGTCCCAGTCGGGCTGGCCGAACTCCCAGAACGCGCCCCCCATCGTGTAGATGCCCGCCGCCGCCATGTTGACCGAGCAGAAGCCGCCATGCGCCGCGTAATTCGGGGTGCCGAAGTTCTGAGCGAAGAAACTCGTGAAGGATTGCGACTGATCGCGGCCGGTGAAAAAAGCAAGCTTTGACGGATCATTCTTGCGGATCGGGGCGAGCCATTCGGTTGCCAGTTCCAGCGCCTCGTCCCAGCTGATTTCCTCAAACTCGCCGGATCCGCGCGGACCGACCCGTTTCAAAGGCGCGCGCAGGCGCGAGGGGGCGTTGACCTGCATGATGCCTGCCGACCCCTTGGCGCAGAGCACACCCTGATTGACGGGGTGGGCGCGGTTGCCTTCGATATAGGCCACCGCGCCGTCCTTGAGGTGCACGTTGATGCCGCAGCGGCAGGCGCACATGTAGCATGTGGTCTTGCGCACCTCGTCGGATACCTTGGGCGACAGGTCAATCGTCGGTTGGTCCTTGGGCATCAGGCCGCTCCTTTCATGAGGGCGAGGGCGTCGGTGGCAATCTGGCGTTCTTCGTCGGCCTTGACCACATGTACCGGCACATCACCAAAGAGCGCCAGATGTTCGACAATGCGGTCACGTACAGGGGCGGCATTCTCGCCGATCCCGCCGGTAAAGGCGATGGCGTCTAGGCCGCCCATCGCGACAATGGCGGACCCGGCATGGCGGGCCGCCCAATAGCAGAAATGGTCGATCGCAAAGCGGGCCGCATCGGGGTCGGCGGCCAAAAGCAGGCGCAAGTCAATGCTGCCGCCCAGCCCCTTGAGCCCGCTTTCCTTGTTGAGCAGGCGGCCCGCCTCTTCGGCGCCGTAGATTTCGGCCAGTCGCAGCACGGCCATGCCGTCAATCGCGCCGGAGCGCGTCCCCATGGTCAAACCATCAAGCGGAGAGTAACCCATTGACGTTGCAACAGAAACACCGTTCTTGATGGCGCAGAGCGACGCACCGGAACCCAAGTGGAACGCCAGCAGCCGGTCCGGCAACGCATCACCGAATTGCGTGACGATCCACGCATAGCTGAGCCCGTGGAACCCGTAGCGGCGGATGCCCATCGACCGCGCATCCTTGGGCAGAGCGTAGGCGGTGGCCACCTCGGGCTGGTTGGCGTGGAACGCGGTGCCAAAGCTCGCATATTGCGGCAAGTCGGGGGCCAGCGTCTGCAACGCACGGATACCGGCAAGGTTGTTTGGGTTGTGCAGGGGGGCCAGCGGGGTGGCGGCCTCGATCC
>ERZ1740072.859-NODE-859-length-11950-cov-6.509037_pt1 | contig 11950 bp, 11 predicted proteins | sample MGYA00581733_ERZ1740072 | MGnify/ENA primary metagenome ERZ1740072 (study PRJEB43018, sample SAMN04849741) | marine metagenome | isolation source: floating plastic debris | place: Pacific Ocean | collected 2008-08-30 | study: EMG produced TPA metagenomics assembly...
GGAAGGAATGGAGAGATCCCTTCTAAACCTTGACAGCGTCTGAACAGAAGGACAAAGAGAGAACAGCTCAGCGCCCGGCATTGGGCGACAATACAAATGCAGTGGTCCAGCCGACATTGATGATACTCTAAAATCAATAGACGCATCTTGATGCGCCTTACGCACGCAGATATGAACAAAGTATGAACACGTGCAGTCTTTCCCTATCAGATGCGCAGCTAAAAGCCCTTGGCTCCGGTGCTCTGTATTGGCCCGATCAAGAGCTGCTGTGTGTCTCGGACCTCCACTTGGGCAAGGCCGAACGTATCGCACGGCGCAGAGGCACACACTTGCCCCCATACGAAACACGCGACACCCTTACCAGGCTTGCCACCGACCTTGATGCCACCCAAGCCCGCACCGTGATCTGCCTCGGCGACAGCTTTGATGATCTGCGCGCGGCGCAGTCGCTGCCAGAAGACGAACGGCTGTGGATCACGCGGTTACAGGCCGGGCGGCAATGGGTCTGGATCGAAGGCAATCACGACCCCGGGCCCATCGAGTTTGGCGGCACCCACTTGGGCGAAATGACGATAGGGCCGCTCGTATTCCGACATATCGCGCAAGCAGGTGCGGTGGGCGAAATCTCGGGGCACTACCATCCCAAAGCAACACTACCAACGCGCGGCCGTGCCATTACGCGGCCCGCTTTCCTGATCGACAGTGATCGGATCATCATGCCTGCCTACGGCACCTATACAGGCGGTTTGCGCAGCCATGACAGCGCGTTAACCGGACTTATGCGCTGCGATGCAATGGCCATCCTGACAGGACAACGCCCGGTTCAGGTGCCGATGCCGCGCTAGGCGGTCAAACCTTCAGGTTCGGGCAGTCCATTGGCACGGCAACACGCAGTAACCGTGTTGGCCAGCAGACATGCAATCGTCATCGGACCTACGCCACCGGGCACAGGCGTGATCGCGCCGGCAACCTCAGCACAACTGTCGAAATGGCAATCACCAACCAGCCGCGTCTTGCCCTCGCCTTTTTCGGGGGCGTCGATGCGGTTAATGCCAACATCAATCACGGTCGCACCGGGTTTGATCCAATCACCGGTCACCATTTCGGGCCGGCCAACGGCAGCAACCACAATGTCCGCTGCACGTGCGACCTCCTCAATGCCCTTGGTGCGCGACTGTGCAATTGTGACCGTGCAGCTGTCGCCCAAAAGAAGCTGCGCCATGGGCTTACCCACGATGTTGGACCGGCCCACGACAACGGCGTTGAGGCCTGACAGGCTGCCATGATGATCACGCAGCATCATCAAACAGCCCAGCGGCGTGCAGGGCACCATCGACTTCTGGCCCGTCCCCAACAGACCCACATTCGAGATATGAAACCCGTCCACATCCTTGGCCGGTTCGATTGAGTTGATCACAAGATCTTCGTTCAGGTGCTTGGGCAGCGGCAGTTGCACCAGAATCCCGTGAATTGCCGGATCAGCATTCAGATCTGCGATCAGCGCCAGCAAATCGGCCTCTGACGTGTCGACATCCAGCTTGTGTTCGATGCTGTTCATGCCGACTTCGACGGTCATCTTGCCTTTGGAGCGGACATAGACCTGACTGGCAGGATCCTCGCCCACAAGCACAACGGCAAGGCCGGGCGTAATCCCGTGTGTGTCCTTCAGTACCGAAACATGCTCGCCCACTTTACCGCGGACAGTAGCGGCAAAAGCCTTGCCATCAATGATCGTCGCGTTCATTCGCAACCCTTTCTAGTTCTGCTTAAAGGTCACCTCATGCGCCCACGTTTCGCCATCACTGATCACCAGCGTTTCGAACTCCATGAGTTGCAAAAGGTCGTAAAAGGTCGCCACGGTCTCGAGGTCCTGCTGGCGAAAAAATTCGTTGTTGCGCATGTTTGACGTCATTTGCGCCAACACCGCGCGCGCCCGGTAAAGCGTCGAAAAGACATCATCGTCCAACGCAATCACGTTGAGATGTTTGGAATCCGAGCCCTTGGCGAAGAACACAAATCTCGGGCTTTCCGGCGCGGCCAACTGCGCCACTGTGAGTTCAGTGACGAAGCTGACGCGCACATCTTTCCCTGATGGCGGAGCCTGACGAATGACACGGGTAAACTCTTCGGTCGATGTGACTTCAGGGTAGTAGTAGCCCTCATAGCGTTCATTCGCCGCCGACATAGTGGCGGCCATTCCCAATGCCATGGCTGCAAGTGTTCGGATCATCATCTGTCTTTCCTCCGGTTGTGTCCCGCTCAGGCTGAAGCGGGCGGCACACCGGGTCAATTCATATGCGGCCCTGTCCCCAAATCGTGACAGAGCCGTGAGGCGGGCCTGTCGCCCGCCCCGTTTCAGAACAGCCCTTCGATCTGCCCTGCGTCGTTCAGGTGGATGCTTTCCGCAGATGGCACACGCGGCAGGCCGGGCATGGTCATGATCTCTCCACACACGGCGACGATGAACCCGGCCCCTGCGGACAGGCGCACTTCGCGCACCGGAACCGAGAACCCTGTGGGCGCGCCACGCAATGTCGGATCGGTCGAGAACGAGTACTGCGTTTTTGCCATGCAGACCGGCAGGTTGCCATAGCCCTGCTCTTCCCACAGCTTCAGCTGATCGCGGATCTTTTGATCCATGAGGGCCTCGTCCGCACGGTAGATTCGTTTGGCGATGGTCTGGATTTTGTCGGCCAACGACATCTCATCCGGATAGATCGGCGCGAAGTTAGCGGTGCCCGCATCGGCGAGTTCAGCCACTTTGGTTGCGAGGTCTGCGGAGCCTTCGGACCCCAATTCCCAATGGCGCGACAGGATGGCTTCAGCCCCCTGTTCAGCCACGAAGTCTTTGACCGCCTGCACTTCGGCGTCGGTGTCAGTGACAAAGTGGTTGATGGCGACAACGACCGGCACACCGAAGGATTTGAGGTTTTCGATGTGGCGCCCAAGGTTCGGGCAACCCGCCTTGACCGCGTCCACGTTTTCAGACCCCAGATCAGCCTTAGCCACGCCGCCGTTCATCTTCATAGCGCGCACTGTGGCGACGCAAAGGACGACGGATGGGGAAAGACCCGCCTTGCGGCATTTGATGTTCATGAACTTCTCAGCGCCAAGGTCAGCACCAAAGCCCGCCTCGGTTACCACATAATCCGTCAATTTCAGAGCTGTAGAAGTTGCAATGACAGAGTTACAGCCATGCGCAATATTGGCGAACGGGCCACCATGGACAAAGGCCGGGTTGTTTTCCAGCGTCTGCACAATGTTTGGCTGCATCGCGTCCTTGAGCAGGACAGTCATCGCGCCGTCCGCCTTGATGTCCCGGCAGAACACCGGGCTGCGGTCGCGGCGGTAGGCCACGATCATGTCACCCAGACGTTTTTGCAGATCGGACAGGTCCTTGGCCAGACACAGGATCGCCATGACTTCGGACGCCACGGTGATGTCAAAACCAGCTTCCCGTGGGAAGCCGTTGGCGACGCCGCCGAGGGACGCAGTGATCTGACGCAGGGCTCGGTCGTTCATGTCTACGACGCGGCGCCATACGACGCGGCGTACGTCGATCTCAAGATCATTGCCCCAATAAATGTGGTTGTCGATCATCGCGCTTAACAGCGAGTGCGCGGACGTAATCGCGTGAAAGTCGCCTGTGAAATGCAGGTTCATTTCTTCCATCGGCACGATCTGGGCATAGCCACCGCCCGCAGCACCGCCCTTCATCCCAAAGTTTGGACCCAACGAGGCTTCGCGGATACACACCATCGCCTTTTTGCCGATGCGGTTCAGGCCGTCGCCCAGACCCACGGTGGTCGTCGTCTTGCCCTCGCCTGCGGGGGTCGGGTTGATCGCCGTCACGAGGATCAGCTTGCCGTCAGCGCGGTCTTGCACCGAGTTGATAAAGGACTGGCTGACCTTGGCCTTGTCGTGGCCGTAGGGCAGCAGGTCGGCACTTTCGATGCCAATCTTGGCCCCGATCTCCTGGATCGGTTTCTTTTGCGCCTCGCGCGCAATTTCGATGTCGGATTTGTAGGCCATGATGATCCTCGGCAAGTCAAATGAGCAGGTCTGTCGTGAACTGCATACAAGCGCATGCCTATACCTGATGCGCGCGATTCCGACATTTCAGCGCGACGGAGCGGCCAGCATGCGCATCATCGTTTCGTTTCGGAAACGATCAGTCCGCTGCAGGAACGGAGTCGCGCGCCTTCATGGTCTTTTCCAGAACGGTGTTTGTCGCCATCAGTTTGCTACGAATATTCCCGGAAAAGGCCAGATCGAGGTGTGGTGCGATGTCCGGATTGCGCTTAACCAAGCGGCGCAACGCATCTGACGGGGCGCTGAAATAGCGGGTGGGTTGGTTAAGACGGACGGTCGCACTGGCCGCGCCACTGGTCATACACGCCATTTCTCCGATGAATTGGCCGGGGCCGACTTGCGCAATGATCTGACCGCCCACATCAATATCGACGCCGCCCGCCGCAAGATAGCTCAGCGCTTCTACCGGCGCCCCTTGCTCGGTCAGCACCTCGCCGACGTCGCCGTCATGCCACGATCCCGCATCCATCAGTTTTTTCGCTTCGATCGGACGCAACGTGGGGAACCGCATTTCCAGCAGCGCCTTCTCCTCATCACTGAAACGCAGCATGTTGGTCAGCACCCAAACGCGCGCGATCCCTATGATTGAGAGCGTAATCCAGCTGATCTGGATAATGGCCGAAAACATGTTCCAGTTGCGGAACAACGACACCAGCACCAGTGCCGCGGCCAGTGCATTCAGGACGGCATAGGTATAGCTGTTGCCCTTCAAAACTCCCAGTTGCAACAACCCGTAAGAGCCCAGATAGAAGGCGACTCCGCCATATCCGGCGATTTGATAATAATCGAGCACGCCGTACATTCCCCAGGCACATTCACTGGCGCAGAACCTGCCAGAGGTCCGCGCGCAAAAGCAAGCGTTCTGATCAAAGGAACCGGCTCTAAAGGCGTGTCAGCCTTGCACATTCGCACTCTGACGGGAATCAACCCACCTGACCTCGGCGCCCTCTCGCCCTATCCGGGTTGAATATCCGCCTGGTGGGCCCAGAGGGGTTGATCCGGGACGTGCAGAACCAGTTCGTCCCCGACTGACAGCCGCCCCCCATACTCCATCCACGCTGTTACGCCGCGACGACCCGTTGCGGCAGGTTTGAAGCGTTTGCCAAACCCTTCCGCCTCTTTTTCGATCTCACGCCCGGGATAAATGCAGGGACGGTTTTCCATGTCGATGGTGATGCCTGCACCGGACGGGGCCATCAGCCGCGAGGACGGCGGGACGTGCGAAAAGTCCGGGATGCCCTCAATGATCATCGACGCACCCAGCCACGCCGGGTCGATTGTCTCCATCTCCATCTTGTCTGCGATTTCTGCCATTTCCTCGGCGCTCAGGATCGTGAGTTGGCGGACGTTTCGAATCTCGGTGCCGCGCGGGTATTGCGTTTTGACCCGTGTGCAGGCGGGACGGGTGGGACCGCCATGGGTTTCGCCGGGAAAACCGTCCAATGTGGCCTCGACGGTCTGGAAGGGTGTTGCACGCAATGTGTCCCCCTCACCGGTTACGTGGCCAAGCCACGTGATGCGCGCCGAAAAGGACGTTGGTTTGAGGGCTGGCATTCTGGCTCTCCTTTGGTTCAAGCGCATGTCTAAGCTGATCGGCCTGTCCGCTACCAATGACAAATTGTGACCGGCACTTCAAAGCCCTTGATGCGTCAGCGCACTGAGAGGGTGCATATGCTGACGCAACTGCCCAAGAAAAAAGCCCGCCGAAACCGGCGGGCTTTTGCAATTCCTGGTCACATCCCTCAGGTGCTTGGTTCAGGTTCCATCCCGCCATCGCCTGTCGGACCTGACTTCTTTTTGGCCTTCGGGATGGCCGTCAGGCTTGGCTTTTCCTCTTCGACCTTCGATCCACCATCCTCATCGTCAGGTGCATGGGGCGGTTCGCCCCGCATGACGCGTTCGATTTCTTCACCGGTCAGAGTTTCGTATTCGAGCAAGCCTTGGGCCAGTCGTTCAAACTCTTCCTCGTTCTCGGTGATGATCTTGAGGGCCCAGTCATAGCCATCCTGAATGAACTTCTGGACTTCCTGTTCGACCGTTTCCTTGGTGTTGGCAGAGACCGAGAAACCGGCCGTGTTGCCTTGATAACCTTGGGCGGCTTCAGAATAGTCGATGTTGCCGACCTTGTCCGACATGCCCCATTGCAGCACCATCGCACGTGCCAATCCACTGGCCTGCATGATGTCGCCTGCCGGGCCGTTGGATACGGAGTCTGGTCCGTATTTGTGGATTTCCGCCGCCTTGCCCGCCATGGTCATGGCCAGACGCTGGTGACATTCGTCCTTGAACATGTTCAGGCGATCCATTTCCGGCAAGCTCATCACCATGCCCAAGGCACCGCCACGCGGAATGATTGTAGCCTTATAGACCGGATCACATTTGGGCAGTTTCATACCCACGAGTGCGTGGCCGGCTTCGTGATAAGCCGTCATTTCCTTTTGTGCTGCCGTCATGACCATGGAGCGCCGTTCGGGTCCCATCATCACCTTGTCCTTAGCCGATTCAAAATCAATCATAGTGACAAAACGACGACCAACACGCGCGGCCATCAAAGCGGCTTCGTTCACGAGGTTGGCAAGGTCCGCGCCGGAAAAGCCAGGCGTACCGCGCGCGATAATGCGCAGGTCAACGTCCGGGCCAAGCGGCGTCTTGCGCGCATGCACGCCAAGGATTTTCTCGCGGCCCTTGATGTCTGGATTGCCCACTGTGACCTGACGGTCAAAGCGGCCCGGACGCAGAAGTGCCGGGTCGAGAACGTCTTTACGGTTGGTCGCCGCGATGATGATCACACCCTCGTTGGCCTCAAAGCCGTCCATTTCCACGAGCAACTGGTTGAGCGTCTGTTCACGCTCATCATTACCGCCGCCATAGCCCGCGCCACGATGGCGACCCACAGCGTCGATCTCGTCGATGAACACAATGCAGGGCGCGTTTTTCTTGGCCTGTTCAAACATGTCGCGGACACGGGATGCACCCACCCCCACGAACATCTCAACAAAGTCGGAACCGGAGATGGTGAAGAATGGCACACCCGCCTCGCCCGCAATTGCACGGGCCAGCAGCGTTTTACCAGTGCCCGGAGGACCAACCAGCAAAGCACCTTTGGGGATTTTGCCGCCAAGACGCGAAAATTTCTGCGGGTTGCGCAAGAATTCGACGATCTCTTCCAACTCTTCTTTGGCCTCGGCGATGCCAGCGACGTCATCAAAGGTCACGCGTCCATGCTTTTCGGTCAGCTTCTTGGCCTTGGACTTGCCAAAGCCCATCGCACCACCTTTGCCGCCACCCTGCATCCGGTTCATGAAGTAGACCCAAACACCAATCAGCAGCAGGAACGGCAACAGCGACACAAGGAACGTCTGGAAGCCAGACTGTTGTTGCTGTTCGGCGCGCACAGGGATGTTGTTTTCGATCAGCAGGTCGGTGACGGCTGCGTCTTCGGGCTTAATCGTCACGTAATCCTCAGCACCGCGACGGAAGCGAACCTGTTCGCCGTCCAGCGTGACGTTGCTGACAGAACCGTCCTCAACCGCATCTACAAACTCGGAATAGCTGACTTCACGGCTTTGAAGTGTGTTGCCCGACCCACCGAAAAGGTTGAACAGCGCCAAGATCAGCAAAAACAAAACCACCCAAAAGGCGATATTACGTGCGTTTCCCAAGGAAAATCTCCTGATACATCTTGCTGCGTGGGCGTTCCATACAGCGTTGGTCTTAAGATAGAGAGGATATCGCGAGGTTCAATGCGATAATAGTGCGGCGAAAAAGGCATCCTGCCCGCCATCAAACTCTGCGACCCACTCGGGATCGGGTTGCGCGACGGGCGCGGCGATCATGCGATCCTCATACCACACTGACGGCGTCACCGCGAGGGCCGCGCGCGGAAGACCCAAATCGCGCCAGCCCGGAATGTCTGAAAGCGGCTCGGTTCCAAGGGCGCGGACCTCGATGTCAGGGTCATCTTCCGGGCCCGTGACCAACCAGCGGTCGTCCCACATATCCCCGACTTCGCAGGTCACGTCCTGCAAGGCGTTCAGTTCGCGAAAGACCCAGATGACGTTCCGCTCCACCGTGACCTGACAGCCTTCCAGTGTCGCACCGGTGCTGGCGCGGATCGCCTTCATCACCTGAACGACGGCATCGCGGCGCGGAGGATAGGAGATTTGCCCGATCCAGGTGATTGCGTGCACAATCAGTCGGCGGCCAATCTCTTCTGGCAGAACCCGGAATTTATCCCGTTCAATCGCGACAGCCCCATAGACGAGCTTGGCTGAGTCCTGCGCTGCCAAAAACGTTTGCCAATCAAGGGCTTCGCGGGCACGCGCCATATTTTCGGCAACGTCTGCCAGCGTCGCTGTCTGTACCCCGAGGCTACCCAAAACGGTCAATGCGTCGCGCACACGGATACGTTCAAAATCCCGGTTTTCATTGCTGGGGTCCTCACGCCAGTTTATCTGGGCCGCCCGCAGGTACGTACGCAGGGCCGATCGTTCAACGCGCAGAAATGGACGCACCCATGTGATCCCGTACTGTACCCGGCGCGGGGACATCGCGCTCAGGCCGTCCACCCCGGAACCGCGCGCAAGGCGCATCAGAAAAGTTTCGGCCTGATCATCCGCCGTGTGCCCCAGCGCCACATGGCTGATCTGATTGCCGTACGCCCAGTCCGCAATAAGCGTGTAACGCGCATCCCGCGCCGCTGCCTGCAGGTTACCGTCGCCTGTCCATCCGGTCCAGAATTCGACGTGGTGGGGCAATTCCCACCGTGCGCAAAGGTCTGTCACGAGGGCGATTTCGTGCTTGGTTTCTGCGCGCAACCCGTGATCAACGGTGATCACATGTAATTCAATGTCGTTGGATTTAGTGAATTCAACCAGCGCCGCAAGCAACGCCACAGAGTCGCCGCCGCCTGATACCGCAACACCCAACCTGTCTGGCAACTGGCCCGACAAGAGGGCCTCGATCCCAGCAACAAGAGGGGCAAGCATGGGTCAGGAACAGCTTAGATTGCGCATGGCCGCCTCTGCATCCGCGACCGCAGCCGATCCTGGAAAGCGCACGCCAACTTCGCTCAGTGTCACGCAGGCTTCTGCGGATTGGCCCAGGCGGCCCAACGCATTGCCCAGCCGAAACAGCGCTTCGGGCGCCATCGGCCCCTTTTGGTCCAGCGTAAAGGCGGAAAGGTAGGCGCGCGCGCCTTCTCGCACATCTCCCAGTGCTTCCAGCGCTTCGCCGCGACGCAGTGTCGCTTCTATTGCGAGGGGGCCGCCCGGATAGGTCTCATTAAAGGCCGCAAACTGATCTGCGGCGCCGCGAAAGTCACGGGCAGCGAGCGCCTCTTGCGCCCGCTCAAAATCCGCTTGTTCGTTTGCGGCAAGTTGCGTTTCGGGTTGCGGTGTGGGCGCGGGCCCCGTTGCGGGTGCGGGCGTGCCCGCCTCTCCACCCAATGTGGGTGTATCGCCAAGGGTGCCGATGTCGCATCCGCTTTCCAACTCGCAAAGACGAAACTCCAGATCGCCAATCCGATTGGTGCCGTCCTCGATCACCCGACCTATGCGAAACTCGAGTTCCTCGCTTTTGCCAGTCAGACGCTGCAATTCGCTCTCGATTGCGGCGATGCGGCTGAAGGTGTCGCCAGCGCCGACATTCGAAGTCGCCCCGCCTGTCGTGGACAACTCGCGCTTGAGACGCTGAACCTCGACATACAGCACGGTCAGTTCCTGGCGGATGTCGGCGAGCGTGGCATCATCCTGTGCCTTCGCACCGTGTGGCAACGACAAAACCGCCGCGAGAACCAGCCCTGAAATCAACCGCATCATCACCTACCCCACTCCGTCACGTCGCAAACGCCTAGCTGCTGAGACCACCGGCCAGCACGGTGACCGCGCGGCGGTTTTTGGCGTAGCAGGCTTCTTGGCTACAAATTTCGATCGGGCGTTCCTTGCCGTAGCTTACGACTTGCAAACGACCCGGCTGGACGCCTTGTGTCACCAGATATGCACGCGCAGCATCGGCGCGTCGTGCGCCGAGGGCGAGGTTGTATTCCCGTGTGCCCTGTTCGTCGGCATGCCCTTCGATCACGGCCGTAAAGTCTGCGTTTTGCAACAGCCAGACCGCCTGACCATCAAGGGTTGCACGCCCTTCCGCAGTCAAGGTTGACTGATCTACTTCAAACAGCACCCGATCACCGACGGCTTGCTGGAAGTAGGCAGGTGAGGATGGGTCTGACGCGCTGCCAGCGATGGCACCGTTTGCGCCATTGCCGAACGCATCGTTGCCCCCGGCACCGCCGCCAAAGCGATCAGGGTTGGTACAGGCCGCCACGCTCAGGGCGGCACATAGCATCAGCAAGGAAGATTTCAGTTTCATCGGCTCGAGCCTCTCTTGGGTTATGTCGCCAAATTTCTTGGTCGTTATGTTTAGTCTTATCACGAACCCGCGCACATGAAAATGCGCAGGTGATCAGCGTTGCAAAGGGCCCCATGACGGGTCAGAGCCACCTTCGGGCGTGCGGACCGGGCGCAGATTGCGGCCCGTGATGTCCACGGAATAAAGCGTTGAGCGTCCGTCCGCCCCTTGGGTTTCACGCGCAAACATGATCACGCGTCCATTGGGGGACCATGTGGGCCCTTCATCAAGGAACGATGCCGTGAGCAGCCGTTCTTCACTGCCATCCACACGCATCACTCCGATGTGAAACCGGCCCTTGGACTGTTTGGTAAACGCAATCAGATCACCGCGCGGCGACCACACGGGTGTGCCATAGCGCCCCTCGCCAAAGGAAATGCGCGTGGCCTCTCCTCCGCTTGCGGACATCACATAAAGCTGTTGCGAGCCTGACCGGTCGCTTTCAAACACGATGCGCGCGCCATCAGGGCTAAAGCTGGGTGCAGTTTCGATTGCGGGGGTGTTGGTCAGGCGCTGCGTCACACCAGAGTTGATATTCATCGAATGGATATCTGTGTTGCTGCCCTGAGAGATCGAATAAACCACCGTCTGCCCGTCAGGGGCGAAGCGGGGCGCAAAACTCATGGTGCCTTGGTTGTTTTCCAGCACACGGCGCTGCACCGACCCGACATCCAGTACATAGATACGGGGAAATCCGGTCTCATAGCTGGTGTAAAGCACGCGGTCGCCAGTCTTTGAAAAGCGAGGCGCGAGCACAATGTCCTCGCTGCCCGTCAGGTATTGCACATTGGCCCCGTCGTAATCCATCACCGCAAGGCGCTTGCGGCGGTTGTCCTTCGGACCGGTCTCGCTGACAAAAACAACACGGCTGTCGAAATAACCACTTTCGCCCGTGATGCGGGAATAAACGACGTCCGCGACCTTGTGCGCGATGCGTCGCCAGCCATCAGTGGTGCCTGCAAACTGCAATCCGTCGCCGAGTTCGGCACCCGAAAAGACGTCATAGAGGCGAAATTTAACGTTGATCTGATTTCCAGACACGCTGACTGCCCCCGTCACGAGGGCTTGGGCGTTGATCGCCTTCCAGTCGGCATATTGAACCGGTGCACCGAAATCCGTGACCTGGCTGATGAAGGCGCTGCTTGGCAATTCACGAAACAGCCCCGTACCCGTCAGGTCGGCTGCAATCACGCGGGCCAGTTGCGCGCCCATCTCGGCGCTGCCTGCGGTTTCGGCCACAAGGTCCGGTACTGCGACGGGCAAGGGTTCGATCACACCTTCGGTAATTTCGATCCGCAGGGGGCCGCTTTGGGCGGTCGCGAGGGCTGGGACAAGGGCGGTCAGACATACGGCGCCCAGCGCACAGAGCACACGATTCATCATTTGATACGCATCCTTTCAGGATTGAACGTCATCTCGATTTCTTTCCATTGGCCGTATTTCTCAGGCG
>ERZ1740072.861-NODE-861-length-11926-cov-4.252632_pt1 | contig 11926 bp, 14 predicted proteins | sample MGYA00581733_ERZ1740072 | MGnify/ENA primary metagenome ERZ1740072 (study PRJEB43018, sample SAMN04849741) | marine metagenome | isolation source: floating plastic debris | place: Pacific Ocean | collected 2008-08-30 | study: EMG produced TPA metagenomics assembly...
CGAAGAGTGTTCCCTGCTCGTAGTCAAAGAGCGTCCCCTGAGCGTAGTCGAAGGGGAACGCTCTCTGTTCTAGCTAGTCAACCCTGACCCGTTTGGTCAAAATCGCCATGACTTCATTGGGTCGTCCGGTAGCTAGGGGCCGACTCCAGTCGTTGGGTTCGGCGTAGTGTTTGCTGTGCAGGTCTTGGATGGTGAGCTGCACGGCGGTGAGGCTGCCGAGGGCCAAAAGCCTCACGGTTTCGTACTCGTGCTTGGGTAAAAAGTCGGACACGCGATGAACTGTGGGCGCAGCTGCGCCCGGTGTTGGGTCTTGAAACATGGTTCTGGTCTCCAGAAAGGACAGCCCCTGATCGGTCAGGGACAAGGAAAGCCAGAACCTAACAACCCAGCCCCCCACTAAGATGCATTGCAAATCGCGGAGGGTGGGTCATAATAGCCCCATCCCGAGGATTGCTAGTGAATCCGTGGGTAGCCGTGAGCAGGTGTCGCAAGCACCTTCTCACGGTGCCAAGTAATTAGGTCCTAGTCGAACGGTCGCGCCGGAAGCACAACCTAGGGAAAATTTAGACCGGATTTGAGGTGCCGTCAAGTAGGGACTTGTAATGATAGGCAAATACAGTATGTAATGTTTGCGCAGCAAATTAGCTGTGGCATTCAACAATTGTTATTTTATTTTGATATTTGTGAGACGCCTTGCCTATTCAACCTGACTTGGTATCCAGTTCTTGCCGTAATGTAAGTTAAAAAAGCTCCTTGTCACAGCAGCATAGAAATTTGAGCTTTTATAGCTCTCCCGCTAGTGAGGGTAGCCGTCGAGCCACTGGAGAAGACTGCTCTAGAGAAGTATTTGTCTTTGCGTAGGGAATTAAACGGTTTACAACGTCTTCTATCTCTTTAGCTGAACGAACGTAAACCTTGGCAATAAAGCAATCGTCGCCTGTGATACGGTCACATTCAACAATTTCTTCTATCTCAGTGATAACCGAGACGACCTTGGAGAGTTGTCCAGGTAGCGGACTCACACGAATATAGAACGCCAGCTCATAGCCCAACAGTTCGGGCGCTACTTCAATGGTGAAGCATTGAATGACGCCCGACTCTTTCAACCGTCGCAGCCGTTCTGAAACACTGGGTGCTGACATACTTAACCCCCTGGCAAGGTCTGCGATTGAAGTTCTAGCATCTTGGTGAAGGATGCGTAGCAACTGCACATCAACAGCGTCTAATGAGATATCGGACAATCGAAGGGACTTCTTCATTACTTCCTCTGTTTTTTAGGCAGTCGTATCCCTTTTCCTTCGAAAAGCCATATTCAAGGGAGAAAGGCATCGATAACATTAGCATATGAAATTATCATCTGCTTTTTCTTCTCGTATCTCAGCTGCACCGCCCCATCTCTGGTTTGTTGTTAGTGCTATCTTTCACTATCTAGGTCCATCTTTTGCTGTGTTACTCTTTGACCAGATCGATGTTCTCGGTGTGGCCTGGTTTCGCATTGCTAGCGCTGCTGTTGTATTTGCATTTTGGACTAAGCCTTGGCGAACTTTCCGTTCGGCTAACAGAGAAACGGTGATATTGTTGCTTCTTCTTGGCGCTTGTCTTGCATTGATGAACAGTGCTTTCTATCTGGCCATTGACCGACTGCCACTGAGTCTTGTTGCTGCGATGGAGTTTGTCGGCACCATCACCGTGGCACTGCTCGGGCTGAGGGCAATGCGGAACTACGCCGCACTGGCACTTGCGGTAGTGGGGGTGATGACCTTGATAGATATACGCTGGTCAAATGATCTGTTAGGGTTGAGCTTCGCTATCGTCAACGCTCTTTTGTTTGTGACTTACATTATTCTGGGTCATCGGATCTCACAGCAGGGGGCAAGCGAGGGCGTTGGTCGGCTGGGGGCAGCTATGGCAGCCGCCTTTATATTTGTAATGCCCATAGGTATTCAAGATGCGATCGCTGCGTTTGCCAGCCCCATACTCATCTTGGCCGGTATCGGTGTTGGCATTAGTTCTTCAGTTGTTCCTTATGTTTGCGATCAGCTTGCGATGTCGCAATTATCTCGCAATAGTTATGCTCTTTTACTGGCGCTACTACCGGCGACAGCAGCCATCGTTGGTGCTGTGGTGCTGGGCCAGATCCCTACGCTCAGAGATATATGTGGAATTCTGCTGGTAATTGCGGGCGTAGCAATCCATAAGCTTGGTTGAGTATATGACCAAAAAAACTGCAGGTAGCCTGCGTCAGCCCATCAGCTGAGTTTTACTAGAGCCAACACAGCCGAGTCGCACTATCGACTCTAATGTCACGAAATCCAGACAAATAACGCCTAATAATTCTTAATCCACAGGGAATCGCGAAAAACTGTTATGTATTATACAGTCAAGAAGAAAATCGTAGCTTCTGATACCGTTTTAAGGATTTTTGGCATTATGGCTCAGCTTACTGTTAGCGAAGTGATCTCAAAGGTCAGCCATCAGCAATCGTTGCGTCGGGCTGAGCTGAGCCGGATTGATTTGGGTGGTGCGGCCTTGGACCGTGGGAATTTTGCCCAGGCGTACCTGCGTCAGGCCAATCTGACCGGGGCTTCCTGCGCGGGCACTGATTTTTCTAAGGCGACGCTGGTATTGGCGGTGCTGGCCGATGCTTGTTTTGATAAGGCGCGTCTGGATGCGGCAGAGCTGACCCGTGCTCGTTTGGAGCGGGGCATTTTCCGTGAGCTACATGCGCCCAAGGCCAAGTTCCATGGGGCAAACCTGACTGAGGCGGACCTGTCCTTTGCCACCCTGACCCAGGCTGATTTATCAAATGTAAGCGGTCACGGTGCCCAGTTTAAGTGGGCCAACCTGGTCAAGGCCAAACTAATTGAGGCTGACTTTAGTGGCGCTGTGTTTACCGGGGCCAACCTCACCCGCAGCCGCTGGCATCGGGCCGTGCTACGGGGGGCTTCTTTTTATCAGGCGGACTTAGAGGCCGCGCTTTTGGAAGCGGCCAACCTCAATGGTGCCAATCTGACCCAGGCTAACTTGCTGAATGCTGAGCTAGAACAGGCACAGCTAGAGGGTGCTGTATTGATGCAGGCACAGGCCGACTGGGCTAGCTTCAATGGAGCCAATTTGATCAAGACGGATTGGGCTGATGCTTCGTTGATGGGTGCCCAGCTTGAGGAGGCTAATCTAGCCGGTGCTAATCTGTCGGGCGTCAATCTACAACAGGCCAATCTGGAAAATGCTAACCTGACGGCGGTTGATTTTGCTGAGGCGCAGGTTGCGGGGGCGATCTTCACCGCTGCACGCGGACTACCCCAGGCACAGGCTCAATGGTTAAAGCAAAATGGCGCGCTGAATGTCCCCGCATAGGAAGACGGCAGTACTGGTCAACTGATAGCTGCAGAGTAGCCAAGGCTTAAGAACTCTGCAGCATCACACCAAGTTCTTCAAACTGTTCGTTCTGATGCTCAATTTGAATTGAAAGGGCATCGCAAACCAGTTCACATAGCTCGAAAATAAACGGGTTGGAAATTTGATAGTAGGCACAGACGCCCTGGGCCTGGCGAGAAACAATGCCAGCCTGGGCTAGCATCTTGAGATGCTTGGAGACATTAGCCTGACCCAACCCAGTCGTTTCAATAATTTCGGTGACGTTTTTAGGCCCAGCTTTGAGCGCACAGACAATCTGTAGCCGACTGGCCTCAGATAGCACCTTAAAAAAACTTGCCATTAGCCCCAATGCCGTAGGTGAAAGTTGAGCAACTCTGCAATCGTCTAGGCGGACTTTCTGAGGGAGCACTTTCTTGGAGGTCTCTGTTTTTTTAGGCATCAAAGAATCGTCAGCTTGTAAGGGTTATCTCATTATATTACCAAATAGTAGTTGATGTTTCGAGTTTGCTTGACATCGCACTGATTTACCCTGGGGCAGTTTTAATTCTGAGAACAGCGTTCTAAGCTTGAGGATTGTGTAAGCTGCAAAATTCTGACCCGTGATTGAATTCTGTCTCTTATCAGTGATCTGTCACAGTCACCCTGCATATCTCCGCATAGGGTAGTGCATTCAACCCAGTAATAGTTTTACTCTATCTGGCCACGATAACCAGTAATCAAGCGGCTACCGTCTTTGAACACATGCACTTCCATTTCGTCACTGGCCCATGTGATCCGGTCTGCAAGGGCAGGATTCAATACATGGACCCGCTGATTGAGAGATGACACCGGAGAGGTGGGCGCATGAATTGACAGAGATTCGATATAGGGACCATCGATTAGAATATCGAGGTGTTTTAGGAGCATTTGAGAGCCGACAGGTGCTGTATGCTTTTGTAGCTCTTCTAGTGTGAAACCAGTAAAAGACATGACATTTAACCCATGGGCTGTTACCTGACGAGCCACCTCCGCTAACGCAGCTGCCTGCCAAAAGGGTTCACCCCCTGAGAAGGTTACCCCCTCATTCTGGGGCTCACTAAGAATACGTTGCACCAGTTCTTCGACAGTCACTATTTGGTTAACCTTGAAGGACCAGGAGGCTGGATTAAAACACCCTGGGCATTTTCGTAGACAACCCTGTACCCATACGACTGCTCGACGTCCTGGGCCATTCACCTCGGAACGATTGACATATCCCATTATGTTGAGATGGTTGGGGGGGAACTTTACTAGCCCTTGCATTGCCTGCATGCTTGACATGAATAATCTCCTAAAGCCTATTTTATTTGTACCTTCACTTGAGCCGGTATCTTGACCACTTTTTGGGCCAATCCCAGTGTTTGTAATAGCCAAATCGCCCACCAAGTACGTCTATTTCCCACCACCGCCAGCCTGAACGAGCCACCTGGGGATAGGCATGGTGGTTGTTATGCCAACCTTCCCCATAGGTCAAAATAGCCGCCCACCAGAGATTGCGAGAGTTGTCATGGGTTGAAAAGGTACGATATCCCCACAGATGAGTTACAGAGTTAATGAACCAGGTGCTATGCCAGAGTAAGACCGCTCGCAAGAAAATACCTTAAATGACAAAAGACCAGCCGCCTAACCCATAGAGCAAAATTCCTAGGGGGATTTGCAACAGAAGATAGTAGCGATTTAGCCACTGATAAACCGGATCTCTTGCTAACTCTGACGCATACCGACTGTATTGCTCATAGTCGAAAAATTTTGCATCGGGATATAGCATCCAGAGCATATGGCTCCACCAGAATCCTCGTTTTGCAGAATAGGGATCTTCATTGTTATCTTCGGTGTGGGCATGGTGTAAGCGATGACCAGCCACCCAGAAGATAGGTCCCCCTTGCAGGGCTAATGCGCCGATAAAGGCAATTAGATATTCCAGCCATTTAGGAACTTGAAAACTATGGTGACTGAGAAGACGGTGGTAGCCTAAACAGATACCAATGCTACCAAAAAGCCAATGTAACAGTAGAGCGAGTCCCAGGGCACGCCATGAAAAGAACCAGGGTGACAGCAAGGCAATGATGTGGACAATGGCAAAAAATATGGCTGTAGTCCAGCTAAGGGAAGTTTGTATTTCTAGATTTTCTCGTGTCAAATGTGGTGCCATAAAAACCCCTTCTAACTATGAGATACTGGCCGACTCGATGAGCATCGCGCGGGTGATCTGAGACCGCCTGAGATGAAAGGAAAACGCCAGCTTGATGTGGATTAATTTGAAAACTCATGAAAAAGACCTGTTCAGCAACAGGTTTTGAGTCGGTATGGTGGCAGATCTGCTGCGAATTTATTTGGTCGGTCCCATTACCCCTGCCCGCTGACATTGAAGTCTTGTGAGGGAGGGTACGATAGTTGTTGTCAGTCATGTTGATGCCCATCTGGCATCAGCGTCTGGTGTAAGTTGGCTTGGCGTAACACTGTGCCGGTCAGGTCAGCGCCTATCAAATTTGCGGCTTGTAGATTGACTCCACTCAGGTCAGCATAGCTCAGGTCAGCCCCTTGTAAGTTAGCCTCGCTGAGATCGGTTGAGAAGGTATCTGCGCCATGGTCTTGAGAGAGGGTAGCCCGACACAGCTTGGCTTGTGATAAATTTGCGCGGCGCAAAACAGCGCCGCTTAAGAGCGCATAGCTTAAATCGGCATAGCTCAGATTAGTTTGACCCAGATCGGTTCTGTGGTCAGCCGTTGAGCGTAAATCAGCATCGACCAGACAGGCCCGAGATAAGTTGGCATTGCTCAAATTAGCCCCACCTAGACTGGCTTTAATAAAATTGGCTTTTTCCAGGTTGACTTGGGTGAGGATAGCACCACTCAAATCAGCCTCTCGCAGCTGAGCACCCGTCAAACTGGCGTCTCTAAAGTCGCTACCCCAAAGGATCGCTTCACTCAAGTCACTGTGCTCAAAGTTGGCGTGGAAAAAGTGTGATCGCCCTAAACGAGACTGTCGTAAATCTGATCGACTAAAGTTAGCAGCACTCAGATCAAGCTGGAGCAGCTCGATCTCAAGCAGCTTCAGCCCAGAAAAATTACGTTCACCCGCCTCATAAGCTTTTTTAAGTTCTTGCGCATTTATACCAGCATCCTGTTTTATGATTTGTTTTATTCATTGAGAGTATCTTGAACGGCTTGTTGTACGGCATCGGGAATAAAAACGGCATACATCCCGCGTAAATCGCCGACGTTGAAGTTGTAAGCCAGATCTTGAGGATAGTTATCCTTAACAAACTGGGGGCGATTGGCTTTGCGCCCATGACAGGCAAGGCAGCTGGCTTCCACATTGATGCGGCGATAGTAGCGAGTGCCTGTCTGACCGTCCAAGGTCTCGTTGTCCCAGAAACCCATCAGCTCTGGGGTTTGCTCAAACTTAGTGAGGGCCATTTTAGCCTGCAGATTATCGGGCTGATGGGTCGGGTTGCGATACTTTTTGGCCAGTTGCTTGACCTGCCAACCGTTGTGTTGAGTGAGTTGTTGGGCTGTCATGCCGTCGTGTTTGCTAACTTGTTTCATGGTCTCGGCGGTTGGCGGTTCTGACTCATCTGCTAAATAGGCAGCGAGACTGCTACGCATGGCATCCTGATTTTCAATTTCCTGGACAGCTTTGGCCAGTGGGGCCGGATCAGCGGGGGCGATCGCTGGGCTGCAGGTGACTAGGAGCATCATCAGTGAGACTCCCAGCATAAGTTTGGTCCACATGACTTTGGCTAAAACTGGGCACATGTATTTCTTCTCCTACATGGGATGTATGAGGCACTGGGAGAGACTTAAACAATTTGAGATTAAAGAGGGTGCGCAGGCCGAGCTTCTCAAACCAGGGCATGCCTGTTCCGGTGCGACATTTGACCATAAAATAGCTTTCGAAGGCGGCCTAGACCCAGATCACCCAAGGCCCCCGCAAAGCATAGGAATGTTTCCGTTTTCCTGTTGTGGGGTCAGGGATGACAGGAGCGGCAATGTAAGCAATACCGGTATCGCCAAATTCGGCAAAGCACAAGGCTTCAAGGGTTGGGACATGGCGGGAGGCTTGAATGGCACCCAGGTCAATGGCAATATTGTGGGCAACTGCGGTTGCCATGGCTTCTGCCATTTGGCCACTCTTGGGCAACCCAATGGGGACCTGAGTCCGATCGGGCTGGGTGAGTTTAGTGCTAACACCGGCTGCATAAATCTCGGGAAAATCAGGATGACGCTGGGTAGGTAGAATTGGAATAAATCCTTTGGCGTCGCCTAAACCCGGCACGGCTTGAATAAATCGAGCCCCACGAAATGCGGGTAGAATCATGGCGTATTTAAAGGGCAGTTGGTGACCATCGGCTAATGTTAGCCATTGGTCATTCACGGCAGTAATGGCCGCATTCTCGATAAATTTAATGTCACGTTTTTTCATTAGCTCGGCGGTTAGCCGTCGGGCATGCTTGACACCGGAGACACCCAAATGACCCACATAGGGCTCTGGTGTGACATAGGTGATGGAGACCTGATCGCGTAAGCCTCGACGGCGGAGTTCATGGTCTGCCATCAGGGCAAACTCATAGGCCGGGCCAAAACACCCTGCGCTAGGGGCGGCCCCGACGACTATGGGGCCAGGATGATTGAGAAAGTCGAGCCAGGCTTGACGGGCGCTCAGGGCATGGCTTGGGGTGCAGACAGACTGGGTGTATCCGTCCTCGGGGCCTAAGCCAGGAATCTGGTCAAATGCTAGAGATGCGCCGGTTGCGATCGCAAGATAGTCATACTGAATGACGCTCTCTCCTTCAACACTCACCGATCGGGCCTGCGGATCGAGAGCAGTCACTTTGCCAAGCACCAAATTTAGGCCATGGCGTCGTGCCAAACGCGACAGATCTAGCTGAACATGAGCCAGCGGCTTAAGATCTAGAGCAACCTGGATGAGCCCTGGAATAAAGGTAAAGTTGGGCTCATTAGAAATGAGCGTCACCGTATGGTTGTGAGGTAGCAGATGGCGTAGCTCATAGGCTGCCGGTAGCCCGGCTAGACCCGCCCCAATGACAACAACATTTGCCATAGTTTAATCTTATCCTCCCTGAATTAAATTGAACCGGTCACACCGCCTTGCTAGGAGGGGGATTGAACTGACCAGGTATGTAATGAAGTCAGTAGGTCGGCACGATTATGCGCTGAGCCTGTCGAAACCCATCAAGCTGTTGAGGATGTTGGGATGCTATGCCCTTCTATGGAAACGCCAAAGGCGCACGAGAAAGCAAAGTCTGAGTGCCCCAAGCACAGCCTATGAATCGGCTAACCGACTGATTGAATGAAATATTGTGACGAAAAACCAATTTGACTAAATTACTATTTAGTTATCTAATTATAACCATAGGGTTAACAAAAAATCTTGCGGCTTTGAAACATAACTTGACGAAGCAGAAGGCCTGATCGCTCTGCATCACTTCAGTCAGGTTGTTTATGTCCGCTTTGTTGGAGGTTCTTGACATGGATTTAGGTAGCTTGATGTTTACTAAAATTTTGGTACCTTTGGACCGTTCTCAGCAGGCTGATGATGTCTTTGCTAAGGCGATAAAAACGGCTTTGGACAATAGCGCTCAGGTAATGTTGTTTTATGCGCTGGACTGGGATTTTCATATGGGCTTGGGAATGTTTGATGCCATTGAAATGGAAACGGATTTATCAGGAGCTTTTGCCAATTTGCAGCAAGCTCAAATAGATGAGAAATTTGATGAGATCCGCGACTGGTTAAAGGATTACGCTGAAAAAGCGGCAGAACAGCATGTTTCGGCTCAGTCTCGGTGTGCCATGGGTCATCCCGGTCTGCTTATCTGTGAGCTGGCCAAAGCCTGGGACGCCGACCTGATTATCCTGGGACGTCGGGGCCTGGGAGGGGTTTCCGAAATGCTATTGGGCAGTGTGAGCAACTATGTTCTGCATCATGTTGACTGTTCAGTGCTGGTGGTGCAAGGCCCATAGATAAGACTCGTGACTGGGCAAAACCTATTTTTAAGAAGCCAATATAATAGGGTTAACGTAGGTCTTGAGGCCGACTATGAAACAGAATTTGAAAATGCTTGTTTTAGGAGGATATGGCAAAACAGGGCAGGTGTTTTGTCGATATCTTCTCAAAGAAACCCCTGTGACTGTCATTGTCGCTGGCAGGAGACTCGAAAAAGCTACAGAATTCGTTGACACATTAAAAAAAGAATTTTCATCCGCTCGGATGACCGCCTGCTACGCGGATGCATCCGATAAAGAGAGCCTTCGAAATGCATTCTCTGGCATTGATTTTGTGCTGGTTACTGCCACTACCACCCAATGGGCGCAGCAGATTGCAGAAACCGCTATCGAAGCGAAGATTGACTATCTGGATATTTACTTTCAGCAGACGGTGTATCCCGTATTGGAACCCCTACAACACCAGATAGAGCAGGCTGGATGCTGCTTTATTACCCAGGCAGGTTTTCATCCTGGATTACCGGCAGCCTATATTCGTAAAGGGGCTGACTATTTTGATCGGTATGACAAAGCGATAGTTGCTTTTGTGATGAATTTCCGGCTCGAAAGATCTGATTCCATCTATGAGTTAGTCGATGCGGTTGCCGACTATCACCCTGAAATTTATCAAAACGGACAATGGAGACTGGGTACCTACCAAGACGCCATCGAGATTGACTATGGGCCTCGCTTTGGGGTTCGCAGCAGTCTACCCATCGATATGGTGGAAATCAAATCCTTGCCAGAGAAGCTAGTGCAACGTCAAGACTAAAAATTAGGGTTATTGAGAGTGTTGCGGTAAGCTCTATGCAGCGTACCGGAATCCTATGCAGAAAAAGTATATTGTCCGCCTAACCCCCGACGAGCGCCATCAGTTACAAGCGGTGATCAAAAAGCTGAAGGGCAGCAGCCAGAAAGTGCGTCGAGCTCAGATTTTACTGAAAGCGGATGCCGATGGACCGAACTGGACTGACCAGGAGATCGCGGATGCGTTTGACTGTCGAACAAAGACCGTGGAGAATATTCGCCGCCGCTTGGTTGAGCGAGGGTTTGCGGTAACTCTCAATGGTGCGAAGCGACGCCGTCCCCCCACGGATAAGCTCCTCGATGGCGAGCAGGAAGCCCAAGTGATTGCCCTGCGATTAGGAGCCCCTCCCGCCGGGTATGCCAATTGGTCCTTGCGTTTGCTGGCTCGTAAGGTGGTTGAATTGGGCCTGGTTGATACGCTCAGCCATGAGACGGTGCGACAGACGCTGAAAAAAATGGCATGACCAATCGAAAGATAGAGTACTGGGTGATTCCCCCTGAGACCGATGCTGAATTTGTGGCTCACATGGAAGCGGTGCTGGATGTCTATGCTCAGCCTTACGACCCAACCCGTCCGACTATTTGCATGGATGAACAACCCGTTCAATTTCAACGAGAGAGTCGTCCCCCTCTTCCGGCCACAGCTAACCATGGCAAACGGATTGACTATGAGTATGAACGGGCCGGGACCGCGAGTATTTTCATGTTTACTGAGCCGTTAGCCGGTTGGCGGAAGGTAAGCGTACGTCCGAGTCGCACCAAAGTGGATTGGGCGATTGAAGTAGCTCACATACTGGAGGACCGCTATGCCGATTGCGAGAAAGTCCAATTGGTGTGTGACAATCTCAATACGCACACTAAAGGGGCTTTTTACGAAGCATTCGAGCCCGAACGAGCGCGAAAATTAGTCCAGCGAATCGAATTTTGTTATACCCCGAAGCATGGCAGTTGGCTCAACATCGCAGAAAACGAGTTGAGTGCCATGACTCGACAGTGTATTGATGGTAGACGCTTTGAAGACATCGATACGCTACGAACTGAAACAACAGCTTGGTCGAACGATACCAACAACAGGCAACGGGGGGTTGACTGGCAGATGAAGGTCGATGATGCTCGCTGTAAGCTAGCCTCCGTTTACCCTAAAATTAAGCTTTGACGCTGCACTAGGTTTACAGGAAACGGGCATTTACACAACCGGGTTTAATTGGTTTACAGACTATCTGATCTTTCCGCTCATAGTGCTTTCACAACAGATTAAGCGAGGGGCTTTCCGAGGTCTCTGGGCTCGGATGCTGACCTTTGGGCTAAACACATTTTCCGGTGCCGAAACAGGCGTTGTGTTTTTGCTAAAGGCAGAAGGGGAAAAGGATGGACACCCCCAAAGGGTCGACATGATGGCTGAGCACGACAGTGCCTATGAGTTTACGGTGATTCCAGTGATTGCCTGCTTGCAACAATATCTTGACGGCTCAATACGTAAAGCCGGCCTCTGGATGATGGGACATATCGTAGACCCTAATAGGTTGTTTGATGATATGGAGAAAATGAACGCCCAGACACAAATCCGCGTCACCCCCAAAGGTGTATGCTCGTCGGGCTTTAAGCACCAAAGATCCGGAGCGTGAACGCGGCACTCTCACGCTCAAACAGACGACTAGCCTAGATCAAAAAAGAGTTATTGATTTAATTACTACTTAGTTATATAGTAGAATAAGATT
>ERZ1740072.862-NODE-862-length-11925-cov-9.556950_pt1 | contig 11925 bp, 8 predicted proteins | sample MGYA00581733_ERZ1740072 | MGnify/ENA primary metagenome ERZ1740072 (study PRJEB43018, sample SAMN04849741) | marine metagenome | isolation source: floating plastic debris | place: Pacific Ocean | collected 2008-08-30 | study: EMG produced TPA metagenomics assembly...
TAAGTCATGGGTCGGAGAATAAAAGACGATAAAAACAACCATCCGCTCTAGCTCAATTAATGGCTTAGAATCATACAAGAACTCCCCATGGCTGCAACAGTATATCGTTGCTAGAATGTGGCACAACTAATCCAATACAGCAATTTCTCAATGCATCACATGTATAGGGCTAGACTGACTCTCAGTCCTGTCTGTTGGGGTGGGAAACAGAACCAACAGAACCCAACAAAAAGCACTGAGAGTCAGTCTAGTATAGGGCAAGGTGTACTACTTTGTTAGAAATGTTAATAATGTAAAGGTAGGCACATAGACTGTCTCTCAGTCCTTTCTGTTGGAACAGAAATCACTCCGAGTTAGTCTAATAAGCACAGAACTTTTAGTGGGAAGCTCAGCTGTACTCCAGCTGTCTACTTGAATACATGTAGTTGATACTTTTAATTTATTACAAGGATTGTAAGGTATAACTCTAAATGGGTGTCTGAATTGACCCCTGAATACAAGCAAAACAGATTGATTGATTCACTTACAAAGTTCAGTCTCCAGATGATACCTAAATAAAATATTCACCTTTTTTCAACAGAAAAATTAAACTACTCACCACACAACACCATTCGACACTTAAACTCCAAGTTCCCTATGCCATCTAAATCTCATCTTCACCATTATCTTCATCATATTAATGATCAGGTCCTGCAAAGGTCAGGTGAGCAGAGGAATTCATAATATTTGACCATCACAGTGAGTGTAGCCAATCACCAAGGACAGCACAGGGCCCCAATTAATTGTGTGGTCAAGTGCGCAATTATCTATGTAATGGTTTTTTTTCTATCAAATGCAAGCTGAGATCTATGTATGGAGAGCTCAACTCCATCAGCAAATAGGCATTGATCAGGACTCTCACCTGTGACCTTTCAATCACCATCACAAACCCTAACACACTGTACCTGATATCCATGATTTTATTCTTTGTAACATTATAATTTTTTGGAAGGGCCCGAGAAACCTATCTACTGTTCATAATTGATCAAGTAGACTAATTAGTTGCCAGGGATGCCTGGTGGCTTCGGAAAAATATTTGATGTCCTGTCATACACTCTATGTCAGGATATCATCTCACCAGAGTGCTGTAGACAGATTAGTTGGAACCTTGTAGGGCTGGAGTGCAATATTCACTGTTTGTTTGATGGGAATTCGGCTTGGTAGTGTGGAGGTTGTTGAGAAAATAATTTAAGTCGGTGAAGCTGTGTAAAGCTTTGTTGACACATTCCTGAATGGTCTCCTTCTTTGTGAGTGGAATCGTTAGAAGATTTTGTATTGATGATTTTTAATGTGGCTCCATTTACCATGAGTCAATTTTGGCTGGTGTCCTGTACCAGTTGAATATGTCTGGAGGAAAGAGGGTGACATTGGAGTTTGACATCAGAGAAACCAGTGATGTATAATATGAACGCTTCGGTAAGCAACAAACTGAGGAACATTTCAGTGGTGATTATAATGCTTGTAATTGTTTGCACCTTTCAATCTCAATGTCAAAGTCGTGCTGCCAAGAATTTTTCTGTGAGTTGGGCGACTTCTATTCTGATGTTAACCGCGGTTATCCCCATTTCAAAGATGATACTTTGCACCCTGTCTGATAGAATTCTCTGAATAAGAGCAATTGGAAGGTACTGTGATTTGGCCATTATTGTTGGGAATTGTGCCTGGCATGTTTTGTTGGCTTATAAAGACTTATTGTGGACTTGATATCGTCATTTCGAAAAACATGTTTTGCTCGACTGAATTGCGGAGTTGATAATATTTTACAATCTCACTATACGCAGTGGACGGCCAGTCTGAAGTTCCTCAATATGTGTTTATTCCCAACATTTACCTAACAATAAAAATGTTCTTCATGCGTTGTGCGGTTTTTGTGGCCAAATCATGTTCTAAGAAGTAGCCATATTAAAATTTCTGAAAAAGTCGAAAACAATATAAGGAAAGACTTGCTGTACACTTTTGCTTCTAAATTGAATAAGACGTTGTGATAGTTGATTCAATTAACCACTGTTTGTGTGTCTGGTGTGATGGTGGGGTCTCACGATGCATTACCTTTTCTCAGGGCGCTTTTTATCATGTTGATCAGTGAAGACTGTTTTTTGTGGTCCAATACGGAAGTTAATTAAAAAATAAGTAATCATAATGTTGAGTGGTCTTAGATTAACCCTGTAACCATAAGAGCGCTAACAAAGTTTTTAACTTTTAATGGTTACCAATGATCACAAGGAAGCCACTATGTATGTGTTACTAACTGCAAGCTGTCAAAATGTTCCTAGCGGACAAGCATTCAAGCACGATAAGCTGTACAGTATATCTCCCTGGTCTCATTGCAGTCTGTGTATAGGGAATCATGCCCTCTCAGTACGTTGCAAGATAACTCCAAATATGAAGATAAAATTTGAATAACTGCAGCTAATTCAGAATGGATATTTTATTTTCCATTTAGGTGTGAGTCGTGGAACATCATTAACAATCCTGAAGCAGTTTCCTGTTTTGCCGTGTCACCATCCTCTGGTAGGAAATGTTAAGGACTGCTTTTCATCCAAGTATAAGAATAACAAAGAAGACACTGATAGAAACAAGTTCTGCATTGGCTCTCAGGTACACATTACGCGTATTTCGTAAATGCTGCTGCTGCTTTAACACAATCTAAACCTTGAGGCTGTCCAAATTATTTAATGATGGCTGGATGATGTAATAATTCTCATCCATGCTTAGAGGTAGGCCAATATATTGACCTCTTTCTGTTTTGGGTGGGAGGCCAATATTATTGGTCTAGCTTAGTGGCACTAGGAGGTTGTGATTTATATATAGAGACTGATCTGTTATTTCGAAGACCATGTTTATTTTTAGGACCAGGAGTTGCGACAGCATGCAAGAAATCAAGGTGGAGTTCCAATTTTCAATCTGAAATCACGAGTGCCTCACCTGGAACCTCCATCAGACAAATGTAAGGAGATTGCTAATAAGCAAACGGCAAAGCGAGCTCTGCCTGATCACTCCAAAAAACAGTTAGCTGGTATCAAGCGGGCCCGTGGTGATATAGAGGAGGAGATAGAACCAACAAAAAAGAAAAGGAAGGGTCCGAAAGAACCGAATCCTTTATCATGTCTCAAGAAAAAGAAGAAATCTGAAACACTGGCACAAAATGGCAATGGCAAGAAATCCAGGAAGCGAAGGCGTGGAAAAGGGAACGATAACTCAGAAGATCTTATGAAATTAATTAAAAAGGTTACATCTGAAGGTTGAACCATTATTACACATTATTATGTTACGATTAGGAAAGTTTTGTTGAGAGAGTATTGACATAAAGCGCAATATGTACATTGTGCTGGTCGCTTGTTATGCTAGGCTATTGAGTCATGTATAGGTGGTGATTTTTTTTTACACTATTAGGCCTCTCAGCACGTTGTTGCTATTTACTGTTCAATTATAGAGCAGTGGGAACAGATTTGTTTTTAGTTGTAGAGTTTGGACTGCCTATTCAAAAACCTATAGAGACTGAAGGGAATGCAAACAGATGTGTTTACCTTGTCTAATAATGTGTTATTTTATTTAACCCTCCTTATATTTGTTTTCATAGCATTGCTGATGGTGTTGAAATAAATGCAAAACAAACATAACAGCATAGCATTTAAGAAAAATCATTAGTCTTGTACCAGTCAAGCACTAAGAATTTAAAGTTTAGTGTTGATGAATTATAAATTAGTTGAACAGGATTACTTTCTTTGTGATAGATTTTTGTCTCAATTGTCAATTGCCGCGTTCTCTTCATGTGTCAAGCACTCTCTACATTGCCACATTACAGTAGCTGTGTTTGTTGTGTTCATGTTCAGCCACAGTGCCTACAGTGCAGACTCGGCGTCATGATATAGGTAAGTCTCTAACATGCTATAAAAATAATCTCATGCATGGTATGGATGGGGCCGCAAAAATCCAAGATGACCAGCTTCACCATGGACCGCCACTAAAGAATGTGAAATGAAGACAGGTCATCTACGCCTGGAACAGAGATTGAAAAACAGACACAATTTCTGTTGGTGAAAGCTACTATTAAGTTACTCCTCAGATGTCACAAGGAGTTTTATTATAAAACTTCTTGGTTGTCAGCTTAATCGTCTAATATGAATAATGAATCTGGTAAAGTGGGGCATCATTGAATTGACAACATTCTATAGTACATATGAATTATTTTTGTAGAATGGCTAAGAGCGAGAAATCTGCCAGACACGGTACAAAACTAAAGTCCCTCTTACCGAAGGCACTGCTATACGATAATGTGTCACTGGCACAAAGGCTCGACAGAGAGGTCACATATATATCACTAGAGGAGAGAAAATCGGCCTTCACATTCGCTCAGATGCAAAGACGCTTTATAACAGATCAAGCCATGAAAGAGGAGGTACATGGCATGACTTTGTTTCCTCAAATACATCCTAACCAATCAATGAGAAGCACAGCAGCCAAACCATTCCCAATGTTACAGAAATCTCAGACTATGATAGACTTCAGAGTACCTCCTCTTCTCTCCCCGACTGCGCAGGTAGCTAAAGCCAACACAGTGATATGTGAGGAGCGCAGAATGAGTGATCCGGGGTTGTCTCCTCTCCCACCTGCTTGTAGTCGCACAGCTAAACACAGAACAAGAAGAACCTCCAACCCTCTACGCGACACTAGATATGTCAAGCTGCATGGTTTACTATCAGACTTGCCAAGGAACGTTGAACATCGCCTGTACATTGCCAACTAGTGTCTCAGATACACTACAGCATGTGTACGAGACAGCTGCAGCAATTTCTACAGCTATAAAACTGATGAACTAGATTAATATGGTTACAATGATCAATTTTGATTTTATTTGTAATTTCATTCCAAATAAGGTCAAGATCAAGATTGGCATTTGACATTGGAAATCCTCTAAAACCCTACGATATCAATTATTTGTTTAAAATTGGTGTAAAAAATCTGTGCTTAGTTGGAGTTTACCACCTTTTCATCATGGACACTGGGTACATATGTGGGCTCAGAGGAAAGTGCCCAAGTGCCCATCCATGCTTTTAATCATGTCGCACCGTCATCATAAACACCCTGCCAATCACCAACCCATAAAATACATGTAGATAATACCATGGTCATGCATGTAATGCTTTCACGGATGTTACTAGTTATACTTTACTTCAATAAATTGAAATTGACAGTTCTCTAATTTTGTTTTTTTTTTTAAGAAAAATGCAATCACAACCAAAGGTGTTCTGAACTGCACTCCTACATATATGTGTTGAACGAAGTGAAAAATAATATGTGAAAAAGCACACCATAGAGCATAACGTTAAAAACAAAATATGATTGTTGTACAATTTGGCATCAGCAGAGAAATGTATGGAAGAGGTTCTGGTTTTAATCATAGAAACTGGACGGAAGATCCTTTTAAGATAGACTGAATTTACAACATAAAGTCAACATTTGTAATTCATTGGAAAAAAATGACGGACGGCACACTTTGAGATGGAGTAAATGGCAGGATTGAGAAAAATGCTGAGCTTTTCATTGTATGAAAAAAGTGGCAAGCCTTAGTTTTTGTTGAGCTCTGTACAGTGTTTTCTTCTCTCATCCATCAAGAGAATCTACAAAAAGCATTAAAACACTTAGAATTTGCAGTAGAGTTGATTTTATATCTCCGCTTGGTTTATTTTTTCACCGATTCTAAGGGTCGACTTAAAAATGTGAAAACCAAGACGCCATATTTCACTCTTTCTAATACTGTACCTCTCAAGAGTGAGGTTATTGAGGAATCATAAATATTGGGTTAGCTGATCCTTAGAGTATTTACTGATGTTGCGTTGAACAACTGTTCTGTTCTAGGATTGAGCTCACCCCAGTCCGAGAACTCAGCTGATATTTATTGGAATTGTCTGCTCTCTAAATTGTTAAATTGACTAATACCAAATAACAATATCAAATTCCTAAAGATGAATCCTACAAAAATGACGATAATACTCACACAAATGATTGTTATTTAAATTAAGATCCATTTGATTGTATATAATAACATACCTGTGGAGTTTCTGACAGAATGAGCTGATGTAAGTTGAGATCTTCTGATATGTATCTCCTCTTGGCTCATCGGTCTCAAGTCCTTCTTGGATATTTTAACATGCTGACCATCGAGCGATGTATAACTACCTCGTACAGCAGGTGACATCGCTCCAGCTGCAAGGTGAACAAAGATTGGTTATAATAGAGATCAATCCAGACAACGTGTAAATGAATATCAGTGTCTTGACCTAGTCAAAGGAATCAATAAACTTCCCTAAAATCTGAAACTTGAGAATTTTCCATTTATACCATAATACAGACAGAGAGTAATTCACAATGCGAGTCCTGGAGTTCCTGGGAATGTGGACCTGAAACCACTAATAGATAGTGCCGGAAACCTAAACCCTTACTGAAAACCTTCATCTGAAACCTAAGAAATCCCCTGAAAAACTTTATTCTGTGTTGCACATCCATTACCTGATTCTACCATTTTCATGATAGATGTATATTCAAAACTGCGACTCGCCGTATATTTTCATGAAGCCTGGATATGAGACAAATTTCAGACTTTGAAAGATTTGATGTTCAAGTTTTTTGAAAAAAAATTTTTTCAAGACCAGTTGTACTTTGCTTAAGATTGAGGATTTGATGATGGGAACCATAAAGATAATACAAGCCTCTATGATTAGACCATTTAACTCTGAACATTCAGATTGTGTCATGTTATGGTAGCCCCAGAGCTTTTCTCAGGTTTCAGTAAGAAATGTTCGGTGATATGTTGATTCACACTCACCCAGGGGTGGCAGGTGTGTACCAGTAGGAGAAAGTCTGGGTGAATTTCTGTTGTGTGGTTCATAGTCAAGAGGTTCGATACCGCTCTCCTCAATATGTACATCAGCTGAGAAACCGGGAGCTGCTTGTTCTCCTAGTCTTAACATCACTTCTCTTAGTTTCTTCTTAAGATCTCGAGATGTCTTCTTATAATAGTACAGATCCTTCTCTAATTGCTGAATCCTGATTAAAACAAAATTAAAAATGTCATTTATGGGGATTCATCTCAATTCACAAAGTTGATTAAGTTGTAATAGAATACTTGTAAGGCAATGATTGACAGCACTACCACATCCTAAAAGAGAGTTGTCTGCTCATTGAATTGAATGTCTGCCATAAGACAACTCCTTCCACATTTCAAGGAACCTGCATGCTATAATGTTGGGGTGACTGCATCATAATATGCATCACACACTCACTTAATGAACTGCTGGGTATCTTTGGCATCAGCGTTGTCTTTCTCTGATATTTTCTGTAGGAGGCTGTTGATCTCAGACTCGTATTGTTGTTGCTGCTCAGTTAGGCGATTATCTAATTCTCTAGCTTGTGATTCCAGTGACGCTTCCATCTCCATCACTAATCTATTCTGCTCGTCAAGCTGCATCTGTATAACAGGAACAAAAGTGTCAACAACTAGGATCATGAGAGTGCCTTACATAAACCTGAATACAAACAAAAGTATCCTTGACGGCGCTTTCGCGGTGAAGTTACTCATCAGTATACATACATGGACTGTGTAATGTTGAGCGCTCGGTACTTGAATACGTAACTCGAGACATCATTGCGGCACTTTTGCAGAATTCACATTTTGACATCAAACAAGGCCTCAAGTTAGGTCTCATAGGGCCAATAAAACAAAAAACGGGCACGCCTCATTAACAGGCGACACCTGCACAATGCCTACCATCTACATCGCCAAAGCCTGGGCTCAGCACACCAATAACAATTTGCAAAGTAAAGCTATCAAATCTTGGAGAATTTTGTATTCTATTAAGTTATGGGTTTGGCATACACCTAGGAACATATAACTATTGTAAGTAGACTACATGTTATAGCAAAGAATTAACAGCTATACAACTGAATTTGTTTGATCCTAATAACCTCAATAAAAATTCAAATTATTGTTATGAACTTTTGTGCGCTCCTTGCTGAATTCCCTTCTGAGATTAAACTAATATTTTCCTGGTAATTAGAGTCATGGGAGTTTCTGAGGCAAAGTGAACAGAGCCCCATCCAGTACTCAGCATATGCTTATTAAATTTTCATAGATTGAAGAAAAAACATACAATCAAGTTTTCACAGTAGTCATTTAGCAAAATCAGAACATGCATTGTGTATGTGCAAATTAATTTTTCAAAATTTCCTAGCAATTAAAGTTGCGGTGATGCACACCATCAATGCGCAACACCCCCGCGAAGATAACCAAACAATACATTTGATACGATACATTCCGATGGCTGTATTGATGATGACAGCATAATAATAATTAGCGGACATACTTTAACGCCGCGGTGCACTTGATGAAGGTTGACCCACCTGAAGATCTTGGCATTGAAGCTCGGAATCACGTGAACTTTCCCTCAGCTCGATAACCTTGTTGAAATATTTTGTGAGGAGTTTCTGTGCTTCCACAATATTGAGAGATTTTAGCCTGTTTGCCAAATTATCTTCATGCTGCAAAAGAAAAACAAAAAATAACAATATTGTTTAAGTCAACAGGATCACAGGCTAATGTGTAAGGTGTTAAGCAACAAATCTATTCCTCTGGGCATGTTAAGTATTGGCAATACCTGGAATATAGGTTCCCATAAGTCAGCAGGGTTGGGAGGACATTCAGAATATGCAGGAAGAAACATTACACCAATAAGCCGAACTAAGTTGATATACATACTTGTGACAAAACTTGTGATCGTCTGATTTCGGCTTCTTTTCCAGCTATGATATCACTCTTATATTCTATAGCAGCATCTAATGCCTCAATAGCTTCGGATAACTCCAACAATCTGTTTTCATAAATCATATAAAATGCATAAATTCTTTATAATAAATGTTATCTCGAAATACAACACTCGAGATACACGTAAATATGTTGTAACGAACAAATTTTCAGTTCAGTGCATCTGATACTTCTACAAGAGAAGACAATTCTAGATGCAACACACTCAAATCCATATACATGTGCCTACGAATCTACATGTAGTGACCAAGAGTGTATATGAAATATTTTGAACCCCGCATGGAGGAGGGATTGATGGCTCCTGAGTTTGTTTAATAGAAACGAGGGGGAGCACATATACATATCCAAACCTTCAGATCAAACTACATACAAACAGGCTGGTAGTAATCAGATTGAGTTGGTCATGTAGGTGAGGTGGTAGGATATGAAGACAAACCTTCTATCATCCTGAGGTGACAGCATACCAGCACTATACAGCTTCTTATCTAACATAGCTCTCTGGCTGTCCATATCACTTCTAGCCTGATGTAACTCTTCTAATTCTCTCTCAGCCGTATGTGCAGACTGTCAACACAGATTATAAATCTAACCTCCTTCATATATGTGTAAGTGTATGAACGTAGGCCTGATTATCAGGGAAACGTAAACGTATCTTCCGTCAGACTAGTGACCAGTGAATTGACCTCATGGCTACACAAATTGAAAAGATAATTAGATTTAATGAGTCTGGGCTTACCCTGGCTAATTGCTGACTAGCTCGGAGGTGTTTCAACTCTAATTCTCCTTTCTCTTTCAATATCTCTTCCTTTTTAGAAATGATTTCAGCCCTACTTTTTAACTCCTGCAAAAATCGAACAAAACAGTCTATAAATTATCAAAATTAAATAAATGGTAAGAATTGAGGGCCCTAAATATCATAACATGCCTTACCTAAATGGCTAACCTAAGATTATTATAAATTAATCAATTTGTCACAAAATATACGTATACATGTACATGTTTCTTACCAAATTTTGTTATCGCTCAACAGTTTACTATGACTATAAATATCGCAGTCATTCATAATTCTATAGTAGTGAAGATGTGAGTAATGAGTAGCTTGTGGTTGTTTTTAATACGCTGACTTTCCCATTTTTGGCAGCAAATTTGTTATCAAAGCTATATTTAGCACATATTAAGGAAACTGGCTTCCTACTTTAAACTATCTAGTCACAAGCTGGCAACTCATATGGGAACATTGAGCGTGTGTTCTTGTTTCAGATTAGATGCTGCTGCAGATAACGGATGCTGCAGGATGACATCTTGTACATTGGATGTGCTGCGTTAGGTTGCTATACTACAATCCTTAAGATCAATAGCCTACACAAGCCCCAGGCAATAAAAAAATAGCGATAAACAAAAATAACAATCTTATAGCATTTTAAAAAATTGCTGGTACATCATGGTAGACTGAATGCTAAAGGAAACCTCATCTTTTATAACATTGTCTTAAGGGACACTGATTTCTTTGCAACTTTAGTTCGGCCCAGCATCTATAAAATTCAGACATCTGATGGTAATCTCATCCTACAATTCCTTTCTTACAAGAAAATGAAAATGCATCATAAAACAAACTGACGATTTGGACTAAAGTATTCACTGAAACTGTTTGTCTATTACGAACATGAACTGTCTCTGCCAGTGGGATTTGAAACATTTCAAGGCACAGGAAAGCAAACAAGGCCGCAAAAACAAAGTAGATAATGTTATTAATAACCGTATCCTTCCCTTGGAATATACTACATAAATGTAGCTTAGAATATAATTTAAACTGACCAGAAAACTAACAGGCTATTTTTGATTTTTCCGGTTGATTAAAAGCTGATGACTTAATTCCAGACCAACTCAGAGACTGAGTCCAGCTAATGAACAGGTCAGCGCATTTAAGTCAAAATGAGTTCATGTTTCATCACAGTCTGCTTATTAAAATATACAATACTCTGATGATTAAAACAGCTCGTGTGATGTCAAGAGTCATACACCAGCAGCGAACTGCCAGACAGCATATGACAACACGTTACAATAAATCACTACACACTATCCTACCAAACCCAAAATTATAAGCATCAGCTCCTGTCATGAATCTTGTGATGGAAAAATTATATTGAGTCATAACTGACTTCAAGTTGAATGGCTTTACTCACAGCAAGTAGTTTGGGTCTTGTAGGGTACTGAGCTGGACGGGCCAAGAGGATGTTTAGGGATATCTCGCCAGATTAAGTCCCAATTTAGCTCATCAACTCATAAATTGGCACATTAGCAGGATATTTGTGTGGTGTTATCAATCTGTGAAATCTCTGTCTCAGTGCTATCTTTGCTATACAGGTGGCTAGTGAGAGGAAGCTGGTCTTTTCTTATACCATTCATAGTTATTTTTATGCTGTGTTGGCATGAGTGCAGGAATACCTGTATGTTTGGTTCATGCAGTGAAGTGACCGCTTAGTCTTGCACTTTATCAGGACAGTTATTAAGCCCCAAGCAAAATTAAATACACACAACCAAGTCTATTTTACACATATGAGGTCTGCGGTCGCCTTTTTTCGCTTTTTTGTACCCAACCACCTATACATACATTGTATAGTCATTGAGTTGTACATTTGTAGTATCAGGGTGTGCGTTGATCGATAACATGAACTAAGAAACAATCACATCAACCTCGCTATGACTGAGCATGGCCAAACTTAGCAGCCGCAGGATTTTTTGCAATTTATAGATTACTAGTAACTTGGTGAGCGATAAAGCCATTGTTCCCAGTTTTTATTTTTACCTTTTCTAATAATTCTATCTGCTTCCTTTGATCAAGAATCTTTTCCATTTCCGCATCGAGCCACAGCTTCTGTTCCATCAGTTTTGGATCGTCTATGTCCTTGTTGGCAGAGCTTGAAAAAAAGTATGCTGTACAGTTAAAGGAGCCTGAAATGCGTGATATATTGTAATTAGTACGCAGGACAGGATTGTCTGACACTTGGCGCGGATATTCACATCAAATAATCTGTCACCAGAAAATTGGCACCACTGAAGTCCAT
>ERZ1740072.864-NODE-864-length-11919-cov-4.539953_pt1 | contig 11919 bp, 10 predicted proteins | sample MGYA00581733_ERZ1740072 | MGnify/ENA primary metagenome ERZ1740072 (study PRJEB43018, sample SAMN04849741) | marine metagenome | isolation source: floating plastic debris | place: Pacific Ocean | collected 2008-08-30 | study: EMG produced TPA metagenomics assembly...
GTTCCATAGAGGTGGATTGCGATCCCCGCCCCACTCGGCGGGTGTTCCGGCAGCATACCCAGCAGGGGGTGCGAATGATAGGTGCCATCACTGTGCAGCTGAAACACCTGATCCCCGTAGGTCATGATCGCAAAATCGGCCGTCGGCTGATAGGCCGACATCTCGAAAATAGCCTCTAAAAAAGCGACTTCGACGAAAACATCGCGGACAAGCAAGTTGAGCCCGAGGCCCCGAAGGCTCCGGCCAAAGCTGTCTGCATCCGCTTTACCATAATCCATGCGATCAGCCTTGGTGATCTGTGCGCGCCCGTCAAGTCGGCGGAATGGGTGACAGTTTCACGACAAGGTGGGGCACCCCCTTGCGCGTCCCTGCGAAACTTGATCATTTGGGACATGGAACATGACCTTTTCCCGACGGCCTTTCCCGCTTGGCCCGATGTCGCCCCTGACCTTGTGAATGTTGCCGCGGGCCGAAGCCCGGCCGATACCGTCATTCGTGGCGGCGTCTGGGTGAACGTGCACACGCGCGAGGCGCTGCCCGGCTATGACATCGCGATCAAACACGGGCGCATCGCCTGTGTGATCCCGGATGCCAGCGCGCAAGTTGGCCCGGATACGCGGGTGGTCGAGGCGAACGGGCGCTACATGATCCCCGGTCTGTGCGACGGGCACATGCACATTGAATCCGGCATGCTGACCCCGGCGGAATTTGCCGCCGCCGTGATCCCGCACGGCACCACGACGATGTTCACCGACCCCCACGAGATCGCCAATGTGCTGGGCCTCGAAGGGGTGCGCCTGATGCATGACGAGGCGCTGATGCAGCCGGTGAACATCTGGACGCAGATGCCCTCATGCGCGCCATCGGCTCCGGGGATGGAGCCGACCGGCTTCGAGATCAGCGCCGAAGATGTGGCCGAAGCCATGCATTGGCCCGGCATCATAGGGCTGGGCGAGATGATGAACTTTCCGGGCATGGCTGCCGCCGATCCGCAGATGCTGGCCGAAGTGGCCGCAACCCAAAGGGCGGGCAAGACAGTCGGCGGACACTACGCTTCGCCAGATTTAGGGGCTGATTTTGCCGCTTACGTCGCTGGTGGCCCCGCGGATGACCACGAGGGGACCTGCGAAACGGATGCCATTGCGCGGATGCGTCAGGGCATGCGGTCGATGATCCGGTTGGGTTCGGCCTGGTACGATGTGGAAACGCAGATCACCGCAATCACGGAGCGTGGTCTGGACCCGCGCAACATGATCCTGTGCACGGATGATTGCCACTCGGGCACGTTGGTCAATGACGGGCACATGAACCGCGTCGTCCGGCATGCCATCGACTGCGGCTGTGACCCGCTGGTGGCGCTGCAAATGGCGACGATCAACACCGCGACGCATTTCGGGCTAGAGCGTGAGGTCGGCTCGCTCACGCCCGGGCGCCGTGCGGATGTGATCCTGACGTCCGACCTGAGGACGCTCCCCATCGAACAGGTGATTGCGCGCGGCAAAACAGTTTCTATCAAAGGCGAACTGACTGTCGATTGCCCGCATCTCGATTGGCCCGCACATGCCCGGCAGACAGTGCATATGGGCACCGCCAAAACCGCTGCCGATTTCGAGATTGCGGCCCCCGAAGGCGCAAACTCCGTCACCGCCAACGTCATTGGTGTCGTCGAAAACGCAGCCCCGACCAAGGCGCTGAAGCGCGACATGCCGGTGAATGACGGCAAGGTGGAAAGCCATGGTGACACCTGCCAGATCGCACTGGTCGAACGGCACCGCGCCACGGGTGGCGTCACCAATGCGCTGGTGGCCGGGTTCGGGTACGAAGGCCGCATGGCCATGGCCTCCACCGTTGCGCATGACAGCCACCACATGATCGTCGTGGGCACCGACCGGGACCAGATGGCGCTGGCCGCCAACCGACTGGCCGAAGTGGGCGGTGGCGTGACCCTCTTCAAGGACGGTGAGGAACTTGCGCTGGTCGAACTGCCTATCGCGGGCCTCATGTCTGACAGCCCAGCGGCCGATGTGGCCGCCAAAGCACAGAAACTGGGCGAGGCGATGGAAGCATGCCGCTGTACGCTCAACAATGCCTACATGCAGCACTCGTTGCTCGCCCTCGTCGTCATCCCCGAATTGCGCATCTCCGACCTCGGACTCGTCGACGTGCGTACATTCGAATTTATCCCTGTATTAGAGACATAAAATGAAAAGCCTCACGCACCGTTCACATCAGGAATTCCACGACCCCGCCGCCGCCGTCGCGCATCTGCGGGAGCTGTACAAGGAAGCGTCGGATTTCCTGTGCCAGCAGTTCATCGCAGCCATTCGCGATGGCGCACCCGAAGGGCGCGTGCGCGCGTTCTATCCGGAGATCCGGTTTACCACGACCAGCTACGCTCAGGTCGACACGCGGCTGAGCTTTGGCCACGTGTCTGCGCCCGGCACCTATGCGACGACCGTGACGCGGCCCGATCTGTTTGCCAGCTACCTGACCCAGCAGATCGGCCTGCTGATCACCAACCACGGCCAGCCAGTCGAGAATGGCTATTCCGACTCGCCCATGCCCGTGCACTTTGCCGTGGCCAATGACCCCCACATCACCGTGCCGCAACTAGGCGCGGCGAGCTTTCCCTTGCGCGACGTGTTTGATGTGCCGGACCTGTCGACCACGAATGACGACATAGCCAACGGCGTGCATGAGCCCGCCAACGGGATCGGCCCGCTGGCCCCGTTCACCGCGCAGCGCATCGACTATTCGCTGGCGCGGCTGGCGCATTACACGGCCACGGACCCCGACTATTTCCAGAACCATGTGCTGTTCACCAACTACCAGTTCTACGTCTCCGAGTTCGAGGCCTATGCCCGCACGCAACTGAACGATCCCGACAGCGGCTATACCGCCTTTGTCTCGACCGGGAACGCGACGATCACGACCGGTGATCAGGAGTTGGAAGCGGTGGCCAAGATGCCGCAAATGCCGACCTACCACCTCAAGCGCGCGGACGGGTCGGGCATCACGCTGGTCAATATCGGTGTGGGGCCGTCCAACGCCAAGACGGCAACCGACCACATCGCCGTGCTGCGCCCGCATGCGTGGCTGATGGTCGGGCACTGCGCCGGGCTGCGGAACTCTCAGGCGCTCGGCGACTTTGTTCTGGCGCACGGGTACCTGCGTGAAGACAACGTTCTGGACAACGACCTGCCCCCCTGGGTGCCGATCCCGGCGCTGGCCGAAATCCAGATCGCCCTGGAAGAGGCGGTGGCCCAAGTCACCGAGCTTGAGGGATACGAGCTCAAGCGGATCATGCGGACGGGCACAGTGGCGAGCTATGACGATCGCAACTGGGAACTGCGCGACCAGCATGGCCCGGTGCAGCGCCTCAGCCAGTCCCGCGCCGTTGCGCTGGATATGGAAAGCGCCACAATCGCTGCCAACGGATACCGGTTCCGGGTGCCCTATGGCACGTTGCTGTGCGTCTCTGACAAGCCGCTGCACGGCGAATTGAAGCTGCCGGGCATGGCCTCGGACTTCTACAAAACACAAGTGGCACGGCATCTGATGATCGGAATTCGGGCGATGGAACAGCTCCGCGACATGCCGCTCGAACGCATCCACAGCCGGAAATTGCGGTCCTTTGACGAGACTGCATTCCTCTGACAGGGGCAAAACAGGCTGAAAAACGCTAAAAACAGGCGTTTTTCACTTGCGCCACGCCACTATTCGTTGTGTTTTCACACAACATTCCGTTACAAAGCGGGACAGAGGCCCAAGACATCGGGCAGACGAAGGAGACCAGTAAAATGGCAAAACCAATGACCAAAACCCAACTCGTCGCCGCTCTGGCCGAAGACATGGGGACAGACAAGAAATCCGCAAGCGCCGCGCTGGACGCGATCTGCGGCCTGATCACCAAGGAAGTGTCGGGCGGCGGTGCCGTGACGCTGCCGGGCGTCGGCAAGATCTATTGCCGCGAGCGTCCCGAGCGTATGGTGCGCAACCCCGCCACCGGCGAACAGTTCAAGAAAGAGGCCGACAAGGTGGTCAAGATGACCATCGCAAAAGCCCTGAAAGACAGCGTGAACGGTTAACCTCCGCCACGGATGCAATTGAACGGGCCGTCCAACCTGGGCGGCCCTTTTTCGTTCAGCCGTCGAACACCGTGGCTGCGTCGCCCATGTAGTTGTCCCACGCGAACCAGTAGCTGATATGGCCTGCCACGCGCGGCAATCGGGTGCCGTCGGGGCCGATCAGCGCCTCTTCGGTCACGGTCCAGAGGGTGCCATCCTGATCCTTGAGCTTGCCGCCTTCGGGGGCAAAGCTGTGCGGCCCTCGCTCATAGGCCCGCACCGCGCGATTGTCGGCGTCGCCCAGCAGCACAAGCGGTGTTTCCGCGATCCCGTCATTGACCAGACCGCGGCTCTCGTACTCCTTGATGGGCCAGGCGCGCGCCGCCCCGAACTGCCGTATGGTAAAGACGTAGTCTTTTTGCTGATGATCCCGCTGGTCCACCAGAACCGGGAACATCAGATCAGGCGAGGAAAAATAGTCGCTGTAGACCACGCCAGAGCCATAGTCGCGCCGGTGCCCGGTCTCCAGCGAAAGCACCTTTGTCCCTGGGTTAGAGCCCTTCCAGCTGTCCCACCTGGTGATCACCACGGGGCGCTGTTGCAGTTCGATCCCACTGTCGACCAGCGGACCCACCACTGGCTTGCCTGTATACTGGTTCCAGAGCGAATGCGTCCCCCGGTCGAACATCAGCTTGTTCGACCGGTAGAGGAACCCGGACGAGCCGAACACAAGCGGTTCGCCCCGGCCAATATCCGTCTCGAACAGAATGCCGGAGCCACACAGCGTGCAATAGGCCAGCGCAAGGGGAACGCCACCGATCACGTCGTTGAACATCTCGTGCCAGCCCATGATGCGCAGAGGGTAGGCGCGTGCATCGCCATTGATCGACACGCCAAAGACCAGATCGTCACCGCGCAGGTAATCCGCCTGCGCCACGCTCAGCAGGTCCGGGTTGTCGAGCGACGGGATACCATCCTTGACCACACCGCCCCAGGCAATCTCCTCCAGCCGGATCTTCATCCGGTCGCGGGCGAGGTATTCGAGCCGCAGGAAATCGTCGAAATTGTCATCGACGCGCAGCAGGACCTCGCGCTTGAAGGGGATAAAGGCCGGATGCGGCACCACCTCGGGCGTGTTTTCCTGCCACAGCATCCATTGGAACCAGTCAACGCCATGGGCCTCGCCGGTGATCGCCTGCAACGTCTCGGCAATCGCGAACTGCCGGTCGCGGGCAAAGCGCAGGGACTGGATCAGCCCCGCCGCCATGTCCGGATTGCGTCTGTCGCGGATAAAGGCGAGCGCGTCGAAATATTCGGAGGTCGGCGCAAAGAGCGGGGCGCGGTGCACCTCCAGCATGTCGCGCTCTTGCGCGAGGGCTGTGGTCGGCGCTGCGGCCCCCGCCATGGCGAGCCCGGCAAACTGGCGGCGGGTGAGTGTCATCGAATCCTCCCGGGGTGGCGACAGGAGCAATGTGGCGACACCCGAGATCACATGCACCCAACAGAGCCGTGATCACGCCGGGCAAAGGGAAGATCGAGAGGGCCGCTTGGCGAGCGGCCCCATGCGCCGAGCCGCTAAGCCCGGCGATGCGCAAGCAGCCCGGCGCCGAGCAAACCACCGAGCAACAGCAGTGCGCTTGCGGGCAGTGGGACGGCGACTGGTGTCAGCAGCTCACCGTCTTTGGTCACGAACAGACCCGCCCCGACGACCTGGGCGTCGTAGTAGATCAACTCGAACGTTGTGAGCCCGGCCATCGGGCTGACATAGGCGATCTCCGTCGTGCCAAATCCACGTGGCTCGGTCGCGCTGTCTGGCTGGACCACGCCGCCCAGCGACAGTTGAAACCCGTCATCCGACCCTACGGCAAAGGTGTTCAGTCCTTCGTTTACCTCAACCAGACCGGTTAACCGAAAAATCGAACCGGCAACAAAAACCGGATCGTTGTTGTCGCTGTCGACGGACCCCGCTTCCGACCCGAGGAATTCATTCAACCGCGCCGTTTCCTCGCGCAGGCCTGACGGGTTGAAATCTCCTACAGTCATAATCGTATCCGCAGTGGGGATTAACGTGGAGTTCGGAAAGTCCAGAAGGCTGACCTCAAAGACAAGGTCCGGCGACGTCTCCGTCACATCGAGGACATCGGCCTGAAAGTCGAACGGATCTGAAAATGACCCGAACGCGTTCTGAGTGGGTTGCGCGACCACAACATCCCAGAATTCGGCTTTGAACGTGGCGGCCTGCGCGGACATGGCAGCAGCCGACAAGGCGAGACCGCTGCAAAGTGCAAGATACTTCAACATGGTGACTCCTTTCCCCAATTTTCCGCCAAATAAAGTACATCAGAGCCGCACCGTTTCATGTGATGGTTCCGTGACATTTGCACGTGCTACAGTCTGCGACCCGGCCGGTGCCACGCTTTTAGGCACACCTTCCCACGAGGCTTGCACCGGCGCATGATTTGCAGGACGGTCACACCGGTAACTGCCAAGGGAAAGTCATGGATATACGCGCCATCGCGATGGGGCTGACCTTTGCGCTGATCTGGTCGTCTGCCTTTTCCTCTGCTCGCATCATCGTCGCCCATGCGCCACCCTTTGCCGCCTCAGCGGTCCGGTTTGCGATTGCCGGATGCATCGGCGTCGCCATCGCCTGGGCGCTGGGGCAAAGCTGGCGACTGACGCGGGACCAATGGCGCGCGACACTGGTCTTTGGCCTGTGCCAGAACGCGATTTACCTGGGCCTCAACTTCTACGCCATGCAAACAGTTGAGGCGTCGCTCGCCTCGATCATCGCGTCAACCATGCCGTTGATGGTGGCCGCGGCGGGCTGGGTTGTTTTTCGCGACAGGCTGCCGCCGCTGGGGATCGTCGGGCTGATCCTGGGCATCGGGGGCGTGATGCTGATCATGTGGACACGGTTGGGCAGCGGGGTCGACGGCTATGGCGTCGCGCTTTGCGTCATCGCCGCCGTGGCGCTGACAATCGCCACGCTGATGATGCGCACCATGTCGTCGGGCGGGAACCTGATGATGGTGGTGGGGTTGCAGATGTTCGTGGGGGCCATCGTGCTTGGCCTTGCCTCGGCGCTGACCGAAACGATTGCCGTCACCGTCACGCCAGCCTTTGTCGCCGCCTTTACCTACACGATCTTTGTGCCCGGGCTGCTGGCGACATTCATCTGGTTTGCGCTGGTCGAACGGATTGGCGCCACCAAGGCGGCCACGTTCCACTTTCTCAACCCGTTCTTCGGGGTCGCCATCGCCGCGCTGATCCTGGGCGAGCGGCGGGGGCCGCTGGACATCATCGGCGTTGCAATCATCGCGGCCGGCATTCTTGCGGTACAAGTGTCACGACAGGCCAAAACCTGAGCCCGGGCCCTTGCACCTGACCGCTCCGGTCATATCCTGCGGCGGATTTAACCCGTTCCGGAGCACGCATATGCACCGCCGTACCTTTATTGTCTCTGCTGTCGCCGCCACCTTGCCCTTGGGCGCACAGGCCTACCCCGCCGAGGTGTTCACACCGGCCCTGTGGCGCGATCTGCGCGAGGATGACCGCGTCGTGATCTTCAACTACCGCGCCACATGGTCCCTGACCTGCCAGATCAAGGCCGACCTGATCGCCGAGGCCATCGCCGAAAACCCGGCCTACCAGCGGCTCAGCTTTGTCGACATCGACTGGGACACGTTCGGGCAGTCGCAGCTGACACAACGCCTCAAGGTCAAGCGCCGCTCGACCCTGCTGGTGATGAAGCGAGGCGCGGAAATCGCCCGGCTCGAGAACGAGCCCTACGCACGCCGCGTGCGCGCCCTGCTGGACACCGCGCTGGCCGCCTGATGAAGCTGCTGTTCATCCATCAGAACATGCCGGGCCAGTATCGCGAGCTGGTGCAATGGCTGGCGGCCACCCAACAACACGAGATCGTGTTTCTGACTCAACGCGCGAAGTCCCCCAAATTCGCTGGCGTCCGCACTGTTCGGTACAAGACCCACCACAAGGCGGCTGACGACGCCTACGGCCTGTCAAAGACATGGGAAAACGCCGCCGGCAATGGCTTTGCCGCAGCCAAGGCGGTGCAAGAGCTGGTGGCGGGCGGTTTCGTCCCCGATATCGTGATCGGACATGTGGGCTGGGGCGAGATGAGCTTTCTCCGCGAGGTGCTGCCCGACACGCCGAGCATCGGCTTTTTCGAGTACTACTACTCGGTGCACGGAGGGCCTGTCGGGTTCGACCCGGCTGCACCGCCCAGCCATCACGCGCCCTATCTGATGCAGGGCCACAACGTCGTGCCGCTGTTCAACATCGAGCAGGTGACGCTGGGCCACAGCCCGACGCTCTGGCAGCGCAACCGCTTTCCCGACAGCTTCCACGACAAGATATACGTCTGTCACGACGGTATCCGCACCGACAAGCTGGTGCCGAACCCCAAGGCCAAGGTGGACCTGGGCCGGATCGGTCGGCCCCTGACCCGCAAGGACGAGGTTGTCACTTACATGGCCCGCTACCTCGAGACGACGCGCGGCTATCACATGTTCATGCGCGCCCTGCCGCATATCCAAAAGGCGCGTCCCAACGCGCGGGTGATTGTCATTGGCGGCAATGACGCCTCTTACGGGGGCAAGTCTAAGCATCCCGGCGGCCTGCGTGGCGAGATGGAAAAGGAGGTCGGCCACCTGCTGGATTGGGATCGGCTGCATTTCCTCGGGCAGGTCCCCTACGACAGCTACCAGCAGATCATCCAGATCAGCAGCTGCCACATCTACCTGACCATGCCTTTCGTGCTCAGCTGGTCCTTGCTGGAATCGATGTCCATGGGGGCGACAATCGTGGCCAGCGACGTGCCCCCCGTGCGCGAGGCGATGACGCATGGCGAAACGGGGATGCTCGTCGACTTTTTCGACGCCGAGGCGATTGCGGCACAGGTGGTGGATGTGCTGGAACGCCCGCGCGACTTTGCCCATCTGGGGCCCGCCGCGCGACAACACGTGATCGACAGCTACGACTTTCACAGCGTCTGCCTGCCCGAGCATCTGCGCCAGATCAACGCGCTGGTGCCCGCTGACAATCAGATCACCCTGCCATGAAAGCGCCGCTCGTCGTGCTGGGCGCCGGGGGCAGGCTGGGCCGCTTGCTGGCACCGGCCTGGCCCGGCGACGTGGTGCAGCATCGCCGCGACAGCGTCGATGTCCTCGACCAGCCCGCACTGGTCGCGGCACTGCGCGGGGTGCGGGCGGTGCTGTGCCTGGCAGGCGTGACACACGGCGCCGACGGGCCAATGTCGCTGAACGCAACGCTGGCGCAACTGACACTGGATGCGGCAGCGGCGGCGCAATGTGGCCGAGTTTTTCTAATGTCGACCGCCGCTGTCTATGGCCGTCAGTCCGGTCTGCTGAACGAAGGAGCCACACCCGAGCCGCTGACAGAATACGGCCAGTCCAAGCAGCGGATGGAGCAGATGGCCGCCGATCACAGCCACCCCAACACGGTGTTGCGCCTGGGCAATGTGGCCGGCGCTGACGCGATCCTTGGCGGTTGGACACCGGGCTTTGCCCTCGACGTTCTGCCCGACGGCGGCACCCCGCGACGCAGCTACATCGGGCCGAAAACCCTTGTCCGCGTGCTGCATACGCTGGCGGCTGTGGACGATCTGCCGCCTGTACTGAACATCGCCGCGCCCGGCGCACTGGCCATGGGGGACTTGCTGGATGCAGCGGGCCTTGCATGGTCGCCTCGCACCCCGGACGCGCAAGTGATCGCCAAGGTTTCCCTCGACACCTCCCTGCTTTCGACATTCATTGACTGGCAACCGCAGGACAGCACCGCACACGGCATGGTGCACGAATGGAAAGGGCTTAAGAGCCGCACATGACCTGGCGCAAACGGATCTTTGACCTGTTCTTTGCCAGCCTGCTGGTGGTGATCCTTGGCCCGGTCATCCTGTACCTGATCTGGCGCATCTGGCGCGAACAGGGGCGACCGATCTTTTACGTCGCCGAACGGATGAAGGGGCCCCAAACCGCCTTTGGCCTCGTCAAATTCCGCACAATGACCGTGGTCGACCAAGATCAGGGCGTGTCCGGCGCGCACAAGACGGCGCGCATCACACCTCTGGGCGCACGGCTGCGGGCCAAGCGGTTGGACGAGTTTCCGCAGCTCTGGAATATCCTCAAGGGCGATCTGAGCTTTGTCGGGCCGCGCCCGCCCCTGCGCGAATATGTCGAGCGATTCCCCGATATCTACGCCCGCGTCTTGCAATCACGTCCGGGGGTGACCGGCCTCGCCACGATCCGGTTCCACAAACACGAGGACCGGCTGCTCGCCCGCTGCACCACACCCGAGGAAACCGACGACGTCTATTGCCGCATCTGCGTGCCGCGCAAGGCCCGGCTGGACCTCATCTATCAGCGTCACCAGAGCACCTGTTACGATTTTGACCTTGTGTTTCAAACAATTGGCAACCTTTTTCGCCGCAAGCCAACACACAAAGGTTGATACATCGCGCCCGGTTGCCGCTTTAACGAACGCCGCACAAACGGATTTCTGCCGACATCGGGCCGCAACCAACAATCAACTATAAATTATGTTTACTGCTGTGTAACGGTAAGGAAACTGCGCCGTACGGGACCGGCGAGGGGACTGAATGCTGGAACTACTGAAATCAATGTCACGACGGCAAAAACGCAATGTCTTTGTCGCATTGGATTGTCTGCTGGTTCCCCTCTCGCTGCTGTTTGCACTGACCCTGCAAAACCCGTTGGGCGGATCGTTTCTTGTCTTGCAGGCCTACTTGCCGGAATTGCCTTTTGTGATGGCCGCTGCGGCGGGCCTGTCGCTGTGGCTGGGCATCAGCGCCACAACGCTCAATGATTACGAGGCCAGTTCGGTCGGGCAAACGGCGATCTTTGCCGGGTTACTGACAGTCGTGTCGATCCTGCTCACAACGCTGATGAAACCGACCCTGCCGCTGAGCACGCAGATCGTGTTCGGCATCACTTATTTCGTGTTCTCCGCGCTCAGCCGGGCGATCCTGTTGCAGCTGGTGCTGTCCATCTACCGCAGCGGTGCGGACCGATGCCGGGTGCTGATCTACGGGGCGGGCACCACCGGCATGCAGCTCGTGTCGGCACTGCGCAACCATGAGTTCATCGAACCGGTCGCCTTTGTCGATGACAACCATGCGCTTCAAGGTCAATCCGTGTTGCGCCTGCCCGTACTCAGCCCCGTACGCATCGCCGAGATCGTCGCGGAAAAGCAGATCAACCGCGTACTTCTGGCCATGCCTTCGCAAAGCCAACCCAAACAGGTGCAAATCGCCCGCCGGTTGGAAAAGATGGGGCTGGAGGTGCAAACGCTCCCCTCCTTTTCCCAGCTGATCGGCGAAGAGGACCTGGTGACCACGCTGCCGCCGACACTGTTTTCTATCGAGACTGAGGGGCGCAAATTGCCCGCCTGTTCCCAGCTGACCGGCGATGAGGAACTGGTGAACAAGCTGACGCCGGTCCATGTCAGCCGGTTCCTGAACCGCGATGAGGTCAGTACCGCGCCGGGATCCGATGCGGCAGCCTATTTCGGGCGGACGGTTCTGGTGTCCGGGGCCGGTGGCTCCATCGGGTCGGAGCTGTGCCGTCAGGTTCTCGAATGCGCGCCATCCAAGATCGTACTCTATGAGTTGAGCGAACTGGCGCTGTATCAGGTGCATCAGGAAATCAAGCAGATGGCCGAAGGCAGCGGCATCGCGATCGTACCGCTGCTGGGGTCTGTGACCGACCCCCGGCAGGTGCGCCGCGCGTTGCAGGAACATCAGGTACAGGTCGTTCTGCACGCCGCCACCTACAAACACGTGCCCCTGGTC
>ERZ1740072.865-NODE-865-length-11907-cov-5.593993_pt1 | contig 11907 bp, 14 predicted proteins | sample MGYA00581733_ERZ1740072 | MGnify/ENA primary metagenome ERZ1740072 (study PRJEB43018, sample SAMN04849741) | marine metagenome | isolation source: floating plastic debris | place: Pacific Ocean | collected 2008-08-30 | study: EMG produced TPA metagenomics assembly...
ATTCCATCGCCTCAGTGATATCTGAGAATGCCAGTCTGCCAGCTTCACGAACAACGGCAGCGAGGGAGACTTGAGAGATCTCTTCAGTTTGATTGAGCCTTGAGTTCAAGTATTTAGCAACCCCAGGCTTTCCCAGTAATTTGGCGGCTTCCGAATCTGGCGACTTGCTACGATAGCCTGCTCTTTTATATGCAGCTGCCCCATTGAAATCTTTGAGAAATTCCTGACAAAACCTCTGCTGTTTTGCTGTTAATCCATTGGAATTCCTTGGTGCTGGCACATCCTAGTAGCGATCGCAACACCCACAGTATAGCTACAGCCAACGGATTAACAGCAAGTCTATCAAAACGGTGGCCCAATTCTGTCCCATGCCCACACACCATTTAGCCCCAAGCAGACCAGTCCGCTTTCGTGTAGCTCCGCAATCGTGACGATGGTCCATTGCTTGGGTGCGATCTCAACGGCTACCGGGTCGCCGGGGCGGAGGTCTAGGTCAGTCATTGGTGGATGGACTGAAAGTGGTCATACGTAGATTAAACGACCCGCCACCTAAATGACGAGCCGTTTAATGTTGTCTGAAGTTATGCGTTTATCCTTGTGAACTTAAATGTCGCTTCTTCAATCATTTCTTTGATGTCACATTGCAAATAAAGTTCAGCCCCGCTAACAGCATTGGCATCTGCGTTGCGATCGCACAGAGTTAGCAGAAATTCAGTAAACCGGACAATGCACCACAGCAGGCAAAGTGTGATTAACCGAGCGGTGAATTGAGTCAGATTAGCCATGACTCCCCCTACGCCCCACAGAACGACGAACAGGCTTGCGAGACCAACGAATGGCCAGCTTCCCACTATTGAGGCGAAATAGCTCCACCGCTGACCCCCGACGCAGCTTACGGGCGAATAGGGCAGGTACTGATACGGTGTACGTCTCTGCCAGGCCATCAGTCGTTGCCACGGTCACAGCAGTGACGAAGCCAGCACCAGAGGCACGCCATGAACCAGACTGTAAATAGGCGGGGGTGGGCTTTGAGGCGATGGCCTGGACGGTGGCGGGGATGAAGGTGGGTTCGTGCTGAGCGTTGTAGTCTGCGGTGGCAGCGGCCATGCACTCGTCATAGGTGCCAGCGGTGATGGCGGGGTACTGGCTGTAGGGAACATAAGCCCACTGATGGCGCGTTAGGTCATAGCCGATGTGGCCGAAGTTTTGACCGTCGGGGGTGATGATACTGAATTCTGTGTCTTGGTGCGTGAAAGTCAGCCCCTGGGTGGAGCTTTGAGTTAAAGTATTCGACATATCAGGTCCTTGTGTACGAAGGATTTGGTCTAGAGGGCTGGGGTGAGGTAGTAGTCTCTCCAGCCTTCGCTGTATCTATGAGCGGGCTTGAGACCCAGCTAATCAGACTTGGTAACCCGGACCTGACCGGTAACACAAAGGCAGTTGTTGACCCGGTCGCCTAGCCGGTTGCTGGGGTCCCGCCCCGCTTGATTACTAATATACACACACGCTTCGTGTGTGTCAACCTTTAATCGATTTAATTTTGACCTTGTAGGTTTAATTTAGTTCGGCTAGTATGTGTGAGTCTACACACATAGGAGATGTAATACTTATGGTGCAGTTGGCAGAACAGGCACCTATGACTATTCGATGGAAGCTTCACTACATCATGTTTGACCGTAATATTAAAAATGGTGAGTTGGCAGAAGCTACAGGCTTTCATACGAATACGATTAGCAAGCTCAAAAACTTAAGGGAGATGCCTAATCGCCTTGAAAAGAAAACTCTTGATGGCTTATGTCGAGCGTTAAATTGCAAGGTCTCCGATTTGCTGGAGTACGAACCAGATGAAGGTGAAAGTTCTTCAGGATTGCCGGGGGACAACCCATGATCATCCTCAAACTCAAAGAAGTGCAAGCCCGCTATAACGTCAGCGGCAAAGACCTAGCCGCATTCATTGGCGTGGGCAAAACTATGGTTTCTGACTGGAGAGCTGGCAGAAGGAAGCCCAGCTACGACCGCATCGGGAAAATTATGGATGCGATCGCACAGCTTGGCGATGAAAATCAACTGCAACTTTTTCCACTGTCGTTGTCAGAGCTGATGGAATGGCGGGAGGATTTAAATGAGAGCCACGCAACAAATCAAAACAAAAACATCTCTTTTTAGTCTCTTCTGTTCTCTCCTTTTGCGGAATTGTTCGATACAATGAGAACACAGGATTTTTGCGATCAAACAGAGTATTTAGCAGCGGTCAGGGACAGACGGCTGGTGTTGGGATTTTAAATATAAAGTTTTTGAGGATTGAGTGATGAGTGAAATTGTTCGACATGAATACAACGGTCATTTGATTTGTCAGCGAGGCGATGGTTATGCCTGTTTAACAGATATGGCTGATGCGTCTGGCAAGAAAGTGGCGGGATACCTGAGGCTAAAATCAACAACAGCTTATCTAGAGGGACTTTCGTTAGATGTGCAGATTCCCACCTCTAAACTAATAGAGGTGATTCAGGGGCGGGGTGACGCTGTTGAGCAAGCTACTTGGGCGCATCCTGAAATTGCAATTGACTTTGCAAAATGGTGTAGTGTCCCATTCCGGATCTGGGCTAACCGGACGTTGCGATTATTTATTGAGAGACAAGAGATCCAGATTGAGGCTACGCCAACTCAAAAATTGTTAGCTCCCGCAGAAAAAGTAGACCTTGCGCTGACAATTACTGAGAGGGCTCTTAAAAATGTTCGACTTGGTAAAACACCTCAGCAATCGGAAAGTCTAAAAGCTGGCGTTCTTGTCTCAGTTGCTCAAGCAGCATGTCCTGAGCTAGCTCCCGTGCTTAATGAAGTTCAAAACACATTGGCGTCCACTAATACAATTGACTCTGAAGATATGGTCTGGTTAACTCCGACCTCTTTGGGTAAATATCTAGGCTTGAGCGCTGTAAAAGTGAATCGAGCGTTGCAGGATATGGGCCTTCAGGTTCAAAATCGCAATTCATCTAAAGGAGAACCTAGCTGGCTGCCAACTGAGTGGGGTGGAGAGTATTCATCAATGACTGCTGCAACCGGTGGCAATGGCGATATGACCACCTATCAGCACCTTAAATGGAGTAAGCGAGTGCTCCAATTATTTGATGGGAGTAAAGCAGCATGACCTACACCACTGAACAGCTATTGGAAGCCCTAGAGAACGAACTTAGCCTTCATCTCAAAGGCGATCGCACATTTTTTAGTGCCACCACTCACCACGAGAATGTGTCTGCATCAATTGACAGCTACTGGAATATTAGGGATCAGCTCCATGCATACCAAGCGCAGCACTCTGTCAGCGGCTTAGTTATTGAGTCAGTCGAATTGCCTAATGGTGGCCTCATCAAAATTCCGGTGCAGCACGACCAACTAGATTTGGTTGATGGTGACATGGATGTGCTGAAGGCTGCCAAAGATAGGGTCGTAGCGACATTCCTTGATCAGATAACAGCTAGTCCATTTTATCTATGCCAAACAATCGAATCGAGAGATAAAGGCAAATGGGATATGGAAACGACGCCTGAGTTTATTCGGTACTTTTCTGGCGATATGGATTGGGCAGAGCTGAGCTGGTATGACGAAGGCACTTTCTCTTTGAAGATCGGCTATGGCGAACCAGCGGAGGCTGATTATGTCGGTGGTAGAAACTGCGAGAACTGGTATTTCAATGCTCAAAGATTTTGCAGGAATTTGAAGGTGGAATGACCAAGCCAATCACCAATGACCGCTATCAAGGGAGGGAAGGTACTAGCCAAAGGTCGTAACTTCCCTGAGGCGATCCTGAATTTCTTAGGGCATCCTGAAGGGTGGAATGTCCCCTAGATGACTCGGCTATGATTAAACGCTCCCTGCTTGTCGCCTCAGTTCTTCTCATTGGTGGCGCTGTTCCTGCTCAGGCTTTGCCCCAGTGCTATATGGATATGGGCGGGGTGCTTACAGACCTGAGCCATATGTGTGGGGATGGGGGAGGAAGTGCTCCTGTGTTAAGCCCTGCTGTTAGTGGTGGCGGATCTACTGCAGTTCTGTCGCCTTCTGTGGCTACTGCTGAGGCTGAGCTTCCGGTGTTGCTTGATAAAAGAATTGATGGCAATTTACTTGAGTTCTGGCTTCGTAACCCTCGCTCTACACCTTCTCGGCTGACTTCGGCTTACTACCAGGCTGGGTACTGGGCGGGTAATGATTACGAAATTGTTAGTGGATATATCGATATCGGCGGCAACACTGAGACACGGCAATACCTAAACTTAAATCTTCGTGACCAGCATCCGATTATTCCTGAAGATGTGAATTTGGATCTTACCGAGTTGAGAATTCTGTCTTCTCGTTACAACCGATAATTGTCTGATTTGTTGAGCTAGACTGGGCGAAATTCGACACATTCGCCCGCTATGCCTTTAACTGCTGATGACCGCCTGTACAAAGATGGTGTAAAAACCTTGATTGAGTGTGGTCAAAGTTTCCGAACAGTATCCTCCCAAGGGGTAACTTTGAGCCTCAATCCCTGTGTAAAAGATCAGGGCATGACTCAGCAACCTGGAAACGGAGATGTCGAATATTGCCAGACTTACTTGGTGTATGTCGGTAGATTTGCCATACAGGAAGACAGCATCCCGTCTGCTGCCTTTGAAGTGGGTGCTGCGTGGGAAATGACAAACCGAGCAGGTGACACCATAAACTATTCAGTTCTTCAGCCCGTGAAAGAAACAGGGCTTTGGAATGAAGTCATTCTGACACCATCACTGATCAGTTAAATACTTCCCAATCAGTTCTGATAGCTCCTGTCTGTCAGCATCTGTTACACCCAAGAATGGCCGAGCAGGTTGATTTCGTGCTGGTACGCCAAACTGAAATGCGGGCGCATAGGATTCTCGAGAACCTACTAAAAGCCTGCTTCCATTGGCATCGTAGGCCAAGCCATTCAGCATAGACAGGGTATAACGACCAATCCCGCGATCGCGGCCTTCCTGCCGTTTTCTCGCCTTATACCTAGGGGAAAGTGGTGCCCATGGCGTTCCATCGGGTTCAGTCTCGTTTCGAAAATAACCACGGATGCGCCCAAGCAGGTAGGGGCCAAATTGGTCAAAAACAGGTTTTAGGTTTTGGATACGAGTAGACAGCCTAAGTAAAGCCCTGTTAATCTCCTCGTCTGTTATCTCTACGCTGACTGGCATTTTCGGATGATTATGCTAACGTTGGGGGAGTATTTTGGCTATTCATGGAAGCTCTCGAAACAGCCATTGTTGACAGGATATCAAATTCACCTAATTTGCCAAGTCAAGTGGCTGTCCTTCCGTGGTCGGATAAGCCCTTAAAAGTGTCTGTCCCTTCGGGTAATACAGCTGCAATAATAGTTAGATTTGTTGGTGTTCAACTTCAACCATCGGATTCCTCCAGCAGAGGCAGGTTAAGCCAGTCTGGCCAGCTAGAAGTAGAAACCAGATTTTTTGTAAAGACTCTCAGAGAAGGCAATGGAGCCTATGATCTAATGTTTTTTGTACAGCGGGCATTAAGTCAATTTTTGCCTACTGACCTGGAAGCGAGTTATTCAGCAAGTCTTCCTGGCCTTCAGATGGTCGACTGTCAGCTTATTGGTAACGACAAAACAATCTGGGACTGGGGTCAAACCTACACACTACCTATCACATACACACAGAGGAGTTTAAGTTAGATGGCGTTCAAGTACTTCAAGGGGCTGGGAGCATTTACTCAGATGCAGGCTACCTTTGCGAATGCGTCAATCGCATTGCAATCAGTTCCTATCTCAGTAAAAGAGTTTACGTTTTCAGAAGAACGGGATTCGGAGGACTTGCTAGGCTATTCAGCTGGTGAACATCAGGCAAAAGTCACGCTACCTGGCAGCCCCACTTATTCACTGACTTTGACGAGTGACATCCAAACTCAACAGCTATTAGCCCTTAGCCGCCAAGAGGCATGGCGAGATATCCCAGCAAGTTCAAGTGTGTTGAGATCTTATGCGGCTGAAGTCCCTGCCAGTGGCATCGTTCCTGTACCTGGGCTGTTATCCGCTAATGCGGCTACCACATCTGTGTCTATTGAAGATGATAACGGAGTGCCGTTATCGGTTATCACGTCAGGGACCCCGACGGCTGCCCAGGCTTTGTTGGACACAGATGGTCAAATCGCTCTTGACTCCAGTCGTGAAGGTGAGACGGTTTTTGTCGGATACTTAGCAATACCCACTAGTGGCCAGATGGTGGGTGGCCCTGTTGCTAGCAATGCACGTCATACATTGTCAGAGTTCTCGTTTGTTGGGGACTTGTACGACACTGAGGCGGGTGATGGTTCCATCTGGATTCCTCGATGCCAGGTCACTTCTCCTCCAGATATTTCGTTGAGCGGCGGGGCTGCTATCTTCACTCAAGAGGCAACGGTGCTTTCTCAGACGGGGTGGGATGTGCCTTACGCGATATATAAAGACGTTGTCTGGCCTAGCTAATGTTGGCTAAATTCCGACGATTAGAATTTGAAGCCGTAGATGGGGTGATTCGTTCCTTCTACGGCTGTTCTGTGGTGGGTGCCATTGAATTCGACGAACGTTTAGCTGAACTACAACAAGCCCTGCGTGAGCAACCTCCAGAGGTTAGTGCAGAGACACTGTATCGAAGTGACAAGTGGGTTCGGTTTCTAATTGACCAACTTTTAAGGCTAAACGGTATCGACCCGAAGTGGTGCAATTGGGATATGGTGTCTCAACTGCTATTTGGGCGAGTGGTTGACGCCAAAGTAACAGAAGGTTATTTGATTGAGCTGAATCGACCAGATACTCCTAAGCAGGATAGTAAAAGTGGCCAGTCTGTTAGCGGAAAGGCTGGACTGATAGCTGCAATTTCGCACCATTGTGAAGGGCTAGAAGAAGCGTATCGTATTGCTAAGACGGTTCCTGCCCATGAACTGCTTGAGGTATTAAGACAAAAGGCTGAACTTGCTAAAACGCCTGAGCAGCGGCTTCAGGAGGAAAAGGATGGTCAGTTTGATGACTGGAAACAGAAGAAGTTACAGAAAATCAAAGAGCGGCAGGTGAGTGCTTAGTTAATGTCTCATTTAAATAACAACTGTCTTTAAATGAGATTACCTTTAGCCTCTACTTTGGTAAATATGATGGTCACCCTTATTGAGTTGAGTGTGTTATGAATAAAACTCTAAAAACAGCCATTCTTGCGCTCGCTGCGTTAGGGGTTATTTTTTAGTGGGGTCTACTTATTCCAGCGTTACTGGCGATGCCAATGAAACAAAAAAACAGGCAGATGAATTACGTAAGTTACTAGAACCGTAAAACCTTAGCTATACTGGCTTAGAGTTTCTTTTTGTCACTGTGGTAGACAATTTTACAGTTGCGCTTCAGTTTGAATCTGAGGGCATTCCACGAACAGTTGCGGATGTCAAAAAGATCACGTCTCAAGTTGAAGAAGTCCGCAAACAGAATGAGCTAGCGGCTAAATCCGCTCAGATCCTTGCCGAGGCGTATGAGCTGACAGAGCAAGAAATTCGTCAGGTACAGAGGGCATTAGTCAAACTATCCAAAGACCAAGAAAGAGCCGCTAAGGCTGCGTCAAGAGAAGCAGAAAAGTTCCAGCGGGAGTTTGAAAGAGCTGCTAAGTCACAAGAAAGAGCTGCTAAGGCTGCTGCAGACGAAGCGGCTAGATCAAGAGAGCAATTTGAGGCGACAGCAGCAGTTGTGTCAACGGGGTTAGCTGTTGGCATTGGTGCTTTTTTCCAGCAATCTATTGAGCAGTTTCGACAATTTGAGCAGTTTGAATCTATCCTAACCAACGCTTTAGGGTCTCCTGAGGCAGCTGAAGAAGCACTGGGGCTGATTGAGCAGTTTGCGTCCACTACCCCGTTTCAGCTCGATGAGGTGGTTGAGTCATTTATTAAGCTGCAAAACCGTGGCATCAGTCCAACAACTGAGCAGTTGCGGCAATTAGGAGATATTGCAGCATCTCAGGGTAAATCGCTAGACCAGATCACTGAGGCAATTTTAGACGCTCAAACTGGTGAATTCGAGCGTCTAAAAGAATTTGGCATTCAAGCCAGTGCCCAAGGGGATCAGGTTGCTATCGCTTTTAGGGACGCCAATCTCGAAGTCGAGAGAACCCCAGAAGCAATAGCTGACGCGATCCTTAGTTTAGGTGACTTAGAGGGTGTTGCTGGCGGTATGGCCGCTCAGGCTGAAACATTGACAGGTCGTTTAAGCAATTTAGGCGATGAGACCTCTAAGGCTGGAGTTGCGTTTGGGGAATTTGCGAACAATGGAGTGAGGCCAGTTGTCGAAGGGGCAATCTTACTGGTTCAATCTTTCAACTCGCTGCCAGCTCCACTACAGGCAGTTGTTATTGGAACTACGGCATTATCTGGAGCGTTAGCCGCCGCCGTTGCCGCTATAACTGCCTACAATTTAGCTAATGGACAAAGGATTGCCCAGGAGGCGCTAGCTGCTGCAAGTGCCATACGGAATACTGCTGCTACAGTAGCTCAAGGTGCCGCTTTACAGGTTGCAGCAGCGGCTCAGGCGACTTACGCCACACTGACAGGAAGGGCGACTGTTGCGCAGGCCGCTCAAACGGCTGCATTGCTGGGGGCAGCTACGACATTAGCAGCTGTAGCTGGGGCCATTGGTAGTATTGCGTTAGCTGCTGATAGCTTTAGGTCTGTAACCGCAGAAGCTGATGATCTTAAAAGTACTGCGGATGAACTCCGTGGCTCATTTGAAGCGATTGAAGGTGACTCTCCTTTAGATAGTGTTAGTACCAGTATTGAGCAGGCTTCTGAAAGGCTCAATGTTTTCCAGCGGACTTTAGATACTCTGATCCGTGGCCCAATTCCTGGTCTAGCTACAGCAGCAGAAGCCTCAGCCAATCAGACGAGCATTGCGTTTAACGAGGTTGTTGCTGCTACTGATGACATACGATTAGCAGCAGCTCAAACTGCTAATGCGTTAGAGGATGGGATCGCTATAGATGCTAGTGAGGTAGAGGGCACTGTCGCTAGTATTGATGCTGCCATAACGGCATTACAGCAGCTTGAACAGACTACCCCAGAGGCGACAGCAAGAATTGAGGCTCAAGTTGATGCGTTGACAGAGTACAGGGAGCGGATCGTTGCTACTGATGAAGGTATTACGTCTCTCGCTGATTCAACAGATGATCTAAAAAATCGCCTCGACTCACTTAATAGCACGCTCAATTCTGGCCAGCTTGCGATTCAACAGGCAGGAACGGAAGCGACCGCAGCTTTAGAACAACAGAGAGCTGCGGGGGTAGTATCTGCAGAAGAATACCAATCGCAGCTAGCTAACATTGAAAGAGCTGGATATGATGACCGGATTAATCTTGCTACTGAAAAACTGCTTGAGCTTCAGCGATTAGAAGAAGCTGCGACAGATGATGAAGTTGTAGCTCAGATTCAAAAAGAAATTCTCAAGACTCAGCTGTCTATTGATAAAGACCGTATTGCCAGCGCCCGCACTAGGGTAGAAGAAATAGAACGTCTAGAGCAGGCTGAAAAAGAAGCTGCTGAGAAAGCGGCCAAAGAAAAACGCGACGCCGCCATCAAAGCCGCCAAGGAGGAAACCGACGCCCTCAAAAAAGAACGTGCAGAGCAGGAACGTATCGCCACTGAAGCCTTTAACACCCAACAACGGCAGCAGTCAGACAGTTTTGATGAGCAGGAACGTTTAGCTAGCACACAGTTTGACACCCAACAGCGGGTCGCTGAAGAACAATTTAACGACCGACAGCGGGATGAAAAGCAGCGGTTTGAAGATGACCTTAGGGCTTCGTCTGCTGCCTTTGAAGACTCGCAGCGAACTACTCAACGCCAGTTCGAAGACTCGCAACGGTCTGACCAAAAGCGGTTTAACGATCAACAGCGCTCGGCTGAGCAAGCGTTTCAAAACAAAATCAATGCTGAACGTCAGCAGGGGAATGCTGAGTTTGACGTTTTAGATCAAGAAGTAGACAATCGCGTCGCCTTAATCCAAGCATCTAGCCGAGAAGAGCGGAAGGCTATTGAGGAGCGGATTGAGGCTGAAAAGGAAGCCGCTGAGATTAGACGTGATGTTGAGGCTGATGTCCTCCGAGATCGCAATTCAGTTTTAGCTGATGCCGATACTGACCTGTCCCCACTGGAGCAGGCTAGAGCGGACTTCGAGGCGGGCTTGCAAGCTAAAGAGGCTGAGTTTCAGCAGCAGCAACAGTTGGCGGCTGAAGAGTTTGAAACTAATCAAAGAGCGGCAGATCAGGATTTTGAAGATGGGCAACGGCTTGCTAAGCAAACATTTGATGAAGAGCAACGGCAGGCTGAATTGACATTTCAAGATGGGCAACGCCAAACTGAGGCAGAGTTTCAGGACCAACAGCGGTTAGCTCAATCTATATTTGAAGACGACCAAAGAGGATTGCAGTCTGCTTTTGAAGATGCTCAAAGGTTAGCTGAAGCCGCCTTCAAAGATAATCAGCGGACGCTAGACGAAAACAGTGCCACGGAGATCAAAAGGATTCTAGATTCTGCCAATGCTGTTGGTGGTGTGGAGGCTCGACGCGAGGGTGGGGCCGTCAAACCTGGCCAGCCGTACTTAGTCGGAGAAGACGGCCCTGAGTTGATATTTCCTAACCGGTCTGGTTATGTGGCGACCGCTGGGCAAACAGCAAAAATCTTGGGGTCAGCCAGGTCATTCTCACTGCCCGCGATCTCAGGCGGAGACCTAAGTTCTGTAGAGAAAAAACTGGATCAGCTTATTAAAGTTGCTCAGGGAAATAGCCGTCCTCGCATTTCGGCAGGGGGTAACATTTACAACATCAGCAGTCAATCTGACCCCACGGCCACGGCTCAGAAGCTGATGCTAGATCAGATTCGAAGCTTAGTTAGGGGGGTGTAATGGTAGTAGATAGCTATACGTTAGCAATTAAATCCACCCTGCCCCAGGACATCTCCTCACTGGTAATAGACACGTTCCCATCAGACCATGGGGGGATTGAACCGCCTCTCGTTGGTAGTGCCGTTGGCATTAGCCAGAGGACTCCAACCCAAGCTCCTCTTTACACAGGTGGGAGACAAGACTTTTTAACCTGGACCGTAGACTGTGCTTTGCCTGAGGCAGACATGCTGAAGCTGGGCGCGTTGTATGAGTGGCAGCAGAATAGGCTCCTGAATCAGCTAGATGGTGAGTTGACTTGGACAGATGAGTTCATATATCTGAAGCCGCAAGCGACCTTAACTAGATCTGTTGTAACTACACTGACCACGGCAGACGGTCAGAGCTATGGATACCCAGTCGTTAACGTTGCTATTAGCGCACCAGAGTTTTTCACTATTGGTCCTGGTTCAGATGGGACTGTTTGGCATAGGGCCGTCTTCCAAATAACGGAGGTGCGCAGTGCCTAACGCCCTCCTAGAGGATTACCGCATCATCATCAATGGTCAGGACGTCTCGACAGTTGCCTCGGGTCAGCAGTGGCTTAGTCTGAACTACCCCAAGTTCAACGAGAACGGGCTGTATCCGACTACTGGTGAGATCACCTTAGGCCCTAATGAGTTCATCGGTGTTTCTGGGTTTGCTCCAAACTTCTTTAGCCCTCGAAAGAACCGCACCCAATGGATACGGGGCAATACGGGCACTGTTGATCTGAGGTTTGGCGATGGCATTTGGGAGCGTGTTTTTACTGGCTACATTCTGAGGCGTCCCGCTAGTCCCACCAGAAGCAACCCAGCTCTGACCCTATCTGTTGGGTGCGAACTGGCCTACCGAAACCGCAATGCTGAGGCGGGAGATAAAGCGGGGGTGGTCTTGGGAACGTCTACACCTCGATCCACAATCATCGGCAACATTTGGACCGCCTTAGGGGTCACCGGTATCTGGTCGGG
>ERZ1740072.867-NODE-867-length-11899-cov-11.584009_pt1 | contig 11899 bp, 29 predicted proteins | sample MGYA00581733_ERZ1740072 | MGnify/ENA primary metagenome ERZ1740072 (study PRJEB43018, sample SAMN04849741) | marine metagenome | isolation source: floating plastic debris | place: Pacific Ocean | collected 2008-08-30 | study: EMG produced TPA metagenomics...
AGACAGGCCCATGAGAGCGCTTCCGACGGCCACAGTTGAAGCAGTTGCCTTTGACCAGCTTGGGGAAGCTACGACGGTCGGGGCGTCGGTAGGTGGGAGCTATTGGGCGTTGGGCGTACCAGCGATACTCAGCGAGTCTCATAGCCAGCCTCCTGTAACCCCTTGAAGAGCCTCGTTAGCGTCAGATAGATGTACGCCACCCTGAGCCCATGAGAGCGCTTGCTAGCCTTCCCTGCCCGCCACTGTGGCAACGTTTGATAGTCGAACACTTTTTGCCATTTGGCCGTGTAGGTGGTGCCCCCGATGGTGATGGGCAGGGCCACGGAAATCCTGTTCCAGTTCTGCTCGTACCATGAGACAGACTTCGCAATATCTCCGTCTGTGATCACCTTTGTCTTGAGTGCGCGATCGCATTCAGTAGGTGGATGTTTCATAGGATCACCCCCACAATAAAGCCCAGCACAAGACTCGACGATGACGCGATGGTCATAGATAGAGCGGGGTGGATGGGCTGGCGATCGCAAATCATCACAATCGCGGTAACTCCACCAATGAAGACGGCTACTCTCATGCTGCAACACTCCCATTCACTCTGATTCGTGCTGCGGAGTATGAAGGGACAAATTCAGCACGAATCCTGTATTTGCAGTCAAGTTTTATAGCCAAGGTTGCCCAGTTGACGTCCCAAGGCTCAGTCTCGTCAATGGCGGCTAAATAGTCTTGGTCTGAGAAAATGGCAAACATGGGTTCTTCGCTGTCAGTAGCTATCCCCCATTCGCCAGCGGTGTCACACTCAAACTGACCAACCCACTTTTCTAGAGCTCTGTCAGGGTAATGGCCAAAAGCAGGTTGAGGCTCTTCCATCCCGAGATTATCAACGCTTTCATCGGTGCAATATATCCACCACTTAGGAGGACACTTGTGGCGACCACTAAAAATAAGCTCTCTACACTTTGGGCATCTATCCAAACTCATGCTGCTACCTCACTACTCAACACCACAGTCGCCATCGGTTCAGATTTCTTGTCCCACTCCAGCGAGAACGCCAGTGACGGCACCCGCTTCATGTTGTCGTCTACCAACACCCTGGCCTGAACTAATGCATCCAGAATCGACCCAGCGACGTTATCGGCGTCACCCTGGCGGTTATGTCTGCCGGTTAGTTGAATGCTGATTACAGCCCGTTCTAGAGGCTCACCTTGATACTGACTGGAGAGGTCTGCAATAGCTTCCTTCTTCCAGTCGGTATACCGGTGGGGGTGGTAGGTGCCGTTAGCTGTTGTCCGGGCGCGGGCCTTGGGGACGATGGGACCGGTCAAGTTAAATGTGAGGGTTGTCACAGCTCCACCCCCAACACAGTTTCAACTATTTGACATTGGTCTTCCCGCGCCGCGCACTCCTTCTGGTACTCAGCCAACGCCAGCGCAAAACACTTAGGACTCAGGTCAACCGACCACTCAAACCGGTGGTGGTTCTCTGGTTCTATGGCAGCCTCAAATTCGGGGTTGAGCATGTACATCGGCACCCGAAAAACCCACCCCTTGTACCACTGGTAAGCCATGACTGGAGTCTTGCCGAAATACAGCGATGACTCTACGCACAACTCCCACGCACCATCAGGAGTAACAACATCGTTGCCAAACACCCATGGCTCAATCCTGACGAACGGGACATACATTGGCAGTCCACTATTCAGCCCACTAGCCGGGGCCTCGCTGTAGCTCTCGGGGGACAGGTGGGTGCGGAGGAGATCTGTCAACTGCGCCAAAAGGTCTTCCTTGCTAAGCATGGTCAAACCCCCTGAGGGTAAGGCCCCACGGTGTAGGAACCACTACCTGAAAGATGTTCTTTGTGTCGTACACTATGCGCGTACTGATGTGTTTTGCTACCATGGGTTTAAGTACTACGTTTTTCTGGCTAAGCGGCCCTCCGTTTGTGGGGGTCGCTTTTTGTGTTTAAACGGCTAAGCTTCGCTCGTTTAATTCTTCGGAAGAAATCCCAAGGGCTTTGAGGCCAGCTTCTACGACAGCTTCAGCGCTCACCCATAACGGCTTATCTCCATTTGTGTGCTCATGAAAACTTTTTACTTTGTTGCCAAGATCAACTCCTACGTAAAGGGCATATCGACCCTCGGCAGGTAATACAATTTTTGAGACTTTCATTGACGTTCTGGATTTAGAGTTGAATCCAGCTTAGCAACTCAGTTGCCATATAGCAACTGAAGTTTCAAATAAAAGCTCAGCTTTTCAGAAGAAAGCCGCTTGCAATATAGCTTTCCAGTTCTATTTATGGCGAATCTAGTCCTACTATAGATATCGATAGCGAACTATGAATACCGTGTACTCAGATAGCAGGAAGCAGAAGTTAGGCGAAAATATAGAACGTTTCTTATTAGACCGCTCGTCATGGTCTGATAGCTTACAGAATTACTTTGATGATCTTGACCCTAAGGAGCGAAGTAGAGGGCTGACTTTAGAACTGCTGTTAACGTGGATGGCCGCCGAAACCGGCATAAAAGAGTTAGGCGATCCGTATTACATGAGTTCATTTGTCCGTTTGCTAGGCCACTACAAGCGCTGGAGTCACAACACGGCTAGGGGCGGAGACAGTTTTGTTCTGCTAACTGCCCTGGCTCAATGTGGAGTAGTTAGAAAAGATGACGGCACTCCAATTACAGATCCAGCAGAACTTATTGCTTTTCTGTTTGGTCGCTCCCAAGGCTAGGGATTTCCGCAAACCCTTCTGCGCTCCACTCAACGTCTAATTTTTCAGCTTTTAGTTGCACTTTTACGCCAGGTGTCGTTGTTAATTCAGCAATTTTGCTGGTGTCTGATCCAATTAATTGCATAGCTCTAAATAAGCCATCTTCAGGAACGGTTATTTTAATCTCTAGCATTGGTTTCCAGGAATTTCTTAAGTACTAAATATACTCCTTATTTGATGCATACGTAGGCAAGAACTAAGTCGTAAATTGCTCAAGAGCGTATAAAGTTCAATCTATTTATTTAAAGTGCTGGCAAAGGGTTGCATGCTACGCCCCTGATTATCAGTAAATGCTCTTGTATAAAGAGGTCACTCATTTATATGGGAATGCTGTTAAAGCATAAATTTTATAGGAAAAACTTATGGCTACTCAAGGCGAAATCAAATACACAGAGATAAATCTTAAGGAGAAATATTCAAGCTTCAAAGAAGCTAAAGCTCGTTTAGGGGTCAAGGCTCGGAGCTGGAAAGCCTTGGCCGCTAAACTTAATGAACCTAAGCCTGAAGAAGAAATTGAATTGCTCAAAAATCGCATTAAACAGCTAGAAGCAGAAAATAAAAACCTACGTGATTCTGCTGATGGCAATTTTGATGAAGTAGGTTTCTGGCTCCTGGATCGTAATTTTGATCGCGCTAAGTTTGAGGACTTTGGTGTTAGCGAAAAAGCCACAGAAATGGAGTCAGAGGCCAAAAAAATCTATAAGGAGTTGTCTCAACGATATCACTCGGACTATGGCGGACTAGACGAGCAAATGGCCAATGTAAATAAGCTCAAGAAACAGATGCTCTCTGTTGTTAAGTTGAATGGCGGCATGGGCCTCTAATCGGAGGCGACATGAGCAAAATTCAGCTTAACAGTGACAATGAAGTCGCCCTGCAAACTACTTTGTCACCCCACCAAATTGCCAAATTTAACGCCATGACTGACAGCCTTGTTATAAGAAATGGCGTTGCTTATGTATCAACTGATGAGCTGCATGGCGTCTTACTGACTAGGGGCAGAGACGATGCTAGGGAAATTATCAGGCAATATCGAAACATCCTCAGAACCTTTTTGTTTGATGCTGACGACCTGGGTATTGATTTTCAGGACACGGGTTATGTTTTGCCTACTGGCTTATACATATTGCTGAGCCAATTGGCATTAGACAGGCCAAAACGTGCGCTTGATTATCGTGCCAGCATTGCCCTGCTGGCTTACATCGTCGCTGGTCATCCACAGCTAGCAATGGCCAGTCTTGCTCAAGGCAAAAGCCTTGCCAGCAAAGAGCAGGCTATTATGTCTCGCCTAAAAAGACGCCATACCCACTGCCAACTATCTGGATACGACTTTGGCCAAGGTGGCGAGAAGCATGTTCACCATATTGAGCCTAGGGCAACGGCTCCCGCATTGGCGGCAGACGAAAATAACCTGATAGTTATTGCCGAGGAAGTCCATGACGCCTATCACGATTGGATTCACAGCTCTAAAGGGCTGGCGGTGTCCAGGGCTAGCCTTAGGAACTTCTGTAGGTTGAATGAATACAGTCTGAACTGGGATGCTTGAGAAATAAAGCCTTGCCACTAGCCGGAAAACGAACATTTGGCTTTATGGCCAAGACATCAATATGAACACTCCATGAGGGGTGTTTTTTATTTCAGATTTCAGTTGCCATATAGCAATTGAATTGCTATATTGAATTCAAGAAAGGATTCACGCAACACATTCACCCCATGACTACCGCCACCCTTCAGCAAGCAATCACCGCCGCCGATATCCAGGCCCAGTTAGATGCCTCTGGTTTGTTAAGCGGCTGGTTTACCGCCGAGGACACTGAGGACGGTGTGCTGGTCTCTGGTCGGGTGATGGCCTGGGAGACCTTGGATGAAGTCTGTTGGGAAGAGAACGGCTGGTACGTTGACCGGCTGTTGGTTCTACCTGAGGGACGCGCTAACCGCCTAGAGGTGGAAGCGGCCATTGAGGCAGCCGAGATTTGTTAGCGACGGGCATCTACCGCATTTAGATTTTGCAATACAACACACTTTAACTATGACCAACCTCACCGCACTCGTTACAGCGACACCCGCCGCCCCCTTAGAAATCCAAGTGTTCAATTACTGTATGAACGGACGTTTCATGAAAACTGTCGCGGTGAGATCTAAGACGCCACCTAGCGAAACAGCAGCCCGACTAGTTTCTTTACTGAGAAAGGTGAATGTTGTCAGCCGGATTCAGTTCAATCATGTACTGAACGGGGCTGCAGATGGCGCAGTAAACCTTTTTGGGCAACCCTTTTGTGGTGGTGGTGCAGATGACTAACCCCACCGCCCTCGCCACAGCGGTTCCAGTAGCGCCCCTAGGCTCCTCGTTGCCTGCCCGTAAATCCTTCCAGTATTACGGCTGTTCCACTGCTGCTGATGTTGCTCTGTTGAGCCTCAGCCTTGGTGTTATGGGGCAAGAGCCTGGAGACCCCTCTCCGGTTGTCGAGCATGAGTTTCAAGTAGTCCTCGATGTGCCTACAGTCTTTGCTCAGGATTACAGCCTTATAAAACGTTGGGCTGAGAATTCTTTTGGTGGCTATGGGTTCCTAGGTTTTTACGACGTGACTGGAATGACCTGCCCTGTTGGCGGTTACTCCGAGTCGGACACACCATTTTAGGAGCCGCCATGGATAGTTATTCATCGGCCATTGCGGCTATTTGCAGCACCCCCGAGGGCTTGCACTTTGACGACAACCTAACCCGTCGGTTACGGAGATCGGCTGCCAAATTTCTTTTTTGGACATATTCGTCCAAGGTCTCTGATGAGTTAATCCCCCTGAGCAAAACCAGCGCTAAGGCAGCAGGGACCACGGTTGAGTCACTGATGAGGGTCTATCCCTCTGAATGGTACGTGGTGAGCAATGAGGGCGTGTGGGTGCGGTTCCCTGAAGAGATTAGGTACGGGGACGACCTTACGGAACTTGAGTATTTAAGCGTCTAGTTATTAGAGAGAAAGCAATGATAAACACAGCTATCACGATCAAGAACAACGAGGTCTACTTTGCCGGGGAACGTATCGGCGGCGTCTGCTACAAACCCCAGGGTCACTGGACAGCCTATGTGGCCACCCCGACGGGCGATGAAGTCGTGGGGCAGCACCCCAGCCAAGGGGAGGCGGCGGTGGCGATTGATGCGGAAGATGCCCGGCGTACTGCTGCTGATATTTGTGAGTTTTTTGAGGTTGATTAAGCATGAAAAAGATTGGATTAATTATCGCTATTGCATTTCTGTGTACGAGTTGTTTTGCTGGCCCCAATCCGCTCGAGGGAGTGGCGGGCGAAAACGGTAAAGTCGCCAACGGCTGGAATGGACTATGGGACGGGACGATATCTCCCATCAGCTTTGTTGTTTCGCTATTTAACCAAAACGTTGAAGTTTACAACCCTAACTCCAACGGCTGGTACCCATTTGGCTTTGTGGTAGGTGCAGGGATATTAGGTGGAGGGGCCAGTAGTTCCTCTAGTCGCAAGCGATAGTCCAACGGCGCAACCTGCCGTCAAGTGGTTGCGGTGGCTTGGGGGCTAGGTAAAGAACGTTAGTCAGTTGTGACGGTAGTTCATTGGAGAAAAATATGACATTTTTAGCTGAAGGTTACGAAGTTCCTAAAAGCGCTGGTGGCTCTTATTTCAAGCCACAACCAGGCGATAACAATGTTCGCATTCTGAGCGATGTGGTGACGGGGTGGCAGTACTGGAACGATCAGAATAAACCAGTGCGGATGCGAGAAAAGCCCAAAACGACTCCTACAGATATTCGAATTAACGATGAAACTGGCAAGCCTGATCGGGTGAAACACTTCTGGGTTGTCCTAGTTTGGGATTATGCAGAGTCTTCACTAAAGGTATGGGAAATAACGCAAGCTGGCATCCAGCAGGACATAGCAGGATTTGCCAATGATCCTGATTGGGGTCACCCCAAAAACTACAACATCAATATCAAGAAAGAAGGGCAAAAGATTAATACGAACTACACTGTGATGCCCAAGCCAGCAAAAGAGCTGGACTCTACTATTGTTGAGGCTTGGCGGAACGAAAAGGTCAATTTAGAGGCTGTTTTTGAAGATGGGGCAGCCCCCATTAATTACGAGGGCATTATGCCCGATGGTGCAGCAGGTAGCTACAACGAATCTCGCGCTGTGCGACTGCTGAATGACCTAGTTAGCCGCTCTAGTAGCGACTCTACCAAATTAGACCAGGCCAAGCAATGGGCCATGGCCCCCAAGCAGTTTACTGACATTAACAATTGGGCTGGCGGAGATGGTGAAGACTACATTAACTCAATTTGCTGTGCGCCTGTTGCGGTGGGGGGTGGGGGTGTTGATGCCTCGGATATCCCTTTTGCCCCCTTCGGAGGAGAGTTGAACTATGGCGCTTGATCTAATTTGCCTTTTAGATTGCGAAACCACTGGCCTCAACCCCACCACCGACGAAGTGATCGAACTGGGATGTATCCTGTTCAGCCTGTCTCACAATTGCGTGTTGCAGCAGGTGAGTACGTTGGTGCCGGTAAGCATGGATGTGTCCCCCACGGAGCATATTAATGGGATTACGGCGGGGGCGGCTAATAGTTTGCTTGATGAATCTTGCCTGGAGGCTGTTTTTGAGGGCGCGTTATCTGCGACCAGCTATGCTGACGCATTTGTCGCTCACAACGCCAAATTTGACCGTGATTTCCTTGCCCCTTGGTTGGGTGATTCGTCTAGTCCTTGGATTGACTCTCGCTCCATTCAGTGGCCCCGCGCCTATCGCCAAGGTTGCAATCTGGTAGAACTGGCGCTCTGTTATGAGATTCCTGTGTTCGGCAACCATCGGGCGTTGGCTGATTGCCAATTACTGGCCAGCATTATTCAGCGGGAACCTAATGCGGCTCAGTTGTTGGCAAAGGAGCTGGAGCCAAAAGTGTGGGCAACGTGGCGAACTGTTGCATCTGACAGGGATGGCCAAGCCAAGGCAAAAGCAGCTGGCTTCCGTTGGAAAGACAAAAATTGCCCTGCCGATGGGGTGTGGTCTCGCAAAATGCACCCTAGTGATGTGGCGGGGCTGGGATTTGAGGTGGTGACACTGCCATGCGCATAGACCCATCTGCCGCGCTGCTCTTCGGGGTGGCGCTGACGTACATGACAGTTTTTGTAAATTTAGTTTGGTGAATGAGATGGATGAATTGTACGCAGAGATAAAAGCATATTTAGGATCCGAAGGGTACCTGTTCCATGACTATGGTATTTGGGGCAAAGAATCCAGTGGGGAGTTTTGCCTACAGATTTCTGGCAAAAAAGAAGAGCCCAATACCTGTGGCGTTCGCTTTATGGATCCAGTATGCGCTTGGGACTTGCCTGACATGTATGTGCGATCTCTTAGTGAGTTCAAACAGATTGAGGCCAACTTTAGTGCAATGACCGATTCAATTCACGAAAAGGCCCAGGAAATCGAATACAGAACCCTAGCTTGGTCAATGAAAAACCAAGACCATCAGCTATTTAGGGAAACAGTCTCTAGGTTTAGCCCTAATGAGTTAAACGATCTGGAAAAGCTAAACCCACAAGACTTTGAGCATTTTTGCTACATGCTATGGAGCGCGTCACCGACATGGGGGTTCGAAATATTGTGGGCGGGGCAGTACACTTTGCCAGAAAGCCAGCGAGACCCTGCGGTGGATTTACCAGCACTGGAGAATTTGACCCCGGATAAGCCGCTGGGAGAGCACTTAATGTGGGCTCCTCAAGACCAGTTAACAAGACTACAGCCCGCGTAACCCTGACTGCTGTAATTGATACGTTCGATTCATGAAACCAATTGACTGGCTAAACCTCCCCTGCGCGATCGCCATGGCCCTGCTGTGGTTGGCGTTGGGGTGGGATAAGGAACAACAGGAGAAGGAGTAATGTCTAAAGAATTTCCTTTAAGAGTTGTAGCAACATTGGTCAGCGGGAAGATGATGCTGGCTGAAGGCGTAGATTTCTACAAAGGTTGTGCAGAGATATTTGATTATTTATCTCAGGGTAAGCAAACAAATTTAGCTTTTTCAAATAGAGGCGCTTTGTGGTGCCAGTCGGTTCTAGCTGAGCAATATCCACAGTTCGTTGGGATTGACTGTGGGAAAGGAAGAGCCGCTGTCGAATTCTGTTTAGTTAGACTGTGCGCCCAGTACGGGGAACTTTTGCCTGTGCAACCTGCGGATAGGCCGTTTTTGAGTCTGCCGCCAGAAGAGGAATGGGCCAACACCAAGGGGATTACACAGGAAGAAGCTAAGCAGCAAGTGATCAGAGTGCAGATAGAAGGAGAAGCTGATGTGGCCCCATAAAAGTAAATTTATCCCAGGATGGCCCTTGAAGTATCAGCCTACTGGCTTCCGGCTATCGTACCTAGCAAGATGGGCTAAGCGTGGCGGACTGCCGTTTGCCTTAGAGCCTGGGGGAGGGCATTTGTCGCGGAGAGGAAGGCGGCGGGAGCGGGGGAGATTTAGAGAGCAAAAACTGCAGGCAGGAAATTAAGTATGAATTTAAATGGCGTTGATATCAACAAAGACCAGCTTTGGGTGCTCATCCAAGACACACTGCGAGATACAGGCAAGCAGCAGGGTCGGACAGTCAATGAGGTTCTAGCGGCGGTTGCTGAGTCTATGGGTCAGCTCGACATGCTAGAGGGTAGCCATCGGCAAGAGCTGGTTAATTTGTTGCGCTTAGAAGACTAACCGCCACTCCGATAGGTCATAGCCGCCATAGACAGTGCGGTTTGCAGCTTCAATGCTGCTCGGAGTCTAGAGGTGCTCTCTCACCTCTTGCTTTGTAAAAACAACGAGAAAAACCAAATTATGGCTAAGCCAAAACAATCGCCTGAGGTCAAAAACCTCAAGGCCCAACTTCAGCGTACCGATGGGGTGCAGTTGCCGCCTGCCCAGCTATGGAAAAATCCCGATAAAGTCGTTATCCAATCCACCAAAGTAGTTCGGGGGTGGGGGGAATGACACAAAATTTTAGAGCAACTCGCACCCGCCGGGGTGACCACGAAGCCTTGCAGATTCAGAGCTATATTGCGGAGCTAAGACAAATTGTCACCAGCGACCCGGACCCTGCCAAGCAAATGCAAGCAAGATTAATGCTGGAGAGGCTGAGCTGATGGCTAAGCAATTATCTCGAACCCAGATAAAGCGTGACTTAATTCTGCGTTACATGTAGCAAGACGGGTTAAACGCTGTTGCTGCCGCCCATAAAGCAGACTAAACAATGGCTCAGATGGCGAAATCTCAAAACAACTAAGGCTTTCACAGAATCAAAGAGGCCGTTCCTGAAAATCAACACGGAACAGGCCAATGTACATACTCACAGCATTAGCGAACAGGGGCAACGTAGAACAAGCGATCGCACAATCCAGGGCGCATCATCAGCGAATTCAAGCGGCTAAAGCAAGACTATTAAACGGATTTGAAAAAGATTATGGAGTCATATCAAGCGCAACCACCCCCAACGACAACCACAGAGGCCACCGTTCGGGTCCAGCTTCGGTGGGGATTGACCCCCTATCAGATGAGCAGGATTGCCAGCTATAGCGACAACGGTGTGGCCGCTCAACAAGTCAGGGGGGAGATCAATCAACTTTGTCAGCGGTACAAATTAGGAGTTTACGCTAAGTGACGGATCGAACAGTTTTAGAGCAGATGATTGCCGAGGGCTACACAGAAGATAAAGCTGCTGAGTTAATGGCTAATACATTGCTAATTCGCCGAGGCAGTGGGCCTCATACCCCGATAGCAACTAAAGAGCGAACGTTATCCGCTCAGATTGCACATCTTAGGACCTTGGAGGAAATGGGTAAGTAATGACAGTAATTAGTACCGAAATAGAAGTTCCTGAAGAATTATTTCAAGCTTTCCAGAAGTATTTAGAAGCTCACAAAGGATGGGATCAAAACCGAGGAATACAGGCGGCATTGTCGCTATTCCTGCTCCAGAACGGGAGCAATGATCCCAATGTCAACAGCATTTACCTGGACAGCCTTTTTGGCTGCAAAACATGATGAACAAAGGGCTTGACCAAGCTGGCTATACTGAGTTTGAAGGATTTCATGGGAATACCTGTCCAAAGTGCGGCGATGCTGGAAGTACGTTAGAGACTCGCATGATTCCTCGCTCTATTGGCGTTGTTAGAAGACGTAAAGAATGTCAGTCCTGTCAGGAAAGATTTACCACTCTCGAAGTCAGGATTGACGAGCTGCGAGATTTAATAGCGGCCCCAGAAAAATACAAAAAGATTGTGGACCTATTGGACGAGCTTCAAGCACGTAGACAATCTATCTAATTTAAGCCCAGGGGCACGACCGCAAAATCCGCCCCTGGCATCCACGAAACCGAGGACACAATCATGATACTACGCACACTAATGACCATTTTGATTCTGGGGGTTCTGGCTGCTCCCGCGATCGCTCAATCCCGCCAAGGGCTACCCAGTGATGACACCTTATGTAGCGCCCGAAGCTGTCCACGCATGGATCGTGGTTTCTGGCCACAACCGGGGGAGCCAGCTCCCACTCGCACGGTACCGGGGGCGGGGCGATGATCATCTCCCTTACTCACAACGCTGTACCCATCACCGACGGTCTTGTTGAACACTTAAAATCTATCACCGTTAGACCTTATCAACCGCTGACCGCTGGCTATACTCACACCTACAAACTAAAGGGGTTGTCAGGGTTTACCCTCATGCAAGGTGTAGCAGTCCCCAAGCATAGTGACGGTATCGCCGCATATCGCCCTATGGTCATTCTGTATAACCCCAGGGACAACTACACCATTCGAGGTATTGGCCAGAGCTGGAACGTATCGCAATCAGCGGGCACGGTACTGGTGCTTGACATCAACATGGAGCACGAAGTCCATGACCGAGACCCTGCTGCACGCTTGGGGTCATGGCTGGCATTGGCGGGGGGATTGGTGCCGTATGGGGACGGGACCGAAGTGGCGGATATTCAGGGGGCAGTGGATGGATTGATGGGGGTTGTTGAACAGTTGACTAGAGCAGTCATCTAGGAAGAAGCAATCGAATAGCTATTTGCCCGCGCTGCTCTAGTGGCGCGGGTTTTGGCATGAAAAAGCCCGCTGTTGCACGGGCTGTACTATCTAT